>Ga0194123_10005184_pt1 | contig 14151 bp, 9 predicted proteins | sample TA2MahsurfametaG_5_FD_155479 | JGI IMG/M metagenome (GOLD analysis project Ga0194123, IMG submission 155479) | Freshwater microbial communities from Lake Tanganyika, Tanzania - TA2015023 Mahale A surface | ecosystem: Environmental > Aquatic > Freshwater > Lake | place: Tanzania: Lake Tanganyika... | reverse complement strand
AAATCTTGACCATGACCCCTCCAAATTGATTGGAAACGAGGTTTTTGATTGGGAAAAAGGGGTTCGATGAATAGAAGTTTCCTAAACTTTAGATATGGGTTCGATTCCCGTCGAGGCTACAAAAAACCCCATTTAAAGCTCATTTAGAGGGTTTTTCACTATCTGTGTTCCATTCTGTGCCTTTTTTGCAACTTAAGTCCACCAATCATTGGTTGACCTCAACGCCCACAACGTCCTCGTAATGCCTATCCAAGACCTGTGCCAATTGACGATCCAAGTCGGTGACGGTATGACCGGCATCATGGGTGGTAAGGCGAACGGTCACCCTGTTGTACACGTTGGTCCATTCGGGATGGTGGTTCATCGCATCAATCAGCGGGGCAGCCGAAGACATGAAAGCAATGGCCCGCACAAAGCCATCGAAAACATAAACCTTCACAAGGGCATTATCCACCTCGATCCAGCCGAGGGGCTTCGCTGTCAGATCCATGGCGTAGGGTTTCGATTGAGTGGAATTATAAACTAACTTAGACTGAACAAATTTTGTAACCCCTAAATCTACACCATGTCCAAGCTCCTTTGCCCCTTTGTGATTATTGTTGCCCTGCTTTGTGCCCATGCTGCATCGGGCCAAGACCAAAGCCATAACCAAGAAAAAGCCTCCTCCAAGAGCATCGACTCTGCCAAGGTGTATTTCGCGATCACCAAAGACAACGGACAGGAAATTATTGCCAGGATCATTCGACAGGACGCCAGGGAATTGGAGCTCATCACCAAAGATGGCAGAACCATCATCATTCCTCAACACATCGTCACCGAAATCAAAGCTGTGGACGAAAGGTTTGTTAAAGAGGGGGTGGACTATTTGGGCGAAGACCCGTACCGCAGCCGTTATGTCATCACCACCAACGGCTTACCCATCCGCAAAGGACAGAATTACGGTCAATTCACTTTGCTGGGCCCTGAAGCACATTTTCATCTCACGGATCAATTTGGCGTGGGGGTTATGACCAGCTGGTTAGGAACCCCCCTCATCGGCACCCTGAAATACTCCAAATCAATCAACGAAAATCTGCATTTGGCAGCAGGCGCCCTGATTGGAACAGGTTCTTGGATTGCGCCAGATTATGGTTTTGCTTTACCATTTGGCGCCATCACCCTGGGAAATGGGCGTTACAACATCAATTTCAGTGCAGGCCGCGGGATTTTCTGGGATGAAGGAATAGCGACAGGAACCAATTTGTTTTCGGTGGCCGGAATGGCTCGACTAACTCCCAAGACCAGCTTTGTATTTGACTCCTTCATCACCGAGGAAGTTTCTTTTGTGATACCCACGCTACGAATTCATCGCAGGAACGAAGGCGCCTTTCAATTTGGCTTTGGCCGGATTATTTCGGATGGAAAATCGGTCCCTTTCCCCTTTGTTTCCCGCCTTTGGAGCTTGTAGCAAGGGAGCGAACCTGGATGAGGTAACGCTGGGTCAGGTTGGCCAGGTCAGCTTGTAGGGCGGATTGTCTGTCATCCTTGTTCATGGCCTCGGGACCGGCCTTCCATGCCATCGTTCGCCAACGACCCGGAAGAGGATCCACGTGTTGACCGGAAGAAGTCAGCATGGGCAAATAAAATCCCTTGGCCGAAGGAGCCCATCGATACTGTAACATAAGTCGTGTGCTGTCTTCGGCATCGTCCAAAAGCGACCATTCCAAGGACGGTACTTCGGCATGCTGCAGCCACCACCGCAGGGTACCAGCAAAGCGGGGATCCAAGGCAGAGGCCCAATGCTCTATCATTTGTTCAGAGCCAAGGGTACGCCCGGCAAATTTTCGGTAAGCGCTTCGTAGCGCCTCGTTCCATCCCTCCTCCATGCCCGGACTGTTGCGCAGGCTATGGAACATCCATGCGCCTTTGTAGTAGATATCGGCATCGTGGGCGGCAAATCGACGACCGCGGGGACCCTGCATGGGCTTGCGGTTCTGAATCTTGCGCTGCATTCGCTGCATGTAGGCATCGGCTTCCCTTCGCCCCCCATCCCGGCATTCCAAATAAACAGCCTCCATCAGGGTGGTCAAGCCTTCGTGAATCCACCAATCTGCTGGATCCGAAGCGGATACGGAATTTCCCCACCATTCGTGCCCGCTCTCGTGCACCAGGATAAAGTCAAATCCCCATTCATTGTTACGGAAACCGTTACCGTAGGCGATAGCGCTTTGATGCTCCATGCCCAGGTACGATGCCTGTATGACCTTGTAACCGTCTTTCCAGAAGGGATAAGGTCCCAGCCTGTCTTCGTAACAACTCATCATGTCCACGACCTGTGCCAAATGTGCTCTGGCCCGGAGCAGGTCATCGGGCGCTACATAAAATTCCAATTCCCTTTCGATACTCTTCAAGTCCACGTAAGGCTGCACAAAGCGGGTGTACCGACCAATGTTGAAGGTGATGTTGTACAAGTTGATGGGTTGGGTCACCTTCCAGGTGACGGTCCGTTGGGATCCCCGCACGGTATCGGCGACCCTGCGGCCGTTGGCCACCATATCCATGAGGGCAGGTTTACGGTTAGGATCAGGCGAAGAGGCATAGGCCGGGAAGGTCATGGTCAACGAAACGCTGTCCGGTTCAGTATCGGCATGGTCCAAACATGGCCACCAGGACCGCGCCCCCGATCCTTGGCAGGTCATCCCCAAACGAGGATAACCCAGGCTGTCCCGGCGCACCACCACCCCATCCTGCCACGGCGGCTTGAGGGCGGGGACCAAATGCCCCGAATAATGGACTTCGACGGCCTGTAGGCCTCCGGTCTTGACGCCCTTCAACCTGCATTCGATGCGACCGGATTGGTACCTGAAGGGCAATTCCCTCCCCTCCCATCGAACGGATTCCACCGTCCATGCCCCCTCCAGGTCCATCACCAAGCGTTCTTGGGCCGATACCCCTGCTTCCAACAGCATCAGGACCTTACCCCGCCAGGGGAGGACCTCCGGGCCATCCTTCGCGCTTTGCGGCGGGACAAGGCCCAAGGTATCCAGCGTCATCGTTAACTGGTAGGAACGCGCGATCCAAGAGCGCGATGCCGCATGGACCCCGTGGACGAGTAAGAGCAGGCCCAAGGCCCACCACCACGCATAACGGTTCATTCTTAAAATTAGATACATTTGCCAAGGTTTATGAAAAATCGTTTCACCGTACCTGGCAAAAATGCATGGCTTTACCTGACTTGCATCGCCGCGGTGACCACTTGTTCGGCCATTTACGCAGGGAACTTTCCCCTTCATCGGGGGTTCTATTTGGGCGCCAAAGATTATTTCACCGCTGCGGTAGCCTTGGGCTTCGTCTTCAAACTTGGAAGAGAAGGGCACTTGAAGTCTGCGGCATTTTGGAAACCCCTTGATGGACTAAGCGGCTTCGTCCTCTTGGGGGCGTACGGTATTCTCCAAACGCTGTGGCTCCAAGAAAATGTGTTAAGCGTGGTATCCTCCCTGCGCATATGGCTGTACCCCCTACTCGTGGTTTGGCTGGGATATGCCATGGCGCATCGAGAAGAATCAAATTCCCCACAACGAAGAGCCGCCATGACCTTGGCGTTGGCGTTGATGGCGGCAGGATCCGTAGTCATCTACCTGCTATCCCTTGCTCATCGTTTGGATTGGTGCCGTTTGTACTTCGTCTCCAAAAACATTTGTTTGGAAGGCCCCATGCCCGAACAATGGATTGAACCGGTGCATACAGGGCTTGTGAGAATGGCGGGGCTTTTTCTGGACCCTGTCAACAACGGGCATTTCTGGGTATGGGCCTTGTCCCTGGTGATTCTTCAAGTTCGATCGTTCCCGCGATGGACCTTTTGGTCCCTGGCCTTGGGGGGATTGGCTATCTTGGGGTTGACCTACAGCAAAGGTGCAATTTTTCAGTTTTTGGTCATGTTGCCGTGGATGCTGTGGCTGTTGTTCGCTCCTCAATTTTCGGAGCGCCAAGCGCATCGCGTGGAGCAAATCCTTACCGCGGGGGTGCTCGCGGCTCCGATCATCCTGGTGCTGCTGATCATGCAGCTCGCGCCGTACCATCCCGGACTCCAAAATCACTGGGAAGCCCTCCAATTGGGTGTGGCCCAAGGCACTTGGTGGGGGGAAGGCGCAGGGACCCATGGTCAGGTCGCGGTGCTCCACCATCGCCTGGGGGATCACCATTTGGGCGACAGCGCATGGGCTTCCCTCACCGGGCAGTTTGGTTGGATCGGGCTCATCCTCTGGGGCCTGAGCTGGATTTTATTGATCGCGCGCCTTTACAAGCACGATCAGGTTGCGGCCCTCTTGTTGTTTCTTCAGTGGGGCCTGTCGTTGTTTTCGGAGGCCTCCATGTACCCTCTTTCGCTGCTAGGCCTCCTTATTCAAGCGGGTTACAGCCTATCGGTGATGAGCAACCATGCTACCGCATCTTCTCCCAAACCCTTGATACCAAACCCTTGAACCGAAGCGCCATTCTCGACTATGTCGGCCGCAAAGCGGGCATGGATTATTTCTCCCTGCGTTTGCACCGTGAGCTGCGCAATCTCGGTGTTGAGAACACTTTATACACTAATTTTTCGGAAAGTTCCGATGCCTCTGTCCACCACGTATTTCCATGGGAAGACGGTACAAGGAGTCGGTGGTCTTCCACGCTGGGCTATGTGACCGGTATCCTCCGCACTTTCCAGGGGATACGCCGTCAAAAATCGCAACACTTTATTTTTCATTATTTCAAAGGTGGGCTCCGCGAGGCCCTGGTCCTGGAATTAGCCCGATGGCATGGTCAACGCATTCACCTGCTGGTGCACGATGTCGAAAGCCTCGATACGGCCAGGCTATCCAATGGACTAGGTGGAGCCATGGCCAAGATCTTGCGTCGTTGGATCTTGCATCATGCCTGCCATCATGCCTATACCTTCAGCCAAGCGGCGGCCGATGAATTGCTGCAGCACGAGCCCGCGCTACGGGAACGGCTAACGGTGCTGCGTCATGGACACTTTCTGGACTTACCCCTGCCGGTTCCCACCCAAGCCCAAGCCCGCCAAGCGCTTCAAATCAAAGACGGGACCACGACCCTTTTGTTTTTTGGTCAAATCAAAAAGTCCAAGGGCTTGGATATACTTCTGAAGGCCATGAACCTAGTCCATGACCCGGATATTCAATTAATTATTGCGGGAAATGCCCGAGATGTGAACCCTCAGGACCTGATTCAATCGTTGGTAAAGCCTTCCGTTCAAATGCAAATTCATCTGCACAATCGGTATATCTGTGATCAAGAGCGAGATTCCTTGTTCAAGGCCTGCGATGCTTTGGTCATCCCCTACCGCCGCATCTACAACAGCGGGGTCCTCATGATGGGTTTGAGTTACGGCAAAACCGTCATCGCCTCCGATCTACCGGCCAACCGCGAAATCATACAAAATGGGGTCAATGGATGGCTCTTTGAAGACGGAAACCCCTCGGACCTGGCCCAAATCATCATCCGGCTCAAAAACACATCAAACAATACTACATCTAACGCCATAATAAACCCATTGCATTTGGCTCATTCGTGGAATTTAATGGCTCAACAAATGAAGTCCTTTATGGGGCACTAAATCACCGCAACAAACTTATGTCGCCTCAACATATTTTTTTTGAATTAATTTAATCTTTTTATCCTTATGCGTTTCATTAAACTCACCTTCTTTTTATTTGCTTTGGTGCTACAAGCCGCCTGCATTGATGATAATCTCCGCAAAATCATGGATGGCAAGGTCAAAGTCGCCTTGGACCCAGATATTGCCGCCCCTGTTGGTCAATTTAATATCACCATCGCCAACCTGCTTCGCAACGATTCGCTCGTCCTTCAAGACACCACCAACGGATCACTCAAGATTGTGTACCGGGACGACTCCTTGATTCGTCAAGAGGTTAGTGATATCCTCAACATCCCCAACCAACCGAGCACTTCCACCAAAGCCAAGGTCGGCAAGTTGAACATTGATGGCTTTAATATTCAGCGAAGCCTCTCGATCGACAGTGTTTTACGCAATTTGGATTCGATCACTCGGAGCGCCTTGTCTGTGGCCAGCTCCTTAGGCATTCCGACACCCTTCCCGGAAATTCCGCTACAAGGCGGTGGTTATCATAGCTTGGGATCGGTCAGCACCTTCTCAAATGCCTTTTTTGACGCAGGGACTCTCCAATTTAACATGACCAACAACTGGAATGCCACGATCCAAACCCTGGTTATTGATCTCCAAAATCCAGGCAATCAATCGGTGGGTAAGATTCGTTTTGTGAATGTGGCGCCAAATACCTCCCAGTCGGCTCAAATTGATTTATCAGGGAAAATCCTCTTCTCCAATCTATCTTTTGTTATTGACTCGATCTATGTTCCTACCAGCACGCAACCCGTAACGGTTTCATTGGGACAAACCATTCAGCTAAGCGTTTCAGGAACTGGCCTTCGGATCAATACGGCTATTGCACAAATTCCAGGACAAAACTTGGGCAACGATACCTCCACGGTTGCTTTTGATATGGATGATGGCGAAGAACTTTATGAGGTTTTCTTGGACTCGGGCAGCTTGGATCTCCGTTTTAATTCATCTCTTCATCTTGCAATCGCCTGCTCCCTTCAAATTCCAGGCATTCGGGATCTCGCGGGTCAATCGGTGATTCGAGGCTTTGTGATTCAATCCGGCCCTCAGGGTAATCTCATCATCGACCTAAGTAACAAAATCATTGACCTCAAGCTCCTCAGCCAAGGATTTAATCAATTGCAAGTGCTTTTTACCAAGGCTATCCTGCCTTCGTCAGGGAATATTAGCATCGACCAAAACGACTCCATTGAATTCACCTACGCCCTGAAAAATCTTAAGTTCAACCATGTCAAAGGGTATTTTGGGCAGAAGGACATTGGCTCCAGCCCCGCCGCGGTTGATTTAAACCTGTCCACCCTCAAAGACTTGGGAGGCACCTTCTTCTTGGCCAACCCCGAACTCAAACTTAAGGTCCAAAACAGTATTGGGGCGCCTTTGAATTTGGATTTGAACCTAAGCGGTCGCAAAGCAGGACAAAGCCCGGTCTTTCTGAACTCCCCCAACCGAGCCATTCCCCATCCCACGGTTTTGGGGACGACCGCCACGGGTCAAATTTCCTACAACCGTAACAATTCTTCGCTGCCTCAACTGATTTCTATGCCCCCGGATTCCATCCTGGCGGCAGGGGACATCCGTCTGAACCCATTGGGCGTAACGGATACGAATTTCATTACCAAAAACTCCTTTATTCAATTGGGGGTGGAAATGGAAATGCCTTTTGAGCTGAGTGCCAGCGGGGTCGGCTTTGGCGATACGCTCGAATTCGATGGAGCCGTTTTTGAATCCCTTAAGGCGGCCACTCTGGTTTTCAAAACGATCAACGGATTTCCCTTTGACTTCAACGCCCGCTTCACATTCATGGATTCAACCTATGCCCCGCTGTTCAGCGACAGCCTGAGCATCATGGAATCGGCCCTCATCAATGCCGATGGGGAGGTCATCGAAACCAAGTCCAATATCAGCCGTCTAAGCATGAATGAGTCGAACCTCATTCCTGTCCGACGGGCCAAATACCTTGTCGCACGCCTAACCATGCAGACTCCCCAAAACGGAACTCGTGTTGTTAAACTTTATTCCGATTACTCTATTATTCTCAAAGTCGGCCTCGATGCCAAAGTTGATATCCAACTCTAAGCCATGAAAAAAATCTTTTTGACCATCCTAGTTCTTGCCGGAATTCATAACATCACTTCGGCTCAATTTGCAACCCCAACCATGGCCGGCTTTAACTCTCTCCACCAAAGCCTTCATGCGTCACCGGCCACATTACCCGAATACAAATACTACCTGGCTTTGCCACACATGGATTTTGGTGTCCATAACAATTTTGCATTGAATGATTTGTTCACCCCGGATGGTGATTCGTTGGGTTTGGATTTGTCCAAATGGACCCGCACGAATTCAGGCCCCCTGCAACTGCAACTGAATCAAAATGTCCGATTGTTGGACGTGGGCTTTGCGCTGTCTCCCAAGAATTATTTGTACTTTGGGAGTTCCGTTCAATTGAATCAAAATATTGCTTTGCCTACTGGGCTCTTGCAGTTTGCCGAGATTGGCCGCACCTTAGAAATGAGTGGCCTGGATATCGATGTTACGGCCTTGGCGGAATACCACGTTGGTATGGTTCAGAAAATAGGCCCCTTCTCCTTGGGTTTACGTTACCGCTTGCTGAACGGCCTTGCCAACCTACAAACTGTTCGGAGCGATCTCCGGCTTGATATGTCTTCGGACTCCATTCAAATGCATACCGACCTGGAAATGAGAGGCTCGAACCTGCAGGACCAGGATGCGACCGGTAGGCCCCTTTCGGGTAAATTTCCAGTTATTTCCAGTTTGGTTCCCTTCTCGGATAATAGAGGCCATTCCATTGATTTTGGAGTGGGTTATACCTACAAAAACCAACTGAGCTTGGATGTTTCTCTGCTCAACATCGGAAATTCCATCACTTGGAATAGTAATCTGAGCACCTACACCTCCCAAGGGCAATTTCATTACACCGGTCCGATTATCAACATGGGAGTGGATAGTGCGGGCAATGCTTTTCAAGGTATTGCGGATACCATCACGGCTCAAATCGAACAAAAGCTAGGGCTTGATACCTCAGGCTCTAGCACTTCCTACACCACCTCAATGACCCAGCAAATGTTGGTGCATTTGAATTACCGGCCTTATAAGTGGCTCGGGGTTGGTTTTATCTACCGCCAACCTTTGAGCGAGGTTCGGTTGCTGAGTGATGTCGCTCTTTTTGCGCACTATGTGGACCTGAAATGGGGGCCTTGGCTTTCAACCAGAATTCATTACAGCGGTTCCGAGAATCGCAGCAGCCTCGGAGGCCTTGTAGCCCTGGGTTTATGGGGTTTACAAATTAGTGCTGGGGTCGAAAGCATTGGCATGTTCTTTGAACAAAGCTCTGCCCGCTTCTTACAGTTCCAAGGCGGTTTGTCCTACTGCTTTGGCTCCCGCACCCCCAAGAAGGCTAGCCAATCCAAGAAGGCTAGCTAATCCAAGAAGGCTAGCTAATCCAAGAAGGCTAGCTAATCCAAGAAAGCCAACCCCTAACTTTTGCCTGTGCAGGGGACCGCAAAGGCAGATTTCTTGAAGCCGTCCATCACAATGATGCCGGATTGTGGGTCCCGTCCACAAAGCGACCCTTTGTCCTATTGATGCAGCTGGCGGTACGGCTCCGCCTATAAAACGTATTACGGTTGGAAATACTTCGAAATTGAGCCAAATATGAAATGTGGGAAATCAATAACATAGTAAAAATATTGATTTGGCTTAGATTGCTTATTTTTTCTTTATTTTTTATTAAATGTTGCTGTTGAGTTAGTTCAAAATATAGGGTATCAAAACACTTCTGTTTCAACTCAACTTTATTCAATTTGAAAATTATAGCATAGACAAAAAGCGCTAACTAGTAGAGTATAATAAGACTTAAATGGCCTTTATTAGCTTATATTGATTTTTTGGTGCCTAAATGTCTCCGAAATTCATTAAACCTTGCCAAATTTTAACCTTTGTGGTTTTTCCACAAAATTTGAAATCTTTTCCACAATAAACAAATTTTCAGTTAAAAAAATTAATTTTAATAAAAAAACACCTATGGACTTTTCTATAAGCATTTTGTGGGACACCAATTTCCAAAATTTCGTGAATTGGTTCAATTTAATCGGTTTAATCGGTTTAATCGGTTTTTTGCGTGGAAATATTGAGCGTAAGAAGCCTTCCCAATTGTTAGATGTAAAGCGCCTCTCCCAGGCATGGACTTCAAGCGAGGGGTGGGTCGCCCGATTTTCAATTCTCTTTTTGCCTTTTGTATTGATTTACAATATTCTAATTTGGATTTTGTATGGCTGTGCATCAATTCTAGACTTCATAGCATATATTTTCAGATTAATTTGGCAAGGTCTCACATGGATTTGGAAAGAGGTCCTTTATCCTGGAGTAATTTGGTTACTACGTCTATTTTGGTACTATCCAATTGGATTTAGTTGGAAGTTTTTCCAATTGGCCATAAACCTAATCCCAAATTCATATCAAGCCGCACCTCTAAAATCTTCAGTAATTTCATTATTCAAATTTTCAACCCTCACATTGTTAGGATTTTTTATCCATAGATTATTTCCGGATTTAAAGATTTTAATGTTTTTAGCCTACGCTATCATTATTTGGCAATTTCAATCGGCCATAATGATTACTTCTACAGGGGCTAGAAAAAACCTATTTAATGGCGTTTTTCCAACTAGTCTAATCAATAAACCTATGTTGTGGTTGGGCGTATTTTGTATTGTGACTTTAATCCTTTTTTTATTAGAATTTTTGGGCGGATTTCCATTGCTATTTATAGGTGGGTTGTCAATAAGTGGGGCGCAATTGGGTTTAATAATTTCTTGTGTTTTCCTTTTCGCCTACGTTTCTGCACTATTATACCTACCAGCATATTTCACCAATGCAAATGAATCAATAAACCTGCAAAAATTCACCATCGCGATTTTCAACAGGCTACCAAAAGTGATATGGTCAAGCCCTTTTTTAATATTAGGATTACTGCTTGCAGGAATTTTGCCGTTTACAGGGGGGTATTTACTGAATAAAGGTATCAAAACTGTATCCCATAAAGATTTACAAGAATGGCACACCTCCATATTGCAGTCAGACAATCATATACCCTCAATATTAACGGCTAATAAAAGCAAGTCCACTCTAGACTCCATACTAAAAGAAAAATATAACGACAGTGTATCTTTAAGAAAATCAGGGGAAAATATCAAAGCTCAATACTTAAACAAAATTGATGTAATTAAAAAATATAAATCAAGAATTCAAAACAATCAAATACATACATTTTCAAATCCGGCTTACATCAATGAGTCTCAATTTTTTAGTGTTCCGCCTATTCCAAACTCAGATTCATACACATGGCAAATTGTTCGTGCAGGGAAAGTTATTCTTAGTTCAAAAATCGATGCAACTAATAATAATAAAAACTCTTCAGTATTCTACCATACTTGGAAGGATACGGGAACTTATATGGTTAGTACAACCCCCAATAATATTTGTGGTAGTGGCAATGAAATATCGACATCCGTCCGAGTAGATAAAATAGAGGGAAACTTCACCATCTTACCATTTGGACCGAATAATGTTTGTATTGGAGATTCAGTAAAATATACAACAGCGCCCGGATATTCCAATTACGAATGGAAGCACCCATACGGGATGGAAACATCTACTAATAATTATATTATTATTAAGTGGGACAAAATACCAGGCACAATGCAAGTACGAGCTCAGAAGAAAAATGGTGGTTATACTTTATGGGGAGGCACCGACGTCCAGGTTTTTGAAAAACCTGGCAATGTGACCGTTCAAGTCCCTAAGTTCTTAAAAAACGAAGATTTCACGCCGTCATTTAATGATCGTCAAAACGATTACGTTTCTAGAGAAGATGCAGATGAAAAAATTAAAATTCTAGAATATGAGCGCGATTCCCGTTTAAAATTGATTGACTTGGCCATAACAAAAAAATCAGCAGAAATAAGGCAATATCAAGATCAAATAGATTATCAGGAAGCTCTGATTTGGAATCAATTAGATAATATCGCGAGCAAACTTTTCGCCATACCTGGCATAGCCCTATGGATCTGCCTCGTTTTTGGAATACCATTTCTATTTATGGTCGTTTTTAACTTCGATTTATATAATTTTCACCAAGAAGGATCGCATTATTGGGAAAACAGTATTAAAAATTTACAAATAAATAATCCCAACCAACCACTGTTTGCACTATTTATAACAGCGGTAATTGCTATACTATTTGGCTTTTTACAATACTTGTAACTAATTTTTTGATACGAAAGTCCGCATAAAAAGACCATTAATCGTCCGTAAATTCAATTGCCCTGAACAATAGCAATGAATAATATTCATTCTGATTTTTCGGAAATTCTTTAAATCGCCCTTTCTTCAGCAGCCAAATTATTGGTATTTCAAAATTGAACTAGTATTTTAAGGACTGAAGAGGAATTAGAAAATGAAAGAAAATACATTCCCTCTGCCAAATCTATTACGGAAATACTTGAACTTTCGTCCAATTTTGCCTCTTTTACCAATCTACCGGTTTTATCAAAAATATTGTATTTCGTATTACCCAATTTTGCACCTTTCACAAACAAAACTTGTTTGACTGGGTTGGGAAACACTTCGATTTTTTCATGGATTAAATCGTCTTCAGCCTGACCGGTTGAGGCTAAAACTACCAAGGTTGCTGACACACTGGTGTCTACACATTGACCTGTTTCTGTAATGCATCTGAATTTCTCGTGATTATTCAACTGATTAACCCCAAAAACCGTTAATGAATCTGAATAAACGCCTGAAAACGTAGAATTATTAATTAGGCTTTCAAAGCCTGTTCCTGAATCACGTTGCCATCTGTATCTGGCTAAAGGGTCACTAGTTTTACTTACGAAGGTTGCATTTCCTCCCAAAACAACAGTATCATTTTCTGGATTTCGAGTATTTAATCCACAAACAGAAAGCATTGCCGGATTTGTATATTCCACGCAATTATGAGTGGTTACTACACATCTAAAAATTTGACTATATAGATTTGGAAAAACATTAACAAAAAGTGTGTCATCGTATGCCCCATTATATGGTCCAGCATTTGTTAGGTTAACAAACGTATTCCCTGATAGGACTTGCCATCTAAAGGTAGATATTGAACTAATGGATGAGGCACAAAATATAGCCTGTGGTGTAGAGGTCAAAAATGGTATACGAAAATTAATCGATGTAGGTTGTCGTTGAATATTCGAGGTACATAGAGTAAATAAAGAGATTACTTCATTAGGATTTAACGCTCGATTCCAAATTCCGATATCATCTAATTTGCCGAAAAAATAATCAGGGAATTCGGGCGTGTCAGCACCAAATTCCAAGGCGGAAATAGAAGAGTTTGGTAAAGTTTGTAATCCGCCAACAATAGAATCTAACATCACGCCGTTTTTATAAAACTTCAGAAGACCCCTGTTAAAGATTACTACGTAATGATTCCAAAAACTATTATGTAAATTAGGTGTATTCCAATTTGAAGAATGATACCGAAAACTCATTGTGGTGGGTGAATAATAGAATTGAAACTGACGCCCGCTATTAGCTGAACCAAGCTTTGAAACCAAAGGAGCATAACTAGAAGGGAACGACTGATTTTGAGCCCAAACAGAGATTGTCAATTCAGAATCTAAAATTGAACCGATATTATTAGTTCCACTAGGGACTGAAATAACATCATTAACCCCATCAAAAAAATATGCGCCATTAGAAGTGCCGAAACGATCTGTTGTCAGGCTTGCCCCCAACACAAGAGCGTGCCTACCATTACCCGAGCTATCCCCACTATTGCCATTAAAGCCCCAAAAACCAATTAATCCCTGAATGGGCACGTAATTTGGAACAGACTGTCCATAACAAGGATTTATGCTGATTTTCAAAAGAAAAGTATAAAATATGAATGTTAAAATTGTATTTTTATTCATTTCACAGTGTTTAACTTGAATGGAAAGTTACAAAGACTTACACCAAAAATCTGATAATTATTATTTTTCAATAAGTCTAAATTGAAATATTTTTTAGGTATTTACAGTTTTAGAGGGCTATATCATTGATTGTGAGGCGCCTATAGACTCCTTTATTTCCTACAAGAGCGCTTTTGATATAAAATTGGTCAATAAAACTCATCCTTATACGACCTCTCCGTAATGAACAAAGGGCGCCACTAAGATGGCTGTGCTACATCCCACTATCAAAAAATTCCACATCGCCCATTAAATAGATAAAATATAATTATCGTGATGCGCCGGCCTTGCCCTTGCTCACTTGGCGAACGCATCGGACGGAGAAGGCGGATTTCTTGAAGCCGTCCATCATAAAGATCCCGGGTTGGGTTCCGTCCACAAATCGGCCCCAGGACCCGTTGATACCGCTGGAGGTACTGCTCCACCAATACGCATAGGCGCCGACACCCCCGAAGGTGCCATCGCTTCCACGAAATCCAGCAGGGA
>Ga0194123_10005182_pt1 | contig 14156 bp, 9 predicted proteins | sample TA2MahsurfametaG_5_FD_155479 | JGI IMG/M metagenome (GOLD analysis project Ga0194123, IMG submission 155479) | Freshwater microbial communities from Lake Tanganyika, Tanzania - TA2015023 Mahale A surface | ecosystem: Environmental > Aquatic > Freshwater > Lake | place: Tanzania: Lake Tanganyika... | reverse complement strand
CGTGTGGATTGCGGACACGGCCAATGGCGCGGAGATGCAGTTTAGCACTGATGGCCGCGCGGGTGATGCCTACAGCCAGCAGTTCGCGTGGTCGCCGGACTCGCGGAAACTACTCGCGGTGCGCGTCGAGGCGGGGCAGGAACGAAAGGTGACGCTCGTTGAATCGTCGCCCAAGGACCAGTTGCAGCCGAAGGTCAGCACGCACGATTACTTCAAGCCCGGCGACCAGTTGCCCCACCCGCGCCCACAGTTGTTCGACCTAGCGACGCGGCGTGTCATCCCCATCAGCGACGCATTGTTCCCAAACCCGTTCACCGAGAGCGGGAGCTTCCCGGTGCGCTGGGAGCGCGACTCCCAGAGGTTCACCTTTTCCTATAATCAGCGTGGACACCAAGTCTTCCGCGTGCTGGCCGTGGACTCCGCGACGGGCGCGGTGATGCCGGTGGTAAACGAGGAGTGCCGCACGTTCTTTTGTTACAGCGGCAAGCAGTTTCAGCACTGGGCGGTGGACACTCGCGAGTTGGTGTGGATGTCGGAACGCGACGGCTGGAATCACTTGTGGCTCTACGACACCGCGACCGGGCGCGTGAAAAACCAGATTACGCGCGGCGCGTGGGTGGTGCGCGGGGTGGACAAAGTGGATGAACAGAAACGCCAAATTTGGTTCCGGGCCGGCGGCATTCGCGCTGAACAAGACCCGTATCACGTACATCACTGCCGCGTGAATTTCGACGGCACCGGGCTGGTGGTGCTCACGGCCGGCGACGGCTCGCACTCAATTGAATGGTCACCTGACCGGAAGTTTTTCGTGGACACTTGGTCCCGCGCGGATTTGCCGCCAGTGAACGAGCTGCGTCACGCCGATGGCTCACTGGCCTGCGAACTGGAGCAGGCGGACTGGCAGGCACTGCGGGCGACGGGCTGGCGTGCGCCGCAGCGCTTTGTCGCGAAAGGCCGCGACGGCGCCACGGACATTCACGGCGTCATTTACCGACCGACGAACTTCGACCCCGCGCGGAAGTATCCCGTCATCGAATACATCTACGCCGGCCCGCACAGCGCGTTCGTGCCGAAGTCGTTCGCCGCAATGCCCGGCGGTTGGGTGCGCGAGATGGCGGAACTGGGCTTCATCGTCGTGCAAAGCGACGGCATGGGCACGAGCCATCGCTCAAAAGCATTCCACGATTTGTGCTGGAAAAATCTCGGTGACTCCGGCTTCCCCGACCGCATCGCGTGGCTGAAGGCCGCGGCGGCGAAGCACTCGGAACTCGACCTGACGCGCGTGGGCATATACGGCGGCAGCGCCGGTGGCCAGAGCAGCACGCGCGCGATGCTGGCGCACGGCGATTTCTACAAGGTCGCGGTTTCGGATTGTGGCTGCCACGACAACCGCATGGACAAGATTTGGTGGAACGAGCAATGGATGGGCTGGCCCATCGGCCCGCACTACGCCGAGCAATCCAACGTGACGCAGGCTAAAAATCTCGTGGGTAAACTCATGCTCGTGGTCGGTGAGCTGGACAAGAACGTGGATCCCGCGAGCACGTTCCAAGTCGCCAACGCCCTTCAGAAGGCCGACAAGGACTTCGAGTTGATTGTGATGACTGGGGCAGGTCACGGCGCGGCGGAGTCGCCCTATGGCCGGCGTCGACGGGCCGATTTCTTCGTGCGCCACCTGCTCGGCGTGGAGGCGCGAACCCGATGAAGCAGTCGGGTTTTCCCAACCTTCAGGGCACCGGGAAAGCCGCATTGGTTTTGTGCCTTACTATCCTCTTTGAAGGCGTGGTGGCAGCGCGAGCGCAGGACCGGCTCAAAGCGATGCCGGGTTATGAGCAGTTCACCAAGACCAGCCGCGCGGCGACGAATGCCTACACGTCCGGCGCGGTGACGGTGACGTGGAAGGACGGCGGCAAAGCGCTTGAGTTCTCGCACGCCGGCAAACGTTACCGGCATGACTTGGTCACTGGCGAACGGTCGGAACTGCCGCCGCCCGCGCCGCCGGCCGCTAAGGGAACTGCCCCGAAAGCACCGAAGCGGACGAATACCGAAAATCCCTTGCGTGGAAGGCAATTCACCGCCGCAGTTTCGCCGAACGGAAAGCATAAGGCGTTTTACCGGGACCGGAACCTCTGGCTTGGTGACACGAACGGCGCGAACGCCTTTGCCGTCACCACGGACGGCAACGCGCAGAATCGCATCAAGTCCGGCACGGCGAGCTGGGTTTATGGCGAAGAACTCTTTCAGAAGACCGCGATGTGGTGGTCGGGCGACAGCCGGAAGCTGGCGTTCTATCGCTTCGATGAGAGTCAGGTGCCGGACTTCCACCTGCAACTGGGCCAAACGAAAATCCTGAGCACAGCGGACGTGGAGCCCTACGTGAAGGCCGGCGGCACGAACCCCGTGGTGGACCTGCTCATCTACCATCTCGCGACGAAACGCACCGTGCGCGTGGATGTGCGCGACGGCCGCCCGTTCGACAACGCCGTCGTCGGCCACTACGTCTATGGCGTCTCGTGGACAAGCGATGGCAAGGAACTGCTCTTCCACCGCACCAATCGGCGACAGAACATTTTGGAGTTCTGCGCCGCAAATCCAGAAACCGGAAAGTGCCGCGTCCTCGTCCGCGAGGAATGGCCCGCCAGCTGGACAGAAAACTTACCGACGATTCGCTGGCTCAAGGACGGCCAGCGCTTCATCTGGTCCTCTGACCGCACGGGCTGGCGGAACTATTACCTCTACGACCGCGGCGGAAGGTTGCTGACCACGCTCACGCGACACGAGTTCGAAGTCGCCGGCATCGTGCGCGTGGATGAGGATGCCGGGCGGCTGCACTACCTCGCGCGCAGCGGCGATAATCCGATGAAGTTGCAGCTCCATCGCGTGCGTCTCGACGGCACCGATGACACGCGCCTGACCGACCCTGCATTCCATCACACGGTGGACTTCGCACCGGACGGAGAGCACTTCGTGGACATCGAGCAAACCCACAACCAACCGCCCACGAGCTGGCTGCGCGCGGCGGACGGCACCATTTTCGGGCGCTTGGCCGCGAGCGACTTGACCCGCGTTAAGCAGCTTGGGCTCAAGCCCGTCGAGTTGCTTCGCTTTAAGGCGGCGGACGGGGTCACCGAACTCTTCGGTATGCTGCACTTCCCGTCAAATTTCCGTGCGAGCCGTAAATACCCGCTGCTCGTCAGTGTGTATGCCGGGCCGGAAACGGTCGGCGCGCGGGAGACTTTCACACTGCCACACCCGCTCACGGAGTTTGGCTTTCTCGTCGCGACCTTCGACTCGCGCAGTGCCAGCGGGCGCGGAAAGCAGTTCCTTGATGCCATTTACCAGAAGCTCGGCCTCGTAGAAGTGGACGACCAGGCCGCTGGTGTAAAGTCGCTTTGGTCGCGGCCCTATGTTGATCGCAGCCGCGTCGGCATCTTTGGCTCGTCCTACGGCGGCACCGTCTCCGCCACCGCACTGTTGCGGCATCCGGAGGTGTTCCACGCGGCGTGCAGTTCGTCGGCGGTCACCGACTATCGCAACTACGACAGCATCTACGCCGAACGGTATATGTGGATTCCGCAAGAGGCAAAGGCTGCCTACGATGCGGCGGCCATCATGACTTACGTGCGGAACTTGAAGGGGCGGTTGATGCTTTTTTACGGAACGGCAGACGACAATGTGCATCCGAACAACACCATGCAGCTCATTGCCGCCCTTCAACGCGCGGGCAAGAGCTTCGAGGTTCAGGTAGGCCCCGACCTCGGCCATGTGAGCATCAATCGCGACCGCATGATGGAATTCTTCATCGAAAACCTTGTGCGGCGATGAGCAACGCGCTAGCCAATTTGCGGACTGAACAAAAATTTACTTAACACTTATCCGAATCGCGAGTTTTCTCACGACGGCTGCTATCAACCAACCATGAAACCTCACTGGACCGGTGTCTTTCCCGCCTGCACAACTCAACTCAAGAAAGACCAATCCCTCGATCTCCCTGCCACGGCGCAGCACTTTGAGGTGCTGATCCAAAGCGGTGTCAGCGGACTCATCGTGTGTGGCTCGCTTGGTGAGAATCAAACGCTCGATCCCGACGAGAAGCGCGCTGTCGTGCGCTGCGCCCTCGAGGCCGCGCGCGGGCGGGTGCCGGTTCTGAGCGGGGTGGCGGAGTCCTCCACTCGTGCCGCCGTTCGTTACGTGCGCGATGTGGCTCAGCTCGGCGCGGCGGGTGTGATGCTCATGCCGCCCATGAGTTACAAAGGCGACCCCCGCGAGAGCATGAATTACCTTCGCACCGTGGCGAGGGACGGCGGGTTGCCCATCATGATTTATAACAACCCCCTCAGTTACGCGAATGATATTACCCCCACGCTCTTCGCCGAATTGGCGGACGAACCGCGCTTCGTCGCCATCAAGGAAAGCTCCGGCGACCCGCGCCGCATCACTGAAGTGCGCAACGCCGTTGGCAACCGCTACGCACTCTTCACCGGCGTGGACGACTTGTTGCTCGAAGCTGCGATCCTCGGCATTGACGGCTGGGTGGCGGGCACGGGCATTGCCTTCCCTGCTGAAAACCAGTGTCTGTGGGACCTCACCCGCGCCGGCCGTTGGGACGAGGCGCGCGCGCTTTACCGCTGGTTCCAACCGCTGCTCAAACTCGATACGCACGTCCACTTCATTCAATACATCAAGCTTTGCGAACAGGAGACGGGCCTCGGCGTCGAGTGGGTGCGCGCCCCGCGCCTGCCCATCGCCGGCGATGAGCGGAAAGCCGTGCTGAAAATTATCCGTGGCGCAATCACCCAGCGCCCCAAGCTTCCGAAACGCCGCCAGTAACCATCATCAAGGAGATCCATCGCGCGCCAAAATCCATGAAACTTCCAAGCTTTTACATCGTGCTCGCGCTGCTCAGCGCTCCATACGCCCACGCGCAGGCCCCGAATGTGCCACTGCACGCTACTGATGCGCGCGAGAGAGACGCCCTTATCGCTGCGGCTGGGAAGCTCCGAGAGGCTGGAGTATTCGTGCCTGAGGCCACGCTCATCGGCCAACTAGCGCGCTCGAACTGCGTGCTCACGCTGCCCGCCCCGCGTAAATCTCGCCTCACGGGACGCGAGCTTTGGGCTGCTGCCCGCGACGCGCACATTCGCGTGGGCTGGAGCTTCCTCTGCACCCGTTGCAGCAACTGGCATCTTGATCTCGCCGGTGGTTACGCGCTTACGAAGGATGGCGCGGTCGCCACTTGCCAGCATGTCATCAAGCGACCCGCGAACTTTAAGGAGGGCTCGCTAGTCGCCGCCGACGAAGCCGGCAATGTGTTTCCCGTCCTTGAAATCCTCGCTGCCGACGCCCGCACAGACGCCTGCATTCTCCGCATCAATGCGCGCGACTTAAAGCCGTTACCGCTGGCCACCGACATCACGCCCGGTGACCGCGCCTTTTGCTTCAGCGACCCGCTCGGACAGCGCGGCTACTTCAGCGATGGCATTGTGAACCGCTTCCTCGCTCGCAACTCCGGCAGCACAAATCTTCCGCCCGTTACGCGCCTCAACGTCACCACCGACTGGGCTCCTGGTTCCAGTGGTTCAGCCGTGCTGGACGAGTTTGGCAACGCCATCGGTCACGTAACCACCATCACTACCTTGCCTAGCGCGCCTGCACCAAAAGCCGGTGAGGCTCCTGCCTCCAAGGCGGAGCGGACGCTCATCACGCTGCATGAGGCCGTAAGCGCGCGCGACATCCTCGCCTTGATCCAAAAGCCCGGCAAACGATGAAGCGCATCCAAGTCATTGACTCCCACACCGGTGGCGAGCCGACGCGTGTTGTCATCAGTGGCGGCCCCGACCTCGGCGGCGGCAGCGTCGCGAACCAACTGAGAATTTTCCGCGATCACCACGACAAGTTCCGCTCCGCCGTCGTCAATGAACCGCGCGGCTCCGATGTGCTGGTGGGTGCGCTCCTCTGCCCGCCCGCCGACAAGTCCTGCATCACGGGCGTCATCTTCTTCAATAACGTCGGCGTCCTCGCCATGTGCGGCCACGGCACCATCGGTCTCATCGTCACCCTCGCGCACCTCGGGCGCATCAGCCCGGGTGAGCACCGCATTGAGACCTGCGTGGGTGTCGTGACTGCGACCTTGCACGTGGACGGCTCAGTGTCCGTGGCCAATGTTACAAGCTGGCGCAAGGTCAGGGGCGCGACGATTGAAGTCACTGGCCTTGGCAAGATTTCCGGCGATTTAGCTTGGGGCGGTAACTGGTTCCTCCTCGTCGAAAACCACGGTCTTGCCCTCGACCTAAAAAATGTCGAGCAACTTACGGACGCGAGCTGGCGCATCCGCCAAGCCGTGAACGCGCAAGGCTATCCCGAGGTGGACCACGTTGAGTTGTTCGGCCCGCCGCAGTCCGGCGGCGACTCACGCAGCTTCGTCCTCTGCCCCGGCAAAGCTTATGACCGCTCCCCCTGTGGCACTGGCACAAGCGCGAAGCTCGCTTGCCTCGCCGCCGACGGAAAGCTCGCCGAGGGAGCGGACTGGATTCAGGAAAGCATCCTCGGCACAAAGTTCACTGGCCGCTTCCATTGGCTCGACCGCGCGAAGGGCGAAATTGCACCCGTCATCACCGGCACCGCCTCCGTCACCGCCGAGTCCACTCTTCTGCTCGATGACAAAGACTCCTTCTGTTGGGGGATTCGGTAATTTGATCTGCTCGATTTCGTCCCATGTCGAAGCACATCGTCATCATTGGCTCCGGCGTCATCGGGCTAACTACCGCTCATTACTGTGCGCGACGCGGGCATCAGGTTACACTACTGGACCGCGAAGGCCCGGCTCGCGATGGTTGCTCTTTCGGCAACTCGGGGATGATCGTGCCCAGCCATTTCATTCCGCTTGCCGCACCCGGCATGGTCGCGCTCGGGCTGAAGTGGATGTGGAACCCGGAATCGCCTTTCTACATCAAGCCCCGTCTTGATTTCGGGCTATTCGATTGGGGATTCAAGTTCTGGCAGGCCGCCAGTGCTGCGCGCGTCGCCCAGGCCGCTCCATTATTGCGGGACTTAAGTTTTGCCAGCCGCGCGTGTTTTGAGGAGTTAGCCGGGATGTGGGGCAACGACTTTGGCCTCACCAAGCGTGGCTTGCTCATGCTTTGCAAAACTCAGCACGGGCTGGACGACGAGGCCAAGTTCGCCGCCCGTGCTAACGCGCTGGGCGTCCCCGCACAGGTCCTCGACGCGAAAGCCGCCGCCGCTCTAGACCCCGACATCACCATGGACATCGCCGGTGCCGTGCTTTTCCCCAAGGACGCACACCTCACGCCTGGCCGCTTCATGGCCGCGCTCCGCGCGCAATGCGAGGCCGCTGGCGTCCGCTTCAAGTGGAACACCGAGGTGACCGGCTTCGCGCGCGAAGGGAAGCAGCTTAAAGCCGTTCGCACTACGCACGGGGAATTTGCGGCGGACGAAGTTGTGCTTTGCGGCGGCGCATGGTCCCCGTTACTGGCAGATGAGCTTGGATTGCACCTGCCCATCCAAGCCGGCAAGGGTTACAGCCTCACGCTGCCCAAGCCCCGGCAACTCCCGCAGCTCTGCTCCATTTGCACCGAGGCCCGCCTCGCCGTGACGCCGATGGGCGGCGCACTCCGCATCGGCGGCACGATGGAAATTGGGGGCTTGAACGAGGACATCAACCCCGTGCGCGTGCGCGGCATCATCAAGTCCGCGCTCCAGTATTTTCCCGCGTTCAAGAAATCGGATTTCGACGGCATCCAGCCGTGGCGCGGCCTGCGGCCCTGCTCGCCGGACGGCCTGCCCTACATCGGGCGGACAGCGAAATTTGCGAACCTCTCCTTCGCCGCCGGCCACGCGATGATGGGCCTGAGCCTCGCCCCCATCACTGGCCAGCTTATGGCGCAAATTCTTTCCGGCGAGAAACCGCAGTTTGACCTGTCCCTGCTTTCTCCCGATCGTTACTAATGGCCATGAAGTTAAACCTTCCAAATGGCGCGCGAGCAGCGCTCGCCTACCTCCTACTCGTCTCAACAGCCCTTGCTGCCGACGCCGACTTGACCGCGCTTACGAAAGGCGTGACGGAAATCGCCGCCCCCGGCGCGCCGGGGAACATCAGCGTCTTCGGACCCTCCGCCTTCGCCGTGGTCGCGGGCAAAGAGGGCAAGACCGCGCAGACCGCCGTGGTGGCGGCCACGCGCGCAGGACAAGGCCGCATCGTCGCCTTCGGCCACACGAGCTACCTCGACGCCGACCTCCTGACGCAACTCGATACCGGCAAGTTCATGGACAACGCCATCGCGTGGGCCGGCAACGCCCCGAAGCCCACGCTGGTCGTGCCTCGCTCGAAATCCCTCGCCGACGCGCTCGCGAAGCGCGGCTTTCCCATCGCCGCCACGCCGCTCGCGCAACTTCAGGCCGGCCAGGTCCTCCTGCTCTCGGCGCATGCGCTCACGGACGCCGACGTGCCGGTCATCAACAAGTTCATCACGGCTGGTGGCGGCTTCGTCACGTGCTCGACCGGCTGGGGCTGGGCGCAAGGCGGGCGCAGCCTCGCGAACGAATTTGCCGGCAACAAACTGCTCGCGCCGCTCGGCCTGGTCTTCGGCGGCAACACCGTGAGCAAAACCACCGCGAAAGGCTACGCCATCGGGGCTTTGTCACCGCTCCTCCACGCGGGCAAGGCGCTCGACGCCGCGCGTGCGGGCACGAAGCTCGCCAAGGACGACCTCGCCCAAGCCAGCGCGTCGCTCACCGCCGCCGCGCAGAGTTTGCCGGCGGATGACAGAGCATTTCTCCCCAAGCTCAAGGCGCTCCGTTCGCAGCCCGGCGTGAACACCGCGCCCACCGCGAAGTCTCCGGTGAAGGCCGACCAACTCGCCGCGCGCGTGCTCGTGTCGCTCGAAGGGCGCGAACTGGAAAAGGTCCCGCCCGCGCAAGTGAAGGCGCATCCGGCAGCCCTGAATTTTCCCGGCCCTGTGCCCGCGACCGCGAAGCGCGAGTCCGTCACCGTCACGCTGAATCCGAAGATTCCCGGCTGGCATTCCACCGGTCTTTACGCCGCCCCCGGCGAAGTTGTGACCGTGCGCGTGCCGGCGAGCGCAGCTGCGCTGGGCTGGAAGATTCGTATCGGCGCGCACTCGGATTCGCTCTGGCACCTCGACTCGTGGAAGCGCTTCCCCGACGTTTCGCGCAGCTTCGCCGTGAAGTCGCCCGAGACGCCCGTGGCGAATGCGTTCGGCGGGTTGATTTACATCGAAACGCCGAAATCCGGTGACGCCGCGACGGTGAACGTCGAGTTAGCCAATGCCGTGCGCGCGCCGCACTACGTGCATGGCAAAACCACGCTGGCAAATTGGAAAGAACTCCGCGCCGCGCCCGCGCCGTGGGGCGAACTGGAGACGAAGAAAATTGTCCTCACGCTGCCCGCGAACGTGCTGCGGTCCCTCGAAGACCCCGTCGCGTTGATGAAGGTGTGGGACGAGACGCTCGACCTAGTGGCCGACTTGGCGACGATTCCGAAAGACCGCCCGCGCGCCGAGCGCATTGTGTGCGACGAGCAGATTTCCGCCGGCTACATGCACAGCGGCTACCCCATCATGACGTGGCTGGACATGCCGCCGCGCTTGGTGAGCGAGGCGCACATGCGGAAGGGCGATTGGGGCATCGGTCACGAGCTGGGGCACAACCATCAGGTCAGCGATTGGACCTTCGAGGGCACGGGCGAGGTCACCTGCAATCTCTTCACGATGTATATCATCGACCGCATCGGCGGCACGAAACCGGCGAACGGACGCGTGGGCCTGCCGGTGGTTGCGGAGCATTTCCGCAAGCACACCGCCAACGGGAAGCCGGACTTCGCGAAGTGGCAGGCCGACCCGTTCCTCGCGCTCTCGATGTATGTGCAACTCCAACACACCTTCGGCTGGGACGCTTACAAGAAAGTCTTTGCCGAGTATCGCGCGTTGCCGGCGAGCGAGAAGCCGAAGAGCACCACCGAGCGCATTGACCAGTGGATGGTGCGCTTCAGCCGATCGGTGAACCGGAACCTCGGGCCGTTCTTCCAAGCGTGGGGGCTGCCCGTGACGGATGCTGCGATGGGGAGCATCGCCAAGCTGCCCGCGTGGCCGAAAGAGGAGTGGCCGGGGACGAACGGGAAAATGGATTGACAGGCAACGTGAAATTCCAAGCTCCAAGATCCCACCAGAAGCGCGGACGTCTTCGTCCGCAACCGCGATGGCCAAGAGCGTTCTTGCACGATGCGCACTCGTTGTCACTGTTCCGTCTTGAAGCTTGGAGCTTGGGATTTATTTGGAACTTTGAGGTTGGGTTTTGGAGTTTTGCCCGCGTCGCCACCTTGCTCGCGCTCATCGCCACCAACGCCGCCGCGGCCCCTGCCCAGCAAACCCGCCACGTCCTCCTCGTGATGGCCGATGGCGTGCGTTGGCAGGAGGTTTTCACCGGCGCCGAGGAGCAACTCATCAGCAAAGAGCACGGCGGCGTCACGAAGACCAACGACCTCCGCAAAGCCTACTGGCGCGACACGCCCGAGGCGCGGCGCGAGGCGTTGATGCCCTTCTTCTGGGGCACGCTCGTCAAGCAAGGCCAGCTCTATGGCAACCAGCATAAGGGCAGCACCGCGCATGTCACCAACGGCAAGAACTTCTCCTACCCCGGCTACAGCGAGATTCTCTGCGGCTTTTCCGACCCGCGCATTGACAGTAATGCCAAGAAGCCCAACGCCAACGTGACGGTGCTGGAGTGGTTGAACCAAAAGCCCGCCTTCGCTGGACGCGTCGCGGCCTTCGGTAACTGGGACGTGATTCCCTACATCATCAACCGCGAGCGCAGCCACATTCCCGTGTGGACCGGCTTCGAGAAGACCGACCCCAAGCTCAACCCGCACTGGGCCATGTTGGAGAAGCTCATCGCTGACCACACGCCAACGTGGGGCACACTGATGACTTACGACACCTTTATCCATGCCGCCGCGCTGGAGCATTTCAAGACCAAGAAGCCCCGTCTCATGTATGTCGGCTACGGCGAGCCAGATGAATGGGCGCATGAAGGCCGTTACGACTACTATCTCCACAGCGTTCAGCATTTCGACGACTTCGTGCGCCAGCTTTGGGAAGCCGCGCAGGCTGACCCGGAAATGCGCGGTCACACGTCGCTCCTGCTCGTGACCGACCACGGACGTGGCACGAGCAATGCGTCGTGGAAAAGCCACGGTCAAAGCATTGGTGACTCACGTTACATCTGGGTGGGCGTGCTCGGCCCCGACACACCCGCACTGGGTGAGCGCACAAACGTGCCGACGGTGACGCAAAATCAAATTGCGTCCACCGCTGCCGCGTTGCTCGGTTTCAATTATAAGGCCGAGCAACCGCAGGCCGGCCCCGTGCTGGTGGATGCGCTACCTAAGACAACCCGGTGATAGCCGACTTAAGGAGACTTAAATTGGACTCCGCATTCTGCACACCGCCCTGCGCATTTCAGGATACAGCCTCCTCACGTCGGCTGCTACCCGATGAGTGGCTCCTCCTGAACTCAGGTCCCTGCGCCCCTGCCTTCAACATGGCATTGGACGAAGCCTTACTGGAAGCCGTCGCCAGCCTCGGCCGGCCTGTGCTGCGCTTCTACTCGTGGGTAGAACCAGCCGCCACCTTTGGTTACTTTCAGCGCTACGAGGAGATTGCGCGCGCCACCCAGCTGCGCCCGCTCATCCGTCGCCCGACCGGCGGCGGCCTCGTGCCGCATGATGCGGACTGGACTTACAGCGTGGTGATTCCGCCGACGCACCCGTGGCACACGCTCTCCGCCGTGGACAGCTACCGCCGGATGCACGAGTGGATTCGCGCCGCCTTCGCCCGTCTCGGCGTGGCGACGGAGCTGGCCGACTGCTGCCGCAAGACTGCGCCGGGACAATGCTTCGTGGGCTGGGAGAAGTTCGACGTGCTCTGGCAGGGCCGAAAAATTGCCGGCGCGGCGCAGCGGCGGAACAAGCTGGGCCTGCTCATCCAAGGCTCCGTGCAGCCGCCGCCGGTGGGTTTGGAGCGCAAGGGTTGGGAGGCAGCGATGGTTTCGGTCGAGGACGGCAGAACGCATCCCAACACCTGTTTCGGGACTCCCTCTCCCCCCTCGGAAGGAGGAGAGGAACGGGGAGAGGAGGGCCCTCAGTCGGCTAAAGCGCCCCTCTCCCCAACCCTCTCCCCGCTCGTTCCTCGCAGGGAGAGGGAGCCAGAGACTACAGTGGCAAGATGCGCCCAGGTCGGGATTGCCCGTCTCGCCGAGTTGAAAGTGACACCCGAGTTGCATGACCGGGTGACGGGGCTGGCAAAGGAGCGTTACTCAAGCGCCGCTTACAACGAACGACGTTGAGCTTAACCCGAATTCCGAAGTCGAGCAGGAGCCGCAGACCAGGAGCGCGGCATTCATGCCGCAGAAACGCCCGCCCTCCCCACGCCCTCGAAAACCACCACCGCCCATCTCCTCCGCACCTCCCTGCGGCGTAAACGCCGCGCTCCTCCGAACGCCGCGCGCGCCTCTCCCCGGAGCGCGGCTTTCAAGCCGCAGAAACACCCGCGCGCCGACAACGCCTCAATAAATCCCCACAACTTCCCTCCTCCTCACCTCTCTGCGGCATGAATGCCGCGCTCCACTCGCGGCTTGAGTCCTCGCGCACCACCTGCTGCCATCCACTCATGCCCGCGCCACCTACCCCGCCCGGTCCGCCCCACAATCCCGGCCTCCTCAAACTCATCGAGGTCAAGCGCGAATGGCACTGGCGTCCCACCCCGGACGAACTCAAACGCGGCTTCCGAGGCTGGCACGAGCGCGGCTACCTGCCACACTTCGACGCCCCTCACGTCACCCAGCTCGTCACCTTCATGCTGGACGATTCCTTCCCCGTCACCCGCCGCACCGAGTGGGAGCCTTACCTCAACGAACCAGACACATCAGCCCGCCGCCGCAAGCTCGAAGCCTGGCTCGACCGCGGCCACGGCGAATGCTGGTTGAACCGCCCCTCCATCGCCGACCCCGTCAAGAGCGCACTTCTCGCCAGGAACACCACCGACTACCACCTCCGCGCCTGGGTCATCATGCCCAACCACGTTCACCTCGTCGTGGACATCCTCGACCTTCCACTCGCCAAGCTGCTGAACCTCTGGAAAGGCAAGTCCGCCCGCGCCGCCAACAAGCTGCTCGGTCGCAACGGCCCCTTCTGGCAGACCGACTACTTCGACACCCTCATCCGCGACGAGGCCCACCTGCGCCAAGCCGTGCGCTACGTGGAAGCGAATCCCATGAAAGCCTGCCTGGTGAAGGCCGCCAGCGAATGGCCTTGGAGCAGCGCCTGCGTAGCACGGGAGCGCGGCATTCATGCCGCAGAAACGTGAGTCTGACAGGAGCGCATCGAATAATCCGCCACCCTCCCAGCCTTCCTTGCTCTCTGCGGCGTGAACGCCGCGCTCCTCACAGCCCAATCGGATGCCACGCGGTCTTCATCTCGACGGTGTCCAGAATCCAATACGGGTCTTCGCCGCGCTCGGTGAACCAGTCGGCTTCGGGGAGGGCGTGGTTGAAGTAGCGCTTGAGGTTCGTGGCGACGCCGGCTTGGAGTTGCGCGGAGATTTCCGGCACGCCCGCGCCGTCCACGATGGCGTTCACGTCCATGTGCGAGGCAATGTGCGGGGCGAGTTCGGCGCGTTTGCCGGCGAGGATGTTCACTACGCCGCCGGGCAGATCGCTGGTGGCGAGGATTTCAGCGAAGGACAGCGCGGGCAGCGGCGCGCGCTCGGAGGAGATGACGATGGCGGTGTTGCCGCTGAGAATCACCGGCAGGAGGAGCGAGACCATCGGGAGCAAGACCGGCAGGTCCGGCACGAGCACGACGACGACGCCCATCGGCTCGGGCGTGGTGAAGTTGAAGTGCGGCGAGGCGACGGGGTTCACGCTGCCGAAGACTTGCTGGTATTTGTCGGTCCAGCCGGCGTGGTGGACGAGGCGGTCGCATACGCGGCCCACGCCGGTGCGGGCTTGGTCGAGCGTGACGCCGTGCGAGCGGGAGACTTCGGCGGCGAGGGCTTCGCGGCGGCTTTCGAGCATCTCGGCGGCGCGGTAGAGGATCTGGCCGCGGTTGTAAGCGGTGGCCTTGG
>Ga0194123_10005181_pt1 | contig 14158 bp, 25 predicted proteins | sample TA2MahsurfametaG_5_FD_155479 | JGI IMG/M metagenome (GOLD analysis project Ga0194123, IMG submission 155479) | Freshwater microbial communities from Lake Tanganyika, Tanzania - TA2015023 Mahale A surface | ecosystem: Environmental > Aquatic > Freshwater > Lake | place: Tanzania: Lake Tanganyika... | reverse complement strand
ACTAATCGTTCTATCATGTCTGCCGAATGATTTGGTGTGGGGGCTATTCTCAATCTTTCTGTGCCTTCAGGCACTGTGGGATAGTTTATGGGCTGTATGTATGAATCATATTCATACAATAAAAAATCACTAATCATTTTACATTTGACTGGGTCACGCACCATCACTGGCACAATGTGAGTGGGATTGAACATCACATCTAGTCCTGCGCCAGCCAAAGCAGTCTTTACCATGCGCACCACTGTTTGATGTTTTTCTCTCAACACGACTCCAGTTTCATCTCTCAAATAACGTATGGCTGCTGTGGCACCTGCACAAATCACTGGCGGAAGACTGGTGGTAAAAATAAATCCTGAGCTGATGGAACGTATGGCATCAATAAATTCAGAGGGTGCTGCAATGTAGCCACCCTGGGCTCCAAAAGCCTTACCCAGTGTGCCATTGATAATGTCCACTCTGTCATGCAGTCCCATCTGCCCCACTATGCCTTCTCCCTGCTGACCATACAAACCAACCGCATGTACTTCGTCGATGTATGTGATTGCTTTGTAACGATCAGCAAGATCGCATATTTCTTTCACTTTGCTCACACTGCCGTCCATGCTATACACAGATTCAAAAACAATACAGGCTGTGCCTTTGACAGTTTTCAGTTTGGCTTCTAGGTCATTCATGTCATTGTGTCGAAAAATGTGTTTTATCGCCCTACTATTCCTCATACCTTGAATGAGGCTGGCGTGATTTTTTTCATCACTCACAAATTCAACATCATTAATGATTTTTTGTAGACTGACCAGAGTCCACTCGTTAGCGACATAAGCGGACGTGTACAACAACGCGGCACTTTTGCGATGTAGCGCAGCCAATTCTTTTTCTAATGCAATGTGGTGTTGAGTAGTACCGGAAATATTCCTGGTTCCCCCAGAGCCTGCACCCACATGGTCCAACACAGTACGCATGGCATCCAACACAATTTTGTGCTGGCCCATGCCAAGATAGTCATTGGAACACCAATTGATAACTTTTTTGACATTGTATTTGCTGTGCCAGAGAGCATTTGGATAGCTACCACGCTCTCTATTAATGTCATTGAACACACGATAATTGCCCTTAGTTTTAAGGTTTTCCGTGATGCGTGTGAATTTGTCAATTGGCAGCATGATAGTATTTATAGGGTGGTTTAATTAAAGAATCTATCTATGGTTTGTTGGCTGACTTGATCCACAGATCTCTGCCACTGCTGTGCCCACTTGGTGTTCAATATGAGATCTCTGCTGGGATTATCCAATATCATCCAAAATTTTCTTTTAATTTCGTTTTCTAATTGATCCGGAGTCCATAGACTAATGCCACAGATCATCCTCCACAAACTAGGTCTATTGCCTAGATAAAATTTGTCCATCATCTGATGGTCGCTGGTCATGGAGAATCCATTGCCCAGTCTCATGGTGTTGTTGCTCTTCCATTCTTCAGTGTGCAGCACCATCACATGATCGTGATTTACAGGTCCTCCCATAAACAATTTGTCTCTGCGAAAGTCTGTGGTCTTGAATCCTTTGATTCTAAACACTTCATGCACTGTGGTAATATTGGGCTTGTTGAGAATCACTCCAGCCACGTGCTGTAGACTTTCTTCATATATGAGTATCACTGACTTATCAAAAGTGGCATCAGTGCCCATGATGGGCGTGCTGACCAACACTTTATTTAAAAATCTTATCATCGGCTGTACAGTTGAGAATCACTCCAGCCACGTGCTGTAGACTTTCTTCATATATGAGTATCACTGATTTATCAAAAGTGGCATCAGTGCCCATGATGGGCGTGCTGACCAATACTTTATTTAAAAATCTTATCATCGGCTGTACAAAGGCAGTGGTCCACCATAAGGGCGTCCACGAATGCGTTTACCTCCCACTCTCACACGTTTGTTGCCTATTTTGAAACTCTTGTTGCCTTCACGTGGTCTAAGACCTTGACTTTTGCATGAGGCCAATTGACTGGCACCCAATGCACTGCTGGGCTTGGCACTTTTGCACAGCTCCTTGGAGGCTTTGACTTCCTGAGTGACGTCTGACACAATTTCTTGTACCTTCATGAAAATATTTAGCTATCTGTATGAGTCCGCCGAGCTAGAGCGTGAATCCGGCAGCAGTCTAAATGTGAGTACTTTACGACTGCCACGAGTGGTGCCAATACTGATGTCTCCACTGCTGTGCTGTTCGATTTTGGTAATGGTGGCCACGTGTTGTCCCAATTGTATCTGTTGTCCTATTGATAGGTCTATACTGATTTTTCTTAGATTCATAGTGCCCTCCGAATGGATGCTAATTGATAAAGTATTTACAAAAAATAATAAATAAGCACAAGGAGTTCACAAATGGCAGCAAATGGTATTTCAACACTAGCCACCAAAAGAGCTAGACAAGATGCAAAATTAGCACTTGCTGGAAATGACAGAGCAGCAGTAAATGCGGTCACACCAGGACGTTATGCAGATACCAGTGCTGATGCCACACAACTGCCTACCCGATATGCTGTGGGCGATAATAACACAGCCAATAAGGTAGACAACGCCAATGCAGGTGGACTACTGCCGGGCAGACCTTTTGCTTAAACCATACACATTGTATTTCTAGCAGCAATTAGAAACTATCGGAAAAAATTATAAAGTTAATTCTTGAAATCCAGACTCGCGATCCAGATACTTGTAATCAATTTTTACTACTTTGAATTGCTCAATGGCATCCAGCACTGTTTTGGGATCAAAACTACCACAGGTGTACACATCCAACTGTATCAGTCCTGGAGAACATTCGTCCCAACAGTGCATAACAATGTGTGAAGTTTCTATGATAGCTGCCACAGTAAGTCCTCTGTTGCCCGGCACATCCAAGTACTTGGCAATTGGACCTATTAGTATTTTCATGTTGATGTCTTTAACTAGATTTTTCAGCCACAGGGTGGCCTGGTCTTCGTCTTTAGGTGGGTCTTCAACTTCTGCCCGAATCAATATGTGTTTGTGTTGAAGTAAAGTTGTCATGAATTTATTTATAATCTGATGGAAAAAAGTAAGCCTTTAATGTGGCTTGTATTTGTGGATAAAAAAAATTTAAAAAGTAAAAACTTTTTGTAATTTTCATTCTTTTGTAGTAATGTACTACAGATATCCGCTCATGTCAACAATTATTTCTGCTTGACTTGTGAAAAAATTTATTGTATTATGTGTCATATGAGTCGATTGATAAAGATTTTTTTGCTACTTGTGATTGTGTTCAATCTGAACGCCTGCAGTAGCACCTACTCAGAGTGGTTGTTCGGCAATGAAAAGCAGTCTATGGAACACAGTTCTTGGATTTTCATACCCAACGAACCTTTCGCAGCACAGAGAAGATTTCACGAGGGCTGGGCAAAATAATAAAAGCCAGCAAATTCAAACACTTAACAGCATTTGCACACTGCTGCCTTGACTTTGGTAGTAAAATGCTGTATATTAAGTGTATAAAACAACTATAGAGGCACACATGAACACACTGATAGACACCATGCCAGAACATGTAAAAGACAGAATTGCCAATCTCACTAGACAAAAAATAGACTTGGAAGACAGATTGGAATACACTCAAGGATTCACAGCAAGATCAATTTTAGAGAATGAACTGATGGAAGTTATCCACAGCATCATGCTGCTCACTCAACCCTACAACAGCAAGAAGTAATCATGGAACTGCAACATTTGTATGATGAATATGTAGATAGCTACTGCGAGGGCAACTTCGTGGAGGGCTACTGCGGCTGGGATGGCGGCGAGGGGTTGATGTCACCAGAAACATTCAAGAAAGAATTCACCAAAGATGCTCTGAGCAAAGGATTCGACGCAGAAGAAGTTTCGGGCATGGCTGATGAGCTGGCGGACTGGTGCGAGTGCCACCTGTCACATTTGGAGAGCAAATTTAGATAATGATTTTAGAATTTGCTTTGTATGTGTTGGGTTTGGTGGCAGTGAGTTTCTATGTGGGATATGTTGCTGGCAAAGAACGCACACTGAAGAACTTGATATCAGATTTGATTGACACAGGCATCTTTGGCAGTCCTGACAAACCCAATTTACAAAATATTGAAATTGTTTTAAAAAAAAGACCACAAAATGAACACACTGATAAGAACATATAGACCACACTGTGATAGACTGATAGCAAATGCTCGCAGAGCATATCAAACTGCACACAATGAACAATTTAAAAAATATTGGTTAGATGTGTTGCATTACCTACAGAAGACCTACGGGAGATTAAATTGACATCCTACAATAGAGAAAAAGAATTGATGCAACAGATTGCCAACTCCACTGCCCAACTGGAGAATTTAGATTTTCAAAACAAAGACTATCAACAAATTGTGCAGGAGTTAAGCCAACGCATTAGGCAACTGGAGTCAGATCTTTATGATTGTAGAATGATCAATCAACAACTGCAGACCAAACTGGAAAGATTGACAGAAGTATGATGGATGAACTTTCTAAAGAAGCTCAACTGCAGGACATATACAATAAATTTTTTGATTTGTTGGCTCAAATAATCACAGAGGAAAACTGTCAGATGATTTCAGGCACACTGATGGCTTTGGCACTAAGGTTGTACAAAACCACTTTGACCAATGAAGACTTTGAAAAAATGATTGAATCCATTCAACAATCTTCCAAGTCAGTAAAAAGTTTTGCAGACGCACTGTCAATACCTCCACGCAAGATACACTGATGGACTGGTTTGTAAATGTGCTTGTGAGTGTGTTGTTTTTGATATTTTATATGTGGATGGCCATAGATTTTTTAGATTTACGTAGGGATCCAAACAATAGATTAGTGATTGCAGAACAACGATTCAAAAATGTGTGCAGTCAGTTGTTGGATCATAGACGGTTGACATGGAATAATAAAACTTTGTTGGTTAAACTGTTAATTGCCATTGACAAAATGATAATTTTCGTGTTAAATTATGACTATGTGCTGGGATTCAAACAGTTGTTGTCTTGGTGCAAAAACACATACATATATTATAGAAACAGATATCAATGAAAGAGACACTATTAAGAGATAATTGGGCAGTATGGCTGGTGCTGATAGTGTGTGTGGCATTGTTGGTGTATGAAACATATAAAATTTACAAAAAGATCAAATGAACATATTAGGCATATTGAGTTTTGTGGTGGGAATAATTTTAATGGCCGCAGCATTATGGACAGCACCCATGTTTGGTTGGCTTACTAATATGCCGCAGTGGGATTGGGCATTCGGTTTGGTTTTATCTGTGACACTGTTGTTGCTGAGTGCAGTGATATTTTTTGTGGATTTTACAGAATATGAAGAAAAAGATGTACAAGAAAAAAAATAAAACACAACCTATTCCTATCAAAGACTTTGAGTCCATTGCCATGTGCATACGCAGTGATCAAGTGCCAGCTTCTGAAGTGTATGAAATGTGGGAAAATGATCCTGTGTTTTACAAATGGTACAAACAAAGATATTTGACAAAAAAGAAATGAACAATCAACACACTAATTACTCGGACAGAATTTTAGATTGGGCATTTAACTGTTTTGAGTCTGGCACCAACAAAATTAAAACTTATGTGGACTCACAAATATTCACTCACGTGCTATTGGCCTTCAGTCTATGGTTTGTGATTATTTGGCTAAAAAACAGTCACCCAATATTTTATCTGTGCTGGATATTGTGGTTTTGGTATGTGATAATTGTAGGCACAGGCATATTTAGAAAATTTTATGAAAACTAATTTTAATTTACTGGCAGTGACCAGTTTTGTATTCAGCATTGTTGGATTGGTGATGGCATTTGTCATGCCTTTCTTCATGCAGATCATTGCTTTGGTGCTGGGACATGTGTATCTCAAACTGCAAGGCAAGATAAAAAATTATCAAATAGGCAATGTGTTTCACAGCATGGCCATAATCAGTTTGGTAGTTAGCTACATTGTGATAGCCATAAATATAATTTTCCTACTGGCTATGGGAGCCAGTGCATACATATTTTTAAAAAATTTATTAGGTCCAACAAATCTAATAATATAACAAAGGAGAACAAATGAAAACAAGCATAAGACAATCAGCGATTGGAAATACCTCCATTGATTTAGGATTACGATCACATTTCAATGATATATTTTCCATGATGACTACTGCCATGTTGATATCTGCTGTGTTTGCATATATTGGTATGAAGATGCCAATATTGTACGCAGGCGGAGCACTGACTTGGATAGTGGTATTGTCACCGTTGGCTTTCATACTGGCACTGAGTTTTGCTCATCAGCATTTCAGCAACACAGGTTTGGTTGTGATGTTGTCAGCTTTTTCGGCAGCTCAAGGATTGAGTTTGGGCGCAATATTATTTGTGTTCACAGCTCACAGCATTGTGAGTGCATTTTTAATCAGCACCATACTGTTTGCCACTTTTGCTCTGTTTGGCTATACCACTCGAAGAGATCTGTCCAGTATGGGCACTTTTCTCCTAGTGGGTTTGATTGGCATAATAATTGCCAGCATTGCAAATATCTGGTTGGGCATGGGCATCATCAGTTTCGTGGTGAATGTGTTGGCCGTGTTGATATTCACAGGGTTGACTGCCTATGACATGCAGAGATTGAAAGACCTATACTATCAAGAAGGTGATTCGTTCAAAACAAGACTGTTTGGAGCATTGTCACTGTATCTAAACTTTCTCAACATTTTTGTGTCTATTTTGCAACTTTTTGGCAAACGAGACTAAAAAAAATCTTTATTTTAGCGGAGTTTTATAGATTGACTTGTCAGTCAAACTCCGCTACAATACACACATAAGAAAAGGCAAAATATGATAAAAGGTATAATTATAGGCGCACTAGCAACCTACATATACTTGGTACATCCAGAAAGCATCCATGATGCGATTGTATGGGCAAAGAATACCACGGTGTATGTGTTGGACTGGTTATCTACCACAATTAAAAAGTCTTAATACAGTAGATCTCACAGTCACTAACATAACTACAAGTGAACCATGAGATCCTACGATTCAACAGAACCTGAAAACAAGCCAGCCAAGCAGGCGGAACTTGAGCGTCTCATGAAAGAATTTCTAGCCAAGGGCGGCAAAGTAGAATGCATTCCTTATGGGGTCACCAGTGTGCCTTTCGGATCTGCCAACCCACACGCATTCTATAATCCACCTTCAGTCACATCACCACTCGCATACAAACGCAGACTCAACAAAGCAAAGAAAAAATAATAAGATAAATATTGATATGCCACGCACATATCAATATGAAACAAAACTGTTCTGTGTGTTTTTTAAAACAGCACAGGAACCCATTGATGTGTATGCCATGGACACTCAAGACATGATGCTGACTCTCAAAGAAAACATATTAGATTTACAATGGCATGATATATCCCATATAGAAGAGCACAGTTGCCCCACAGACAAAGATGTCATACATTAAGTTACGCAAAGGTCGTCGGTTTGATGCAGGCAACATGGGTGGCAACCTTACTGCTATTTTTGAAAAGTACAAAAAAGTGTTTGTGTATCACACACTGGCAGATCAAGCTGATTCACCTCCCTGGCGTGATCTAACCAAAGTGGGCTGTAGATTCATCACTTGGTTCACTCTTAGAGATAGACTGGCAGAAGCCTACATCTATCCCAATAAAAAAATCAAACTGATGGTGCACATGCTGGTGGGAGATAAACAAATAATTTGGCGCGACCACTACATGGAACTTAAGAAAAAACTAATGAAGAACAAAAAATTATCTAAAACAATGTTGACGCATCAACTGGCAGGCAAATTGGGTGACATCAAAGGTCCTCTTGATATTTGGTAAAAAAACCGGTTGTATTTGTATTGAATTAAAGCTATACTAATTACACTTAGACACACACATAAGATTAGATATCAAATCAACAACAAAGGAGTAAACCAATGAAAAACATTATAGTGTTTTTAATGGCTATATTATTTTCTGTTTCTGTGTCAATCGCACAAGAAAAGAAAGATGCACCAAAACCAGCTGACAAACCAGCTGCAGTAAAAGAGTGCAAGGACAAAGATGGTAAAGTAATCAAGTGTCCAGAAGCGCCTAAGAAAGACGAAAAGAAGCCAGCTGAACCTGCTAAGAAGTAAGCTCGCGTGTGATTTGGGGCATAATGCCCCAAACACAAATAATTCTGCCAAAACCCATTGACATTTACATAACACTGCTTATATAATCTATACACACTTGGCTTTATGAGCTTGTGTGTAAAACTTGCTTACAAAGGAGAACAAATGAAAAACGCAGACACTTTAATCAAAGGGCCAGTAATTGGCATAGACTTGGGCACCACAAACTCATGTGTGGCCATAATGGACGGCAAAGAGCCAAAAATTTTAGAAAATCAAGAAGGTTACAGAACCACACCATCAGTGGTGGCAATCACAGATTCAGAAACATTGGTTGGACATTCAGCCAAACGTCAAGCAGTCACCAACAGTGAAAACACTTTTTTTGCTGTGAAAAGATTGATCGGAAGAACATTCCAAGATCCATCATTACAGAAAGACATTTCCAAATTACCATACAAAGTTGTGAGATCAGACAATGGAGATGCTTGGGTAGAAAGTAAAAACAAAAAATACTCTCCACCACAGATCAGCTCTTATGTGTTGACCAAGATGAAAGAAACTGCAGAAAAATATTTAGGTAGAACTGTATCACAGGCAGTGATTACAGTGCCAGCATACTTCAACGATGCACAAAGACAAGCCACCAAAGACGCAGGCAAAATTGCAGGATTGGAAGTTTTGAGGATCATCAATGAACCCACAGCAGCCGCACTGGCATATGGAATGGATAAGAAACAAGCAAAAACCATTGCAGTGTATGACTTGGGTGGAGGCACATTTGATATTTCTGTATTAGAGTTGGGTGATGGCATATTTGAAGTTAAGAGCACCAACGGCAATACAACACTGGGTGGTGAAGACTTTGACTCAGTGATACAGGATTATATCACAGATGAATTCAAAAAAGAATCAGGCATAAATCTTAGAGGTGATAGATTAGCCACACAAAGAATAAGAGAAGCAGCTGAAAAAGCCAAAATCGAGCTGTCATCCAGCACACAGACTGAAATCAATCTGCCATTTATCAGTGCTGACAAGACTGGTCCTAAACACGTGAACATGAAGATCACTCGTGCCAAATTAGAAAGTTTGGTGGATCATCTCATACAGAAAACCATAGAACCTTGCCGCACAGCATTGAAGGACGCAGGAGTTAATGCTGCTGACATTCAAGAAGTGCTGTTGGTGGGTGGTATGACCAGAATGCCCAAAGTTGTTGAAGTGGTAAAGAACTTCTTTGGCAAAGATCCCAATCAAGGAGTTAATCCTGACGAAGTAGTGGCATTGGGTGCTGCTGTACAGGCAGGAGTTTTGCAAGGTGATGTGAAGGATGTGTTGTTATTAGATGTCACTCCACTGTCGCTTGGTATTGAAACATTAGGTGGCGTGTTCACCAGATTGATTGAAAAGAACACCACCATACCCACAAAGAAAAGTCAGGTATTCAGCACAGCAGAAAACAATCAGCCAGCTGTGAGCATAAGAGTATTCCAAGGTGAGAGACAGATGGCCGCAGACAATAAACTGCTGGGCAACTTTGAACTCACCGGCATAGCACCAGCCCCAAGAGGCATGCCACAGATTGAAGTCACATTTGACATCGACGCCAATGGCATAGTGCATGTGAGTGCTAAAGACAAGGGCACGGGCAAGGAACAGAAGATACAGATACAGGCCAATTCTGGTTTGAGTGATGCTGATATTGATAGAATGATCAAAGAGGCAGAAGCCAACAAGGAAGCGGATCAAAAGAAACGTGATGAAGTAGATGCCAAAAATCACGCAGATGCACTGATGGCCAGTGTGGAACAGAGTCTCAAAGAACACAAAGACAAAGTGTCTGATGCAGACAAAGATGCCATCAACAAAGCAATGGAAGAATTGAAGGCAGTTATGAAATCTGGCAGCACAGAAGAAATCAAAAGTAAGACAGAAGCACTCACACAGGCATCATTCAAAATGGGTGAAGCTGTGTACAAGAGTCAACAGCAGGAGCAGGCACAGGCACAGGCACAGGACCAAGCTCAACCCAAAGAGGACAAAGTGGTGGATGCCGAATTTGAAGAAGTCAAAAAAGACAAGTAGTATTGACTTTTTGAATATTTGCTGCTATAATGTGTCATGCGAAGAACAATTTTGATTCTAAGTGTGTTGCTGTTCACAGCATGTGCCAGCACACCCACTCAAACTGAAAAGACACCAAACAGTTCACCCATGGGTGATCTTGGCAAAGCACTTGGCTGCGTGTTTGGCGTCTGCAAATAATACTTAGATTCAACTTGGCCAATTGGCCAAAATAATCACAATAATTACAACAAAGCAACCAACACAGTCACATGCAAGAAGCCAAAACTATCGCCCGCGAATGGTTCGAACAATTGCAATTGCATTTGTGCGATGACTTTGAAAGCTACGAAAAATCAGCAAGATTCGAAGAAAAGTCTTGGCGCCGCAGCTATGTGGAGGAAGATGGTGGTGGTGTGATGCGTGTGATGCGATTGGGAGACACATTTGAAAAAGTGGGTGTGAATGTGAGCACTGTGAGTGGCGTGATGTCAGAACAGCACAGATATCATCTACCAGGCGGTGAACAGGACGGCAAGTATTGGGCCACTGGCATCAGTGTGGTAATCCATCCAATGAATCCTTATGTGCCTGCCATGCACTTCAACACAAGGCACATTCAAACCACTCACAAGAGTTGGTTGGCAGGTGGCATGGACATGACTCCAAGTCATCCCATGATTGAAGTCACAGGTAGATGGCATGACAAAATCAGAAGCAAATGCACAGAATACATGAGCTTTGAACAATATAGCAAAATTAAAAAGGATTGTGATGAATATTTCTATCTGTCACACAGACAGGAACCCAGAGGCATAGGTGGCATATTTTATGATCATGACTACTGTGCAGACATGCAAGAATTTCAAAATAAATTCAAATTCACAAAGGCTATGGGTGAATTGTTTCTCAAACTGTCATGCAGGACCATCAATGACACTAGAAATCATGAATACACCGAAGAGGATAGACAGATACAAGCTCGTAAGAGATCTAGATATGCTGAATTCAATCTGTTGCATGATAGAGGCACCAAATTTGGTCTGCACACCAATGGCAACATAGAAGCCATTCTTATGAGCATGCCACCCACAGCGGAGTGGTAAATGACCACACTGCATGAAGTTTTAATTCACAAACGCAAGGACATCAAACCTATTTGGTTCATGCGTCAAGCTGGTAGATACCTGCCTGAGTATAGAGTGTTGAACAATCTCAACTTCATGGACAAAGTAACCAACAGCAATCTTGTGACAGAAATCACTCTGCAGCCGGTGCAGAGATATGATTTGGATGCTGCTATTATATTTTCAGACATACTGTTGATTCCTTGGGCCATGGGTCAGGATCTAGAGTTCTCCAGTCAAGGACCACAACTGGGTGAATTCAAAGAAAAGATATTTTTTGACACTCCTGACAGTCAATTCACCAAAAAATTATTGTGTGTGTATGATGGCATCGTAAAAACTAGACGTAGACTGTCCACAGAAAAATCTTTGATAGGATTTGTGGCAGCACCCTACACACTGATGCATTACATGTTTGATCCGCACACATTGGATCTACAATTGAAACACATGGACGCTGTGAGGCATCGACTCACACATCAAATCATACAGCATGTGGTAGCACAGATACAGGCTGGAGCAGATGTGATACAAATATTTGACAGTCATGCAGGAGAATTGTTGGATCAGGAAGTGGAAGATTGGTGCATAAAACCACACACTCAAATTATTGATCATATCAAAGAAAAATTTCCACTTGTGCCTGTGATCAGTTTTGCCAAAGGTCTTAAGCCTGCACAATTGGTCAAATTTGCTCAACAAGTGCAACCACATGGACTCAGCATAGACTACACCCAGGACCCTGCCTACATCAGCACCATGTTGCCCAATCAACCCATACAGGGTGGCTTGGATCCAAAAATATTATTGGGCAATGAAAAACACATGTTGGAGAGTGCCAAAAAATATATCACTGCTTTCAAGGATCATCCCTATGTGTTCAATCTAGGACATGGCATATTGAAACAAACCAAACCCATCACTGTTCAAAAATTAATCGCAGCAGTGCGTGAATGGAGTAAGTAATTGCATGCCACTGGAACCTATCACTGGAGAAAATGTAATTCCATTGTTTGCTGTGCCTGTGTGTCAAACACGCATTGAACCGCAAAGCAGTGTGATTGTGGATTACTTGTTGAACAAACTTGAATACAAGAGACTGATCTACAGTAATGCTAAAAATTCTGCTGGTCTATTTGTGCTGGATGATCCTATCTGCAGACCACTCAAAGATGCATTGACCAATCGATTGAAAGATTTTTTACATGGATTTTTAGATGTGGATGTCAAACATGAATTTAGAATAAACACCAGTTGGATGAATCAATACTTGGACACTGATTATTCTGGAGAACACTATCATTCAAACAGTCTCATATCAGGTGTGTTGTATCTCAGTGATGTGGAGGACACAGGTGACATTGTGTTTCACAAAGACAAACATTGGACCAATGTGTTTCCTGATGTGGTGCGTATTGACTATAATTTTAATCCAGACAAGTTCAATGTTTTCAATGCACAGGGTTGGAGTCTGAGACCTAAGAAATGGGACGTGGTTTTCTTTCCTTCATGGCTCACACATTCTGTGCAAACCAACAAAAGCAATCCTAAAAAAGAAAGATACAGTCTCGCATTCAACACTTGGGTAAGCGGCAAAGTGGGTGACAGCACCAGTACACTAGTGTTATAAGTCTTTGAAACATAAGACTTTTTTTTATAGTTGACATTTCAACAAATTTCCTATATTATAATAATAAGTGGCGAGTTAAAGCTACCGTGTTAATAAACAAAAACATACTTGGAGAACATAAATGAAAGCCGCAACCAAAGAACTGAACACACCTTTTGACCCTAGTTCAGGTCGTACAGATAAAAAAGTGCCTCTAATCACAGTGGCACGCATGATGCAACAGCGAATAGATCCCGTGACAAAAGATGCCTTTGATTACAAAAAACATCTACATTTTGCTTGGGTACCAGCACATCTAGTGTCATTTAATTATTTTAGACAGAGATATGCCATACCTAATCAAGTCAGCAAGATCTCTAAGAAGTGGAACATAAATTGTGTGACACCACTGCAATGTAGATACTCTGCCAAAGAAAATAGATATTATGGAGCAGATGGTCAACAGCACACCATTGCTTGGCTGTTAAAATATGGCGAAGAAAGTGAAGTGCCTGTATTTTATGTGGAGTCAGAAGATGAAAATATAGAATCTCAGATGTTGTTGGCATTGAACAATGACAGTGAACCTATGGCTGAATACTTCATACATGCTCAAGAGGTAATATTAAATGTGCCCGAGGCAGTGGCATTGGAAAATTGTGTGTTAGATGCAGGTTGTACCACAGCATACAAGAAAAAGAAACCCGGCTGTATTACTCACATCACTGATTTAAAAAATGCCAGAGATCAATATGGATTGGATGATCTCAATATTATTTTGAAAAAAATGCGACAGTATTGGCCAAGTGAAAAAATATTCACTGCTTCTATGCTGGGTTTTTTAAAATTAAAAACTATCATGGTTGAAGATAAAATTTACACTGACGATCTTATGGATGAAGTTTTTTATCAAGCCACACAATTTTTTCAAAGTTGTGAAAGACTACATAATGATATCAAGAATGAATTTCAAAGGGCATATCCTACCAATTTCAAAGGCATGGGTGTGAGAGAAAAGGTGGCATCAGGCATCATATCTGCCTATGTACAATTGTCTGGCAAAACATTGTGTGCAATGCCATTCAAAATCACCATGCCATATATTCAACCTCAACCAGTGCAGATACCGTGAAAACACTGTACCCAAAATTTGAAGAGGGCACATATCTCACCAGAGATCTTTATAGAAAGGTGTG
>Ga0194123_10005178_pt1 | contig 14168 bp, 11 predicted proteins | sample TA2MahsurfametaG_5_FD_155479 | JGI IMG/M metagenome (GOLD analysis project Ga0194123, IMG submission 155479) | Freshwater microbial communities from Lake Tanganyika, Tanzania - TA2015023 Mahale A surface | ecosystem: Environmental > Aquatic > Freshwater > Lake | place: Tanzania: Lake Tanganyika... | reverse complement strand
TTTTTTTTTATTGTAAAAAAAAAGAAAAAAAAAAATGGCAGGACCTGATTGCGACGCTGTATGCGCTCCTTTTCTCGGTGAATCTTTCAAACTCCTTCGTGCAACCCCTACAGCAACAAATGCGTGGCCCTCGGCAAACGGCCTTCTTCCTTTTTGTGGTGGGATCAGCGGCTCGACACTTGGTGTGAGCCTTGTTGGTCTCACAGGGACAGCTCTCGCTCCGGCCAGCCAGGTCATTAGCTGGCCCCAGGGAGTGACGGCTGTTGTCGATTCGACAATTATCGTTGTCTACAGTGCCGTCTCCAACAGGATCAACTACGGTCTCACCCAACCGTACGTACAAGCAGCGTTTGGTGAATGTCCTCCTGAACAAAGTGAAGAAGGGACAACAGTCGACGGATCTTGTCTGTTCGACCCCTGTCTTCCCTTGACAGGCGCTTCGTCTGCGTGCAGCCCTTGCCCAGCTGACGGTTTGCTCCAATTTATTGCACAGGTGTGTGCTTCGCCTTCGCTCTCGTACCTGGGACAGGGACTGAACCTGACGATTGCCCCTCCTTCGTTCCCCGCAAGCATCCCCGGTTCGACAGTTGTGAATGTGTGCAACCCCGGGTCTTCATTCCAAGGTTGTGGTAATTTCAACCCTCTGAACTTTTCTTTGGGTCAATGCGCGAACGGGTGCCAAAAGACCGTCAGTCTTATCTACATTGGATGCCCTGCTGGGTCTTCTGATTCATTTGAATGCACCCCCGCGCTCGAAGGCTATGGCCCTTACACCGTGTCCTACTACAACTGGATCTACGCCAATACACTGTTCTCTCTGTCTGACAAGAACGGTGTTGTCGCAAACTTCAAGAAGGCCTGCTACCTAAAAGTGGAGCCCGTTGCCACTGAAGTCACATGTTTCACCGTGTACTTTGGACAGACACGAAACTGCAACGGGATCAACATCCTTCTCATCTGCTGTCTGGTTGACCTGGCGTGCCTGTACTGGAACGCCAAGGTATATGTGATTACATCTGCCCGTCCCCTGTACACCGTACCAAACTAATTTTCTAGTTTTTACCTCCATTGCTTTTTTCATGAGCGGTTTTGCGACACATTCATTTACCTATGTATAAATGAATGTGTCGTGAAAAACGGTAAATTAATTCATAGGCGTATTGTGACGGACTGATATTGCCATAAATTAATTTATGGCAACTACAGTATAAATTAAAGAATGTGGTTCCGAAAATTATTATTTTACGTCTTCCCCCGACAGATTATTTTTTATGGGTTAAAAAGCTCGATGCACGCCCATCATTACCACAAGTTCACACATACACCTCTTTTTTACGCGGTAAATACGACACAACTCCAACACATCATTGAAAACCAATTTGCATATGTTGTCTCCTATCCCAAAGACGAGGTGACACTAAACACCTCTGATATTTTATGTCTGAATGTTTCATCATTCACAACCCCGAATACATTGCTCTCGTGGATGATCCAGAATGATATTGAGCAGGGCTTGGTCGTCAAATAACTGGTTTTATTTTCAGCTTCTTTTTTATACTACATTTTAAAAACCAGTTAAGTGGTTTTTAAAATCATTTTTACATTGAAGGTAGTTATAATAACTGAAAATAACTGGGTCAAGCCCTGATCCAAAACGATATTGGGAAGATACGCTATATCCCTCCGACGAGGCGCCACGGCGATATTTATTTCTCAATGCCTACTGTCCAAAAGAGAAATAATAAACATTACCATAAAAACTGTAAAGAAGATGATACAGGCAATCCCACCAATGATTATCAATTTTTGGGATTTATTTTTCATATAAAAACCAACAATAACACCAAAAGCTACAAAACTGAGAATAAGCAGTATAAGCCACAACCACCAGAATGAATACACTTTGGGATTTTCAGTGGGCGGTGAGGGACCCGATGTCGGTGAGGGACGCGATGTCGGTGAGGGACGCGATGTCGGTGAGGGACGCGATGTCGGTGAGGGACGCGATGTCGGTGAGGGACCCGATGTCGGTGAGGGACGCGATGTCGGTGAGGGACGCGATGTCGGTGAGGGAGTTTTACCATCAGAAACATAAGTATAAACAAACTGGGGCGTACCTTTTGTTGAATATTCGGATGTGTTTCCTGACTGGACACCAGGTCCACCAATAACATTATTAATTTTGCTACCTTTATTTCCATTTAGCCAAACAGTAAAAATATTTGTTAAAGCAATTTTTTTAGAAGGGTCTACTCTAAATGCTTCAGAAACAACAACTGAATAATCTCTGAAGAATGAATAAGACCCCATACCATATCCGGTAAAATTATTCTGAATATCCATGGCTGGGTAGGAGAATTCTTTTACAAAATATGGAAATTCATTCTGAAAAAAGGCACATTTACCATTATTTCCTTTCCAAATCACATTTATATTGTCAAAATGTTCAACCGCCAGGCCCAGCGCCGTGCAGTTATCTGCCTCTGTATCAACAATAAGACCTGTTTTAGCGGGACAATCCACAGAATCTAATAAATAGGTCCCATTTATACCATGATCGGCTCTCCATATCCATAAATTATTCAGATACACATTTTTACCTGTGATCCGTAACATTGTATCAGTGATAACCGCTATATCGTTCGGCCCACCATTTCTAAAAAATAGATCAAAGACTGAAACATGGTCAGATTTTATTTCTAATAGAGATGTATTTGTCCCAAAATTATCAAAAAGCAGAGATGAAATAACTCCATTCGGTTTTGTATAAGTAATTGTTGCATTATCGAGAAAACGAATGATTGTCATACCAATGCCGATCAAGTCAGCATTTATTTCGATACTTTTTGTAATGTAATAAACACCACACGGTAAAATAATGGTGGAATAATTTTTATATTCTTGAAAGAATTGATCCAAAGAGTCACCGGCTGTTCCTACCAGCATGTTGACAGGTTTTGTTTGTGGTTGTGCAATCGCCATTTCATTTAATCTGTGTTTGAGAGGCAGTCCAGAATTTGGTTGTATCTGTATAAAGTACTGATCATTATCAAAATATAAAAGAGGAGGTTTTGTAATGTTACTGGTAGGGATTGGAATATCGGCAGAAGAAATAATGGTATTGGAAGGTAAAGGAGGTTTCTTCTGATATTTTTGTGGAGGAGGAGGGTTAGTGCAATCATAATAAACAATATTCCAGGCACCTCCTTGTATTTGTTTATCTTTTGGAAATGTACAGCTTTGCGCCATAAACTGTTGTTGGCTGCACAGATCCAGTGCATCAAATGAACAATGACTGATAAATCCACCACTGGCAAATTCAGCAAGAGGATCACCACCAGATTTTTCTCGACAACAACCAAAATCATTCTGTTTAACGACGCCAGGACCAAAACATAAAATCAGATCTTTAAAATGACAATCTCGAATAGGGCATGCCTGAGAAATACTCATGAAAGATCTCTGAGATCCCTGATTTTGAATATCAAGATTAATCGCGGATCGCCAAAAATTGTCCAATCCTCCCAGAGAGCAAACTTTATTCGTAAATTGTGAGTCTGAACTGTCAGGACCAAAACCTTTAGGTTCAACCATAAGATTACCATAAATAATTCTCTTTTTATTCAGACCTGTTCCAACAATAGAGGCATAATACGTAAGATACAAGTTTTGATTATCACCATTATAATCACTATTTAAAATTAGAGTACAAGGAACATCATAAAATTCCGATTTGGTGTTATCACCACAGTCGCAGTCTAACTTACACATTGGTTGTACAAATTGATTTGGAATAATTTTATTTGTATCGTCATAAACAGCAAACGAATAATAAGCTTTTGGTGTAAAATCCATTTTTTATTACCTGAGAGATATAAATTAAATAAAGAATAAATTAACATTTAGCGGTTACGGTACATTAAACTACCGTAGACGCAATAAATTAATTTGTACACAAATGAGCAAGTTGTCGGACCGTGGTCCGACAACTTGCCTATTTATTGTTATATCGGTCCGTCATCAGGGGTTGGTCGTCAAATAACTGGTTTTATTTTCAGCTTTTTTTTTATACTACATTTTAAAAACCAGTTAACTGGTTTTTAAAATCACCTTTACATTGAAGGTAGTTATAATAAGTGAAAATAACTGGGTCAAGCCCTGTCCGTCATTATACGCCTATGAGTTCATTGTTCTTTAATTAAAGGCATTGAAAATAATGGATATTTTCAGTACCGTAGACGCAATAAATTAATTTGTCTACAAATTAATTTATTGCTATATCGGTCCGTCATTATACGCCTATGAGTTAATTGTTCTTTAGTTAAAGGCATTGAAAGTGACGCCTATTTTCAATAGGCGTCACTTTCAATAAATTAAATTAAAAACAAATTATATTATGGCGATGACAGTAGCCTTTAATTAAAAAACAATTAACTCGTACATTTCAGCTTGCAGGTTGCTATGCAACTCGGCAATGCTGAAAGGACGCTTAGCGACTTGACAAGACGGGAATAGTAGTATTCCCGTCTTGTACATTGCTCCGCAACGCGGTCAGGTTCAGCCGGCGGTTGCTACGCAACACGCCGATGCTGACCAGGATCAGCCGGCATAGCCGTGCTGACCGGACGCGAAGCGTCCAGGCGATGACGGTATCACATTCACAGCAAATTGGCTAATAATGAACTTTATAAGCACTTTCGTTAACATACGCAACGTATCATAGAGGAAGATGTTTATACAAACATGCGATAAATTAAAAAGTAATTTATCGCATGTACGGTAAACGAAATATGAAAAAAGTTTATATTTTTATAAGTTTACTCGTCATAATTATAATCACCTTTATTCTTTTCATTCTCCTACTATTACCTATGGACGACACGGATGCACAAAATAAAGACGGAAAAACTATTCAACACGCAAAAGGATGGATAAATGTCCCGACAGTTACCCCATATCCAACAGAGGTGACATATTGATGTAAATCCCATACCGTAGACGCAATAAATTAATTTGTACACAAATGAGCAAGTTGTCGGACCACGGTCCGACAACTTGCCTATTTATTGCTATATCGGTCCGTCATTATACGCCTATGAGTTAATTAAATTAAAAACAAATTAACTTATGGCGATGACGGTAAAAAGAAAAACGTAGGTTAGCTTGACAAGACGATGATCATTCATGATTTATGATGAGTGCTTGCAAACTTTGCTCAATTTCAATTGAGCACGTCGAGAAAATAGATGTGTGTCGACAAAGAAATGACCGTGATCAGGAAGCATATATCGTGTACGAAGATACGATAGGCGACGAGGAGCCTTATGTTCGTTTTGGTCAGGAACAAGGCCTCTTGTAAAAGCGTCGAGAAAATACATGATGCTCCAATAGTTCTGAGAAGCTATATGATACCCCTTTTTTTTCAATCTTTTCAACCATCCATTGTACATGCCAAATATGAAAAGAACGACAGGATCAGCTGGCGGTTGTTTTACAACACGCTCATGCTGTGCGGGGCGAAGCCCCGGATCAGCCGGCAACAGAGAAACGGTACCGCCCGGCTCATAAAAGCTGTTTTGATCAATGTACTGTTGAACGGCATCGTGTAAACATAGTGTAAAACACCACCGCACAGAATACTGTTCTTCGTATGATCGCACGACTTGGCACGTATCAAAAAAACTCTTCTGGTCCCTCGGGTGACAAAAGGATAGGATGTGTACAATGATATCGAGTGTCACATCAATAATGTTCATCTGGTCTGGATTGCACGTGATGCGTCCGTCGGTCTAGGCTAAATGTGGACGTAAAGCGTTCGTAGGCGTAGGTGGTAATCTGAAACAACCACCGACCAGTCTGTAAAAAAATGAAATTTTTAAAAAAAATTGTTAATCGTATATAAAATGAGACGGAATTGGGGATTTCTGAAGAAACGAAATTCAAGGGGCTTTGTCAGCTATCGTGCGGTACTTGTCAATCGTGACAACGATAACTTTGTTTTAATCAATTTTTACGGAGATGATACCTCCGCAATGTCGACCACCACGGAATAGGTACCGTCATCACCAAGTTGGTCTTTTGTATTGCGATCACGTTAAGGAAAGAAATCCATCTTTTTACGGCCTTGCCAATTGACATTTTTTTTTCCTAAATGTTTTACAGTCAGATCTTTTATGAGAATTTTATTCCTGAAAAGTCTCATGAACTTGTCATCACAAACGGATGCATCTCTGCTATCTGTATATAAAAATTGTGAACCATTATGATGATAGAGTTGAAAATACCCCACAAAAAAATAGCGATAGATTTCACTGATGCGGTTTTCTGTGAAATGTTTGAAAGTATGGAAATCGTGACGTCGTACTCCATATAAAGTGTTGATATCTATTTGAAATGATTTCATGATTGTATCGAAATTATCTGGTAGATAGATGTCACTGTCTAGTAATAATACAGGACCATTGTAATCTTTCAATTGGTTGATCTGGACATGACGTATAGCTCCTCCTTTATTAAATATTCTATTATCCGCATAAAAATCATAATACACGAGAACAATCGTATTTTCTGTATGTATTCCCTGGAATTTTTCTACGACATGTATTGTATCTTTATCATTCGGGTGGGTAATAATATAACAGCACGTAAAAAATCTGTGATTTTGAGGAATGATGACTTCTAATACATCATGATATTTTGTAGATACAGTTATGACAATCATCTCATCTCTATACATGCAATAAATTAATGTATTGCATCTACGATACACTAAATTAATTTGTAAATTAATTTGTGAACAAATAGTCTCATACATTGTTTATTGCATCTTCGGTATCTCTGTCGATTTAATTTTTCATTTTTTCATTTGTTTACGGCGTACAAAACTACGAATGTCTTTAAATCCCGTATGCGTATTTGTGATTGCATACTTGTCACAGAAATATTGTATATCTTCTTCGACGTCTTGTATATTCCATCGTCCTCTATAAAAGCTGTATTCATATTCGTCTAGTTTGACATTATTCATGTAGACAACAATCGATAATGGTTCAATATATGTATCGTGTCCTAATCTCTTTGCCTGCAAGCTCAGATCAATATGCTCATGAATGCTCTTAAATGTCGGATCTATTTATCACAATATTGATATGACGGTATTTTCAGTGAAATAATAAATTAATTTAACTTATAGCAATCGACGATATTAAAAGTAATGACAAATTTTATTGGTACGACTTACCGATTAGCGGATAATTGGTTTTCATTTTTGAATGTAGACGAATACAAGAATAAACCAATCAACTATTTAGAAATCGGAACATTCTACGGTCCAAATCTATTATCAGTTGCAAAATCTTATGGTTCTCATCCACAGAGTAAATTATTTTGTATAGACCCTTGGGAAGATTATGATGATTATCCAGAATATAAAAATAATCAATCCATCATTTATACCTCATTCTTGCAAAATATCGAACATTCAGGATATAAAGATAAAATAAATATTTCCCGTGGTTATTCTCATATTGAATTGCCTACATTTCAAAATGATTTTTTTGATATTATTTATATTGATGGAAATCATGAACCTGAATATGTATTAGAAGACGCGATTTTGAGTTTTAGAAAATTAAAAATTGGGGGGTCATGATTTTTGATGATTATGGATGGGGAGGACCTGATTTGACACAGAGAGGTATAGATGCATTTTTATCGGGTTATCACAAAAGAATTCATTATTTAGGTATACGCGATTTGCAAGTGTTTATTAAAAAAGTTGATGTGTCGTAAATGTGCAAGATTGCTCTGTTAGTTGGAGCATTCGCGTTGATGTGGGTATTTATAGAATACCGTAGATGTGATAAAAAAAAAATATTATAAATAAAATGAATGCGGTGGCTTTTTTTGATCCATTGGTGAACAATGGTGTATCAGGTGTCATAACCTTTCAACACAAAAAACCATCTTCGGGCGTCTGTGTTTCTGTCGCCCTGTCTGGGTTTAGACCAAATAGCAAAAATGCGTTCCATATCCACGAATACGGAGACCTGACCAAAGGATGTATGAGTACCGGAAAACATTTTAATCCGGAGCACACGACACATGGGAGTGTGTATACATCAACACGACATGCAGGAGACCTCATCAATAACCTCGATGCTGACCAGTACGGACGCGTCTTCGTTGTGTTTAGCGACCCATTGCTCTCTTTGTTTCCACAATCATCGCACTGCATTTTGGGTCGTGCCGTTGTTATTCATAAATATGCGGATGATTACGGTCTTGGCGGACACATTATAACTGATGGTTTTCTCCCGTACGCAAAGATGCCGGTCTCACAGCTGAGGATATTAGCACAGGAACGTGGATATTTTAAAAACGCTTCACGCGTTTCGTCTGATGAACTGGTAAAAAAGATGGAGGAACAGTCTCTCGATACCGGGAACGCGGGAGGGCGTATTGCGTGTGCGGTTATTGGGATCGCCCAAGCACAATAGATAAATATATTTAATACTTTGGATATTAAAAGTCAGGGTCAATGCATTGGTATTCCTATCCATGTCTCTATCTCTATTGCGTGTGTGATGCGTGTCTTGCATTCCTTTTACTGCCCGCGAGATATTTCTGTTTTCCATCTCATACACCAACATGACAGGCGTATAATGACGGTACCGTAATCCTGTGGGGTAACCACAAAATTTTGAATTTAAAAATTGAAAAAAGATAGTAAAAGAAAATTTGGAGAAAATCATGGACAAGGAAAAGTTTTTAGATATTTTGAAAAAACAGCTTTCACGGTCTGGATGTAAAGATAATGATTTTGAACGTTTATATACAAAACTCTCATCCCAGTTGCCGGATGTCATTAAAAATGAAACGGATGTCAACGACCTGGTCATACAGACCCTGACGGCGGAGTGTCATCGTCATAAAAACTATGACAGTATTGCTGTTCAGTTTCTCTCCAACATACATAGAAAAAATTCTCCCGATTCGTTTGTACACGTCGCGGAACGTCTCCAAACCAACAGAGACGTCATGGGGAACCTGAAACCATTGTTGTCTGCTGAATTCTACGACTTTATTCAAAATCACAAAGAAGAGATCGACAAGGTTTTTCATGGTGTCATTGATTTGTCGCAACATTTTCGTGTCACAACATTTGGTTGGAAGACATTGTACCGTTCATACCTGATGCGGACACATGAGGGGGTCATTGAGCAACCAGATCATATGTGGTTCCGTGTCTCGTTGTTCCTCTATCGCGATAATTGGAAAAAAGTTGCCACTGTTTTTCAGATGCTCAGGGAAGGGTGTTGCATCCATGCAACACCCACCCTCTATTCAGCGGGTATGCCTCATTCACAGATGGCTTCATGTTTTACCGAGGATACCCGCGTCTTGACAATGAATGGATATAAACGCATCGTTGATGTGGAGTTTGGAGAGCAGGTACTGACACATGCATACAGGTGGAAACCTGTCATCCAAAAACATGAAAATGAAAGAGCGGGTCGTCAGATGTACCGGCTTGTTTTTCATCAGAAGCCGGAAATAAAGGCGACACTTGATCATCCATTTTTGGTCTACGACCGTGTCAAGAAAGGATATATATGGAAACACGTGTCTGATATGAAGGTCGGAGATTGGGTTGCAGAAGGTGAACAGGTGAGTGATTATTTTTTAGATCGCCATCAGGTGCATGGTATACTGTATGCGTACAGGGAAAACCAGAATACTTCTGAATGCCAGACTGTTCTTTACCGAGAAGAAAAATTACAAAAACTCTTGGAAGTGCTCCATATGTTCAAAATATCGTACACGTTTGATGAGAGTGGAGGCATTATTTTAAAAAATATTTCATCATGGCTGCCTGTGCATATTCACGATTATCTGCAATTTGGGTATAAAGCGTTTTCTCATTTTCTCAAGGGGATCCGGTTTACATCAAGGTATGACCCACGCGATAAGAGCTATATATTCTCGGCTTGTCAATCGCGTGATCTCACAGAAATCGCGACAGTAAAAGGGTTCCAAGTGAAGTGGCTGCCGAACGGGAGGGTCAGATTCATCAAGCCCTTGTTCAAATGTGATACATGGCTGGGGTGGAGGCGTATTATCGGAGACCGACAGGCTGTAAAGCTTTTAAAAAAGACGTTGCTCCGTGATGCGCCTACAACGGTATATACATTGGGTGTCCATGACGACCATAGTTATGTCGCAGAAGGTGTGATTGTCAAGAATTGTTTTCTGGTTGGGTCCGAAGACAGTGTCAAGGGGATTTATGAAACGCTTTCGGATTGTGCACAGATCTCGAAATGGGCTGGGGGGCTTGGCATCCACATTTCAAGCGTCAGAGGGAAAAATTCATATATCTATGGGACAAATGGGACGTCCAATGGTATCCTCCCGATGCTGAAAGTCTTTAACGATACCGCCAGGTATATTGACCAGTGTTTTACAGGAGACACCCGGGTGTACACGGAACGTGGACAATGTGCTTTGGAGGATATCCAGCCGTTCTGTGACAAGGTCCTGACAAAGAAAGGAACGTTTGAGAGGGTATTGAAGAAATTAGTGTACTGTATACCGACAACCGATCTGGTCAAGATCTCTGTGCAGACCCCTGTTGGTACGCGTGAAACCGTCGTTATGAGTAAACACCACACCGTTGAATGGAGAGATAATAAAGGTCTTCTCCATATGACCGCGTTTGTCGATGCGGGGTATGGGTGGAAAACGGTATTCCATCCATTGTCCGATGCGTCGCTTGAACGCACCGCATTTTCTGAAGAAGAGTGCTTTGTACTGGGATACATGTACCGGAACATGCGACGTACAAATGTCCATGGGCCTGGATTGGTGTATACGATGCATGTGCCTGACGAACATTTGGAACGGATCGTAAATTTTATGCAGACTTGTGGGCACGACAATTATTCTTTCGCGGAGAATGTATTGATAGTTCGTGTCCGGGGTTCCCACCTCCCGTGTAAGATTGATTTTTCTAAACTGGGGTCGTTCCCTAACCACTTTGCACGTCTTGAACCATTATCAAAAACACTGGAGTTCAAAGCGGGATGGGACATTGCAAACACGGACGATCATCATAATATAACAAATAATAATGATGTGTGGGTGGATTATCGGTCAAAGATACGCGGGCTTGGCTACGGACGGGTGGTGTCGGTCGATGCGTACGATGGACCCGATGTCTTGGTGTATGACCTCGAGGTTGAAAACGACCCGAGTTACCAGACATCTATTGGGATGGTCCATAATGGTGGAGGGAAACGGAACGGCGCCTTTGCCATGTATTTGGAACCATGGCACAGCGATATTTTGGATTTTTTGGAGGCAAAACGGAATGTCGGGTCTGATGAAGAGCGTGCCCGAGATCTCTTCTATGGCTTGTGGGTGCCCGACCTCTTTATGAAGCATGTGAGTGAAGGGCGCGACTGGCACCTCATGTCTCCACAGCAGAGCCCCGGTCTGAACAAGGTATGGGGGAAGGATTTTGAAAAACTGTACCATCAGTATATCAAGGAGGGAAAATTTGTTCGAAAGGTCCCCGCACGCGATGTGTGGAAAGAGATTATGCGCTCTCAGATTGAAACCGGCACCCCGTACATGTTGTACAAGGACACGTGCAATCGTCGTTCAAATCAACAAAATCTCGGGACGATCCGTTCATCAAACCTGTGTTGTGAGATTATAGAGTATTCTGACGAAAACGAATACGCCGTGTGCAATCTGGCATCGATTTCATTGCCGAGCTGTCTTGTTGTCCCTTCATTCAATGAACATCTTTGGGTGTATGGAAAAGAAGACTGTGTGTATTGCCTCCTCCTGAAAGGACTTCTTGATGAGCGTGGTATATCATATACGTATCACGACGCGACTTCGAAGAAGGAATTGACGGAAGACGAGGCGGCTCGGGTTGTCAAGGGTCGCACACTACCGATAGTGTATGTGAACGGAGAATACGTCGGGGGGTTCCAAGAAATGTGGAACGTGTACCTGAAACCGTCATTTGATTTTGAACGATTGGGGAAAATCACGGGACAGTTGGTCGAAAATCTCAATATTATTATCGACAAGAATGCCTACCCTATCGACAAATGCAAGATTTCAAATGAAAAACATCGACCGATAGGCATTGGTGTTCAAGGTCTCGCCGATGTGTTTTTTGAGATGCTCACCCCGTACGATTCGACGGACGCGCGTGAACTCAATGCACGCATCTTTGAATGCATGTATTATTATGCTCTTGATAAGTCAAACGAACTCGCCGTGCGTGATGGGGTGTATTCGTCATTTAATGGGTCCCCGCTGTCCAAAGGGATTTTTCATTTCGAAATGACCAAGAATATTGTTCCGGTGCATTATCAATGGGAAGACCTGCGTTCAAAAATTATCGAACACGGTGTTCGGAATAGTTTACTGATCGCCCCAATGCCGACGGCGTCGACGTCGCAGATCTTGGGAAACACCGAATCGTTTGAACCGTTGACCAGCAATCTCTATCTCAGACGGACGACCGCAGGGGAGTTTTATGTATACAATAAGGTCTTGCGCAAGATTTTAGAATGGATGGGGATGTGGACAAATGAGACGATCGATCATCTTATTGTTTACAAGGGAAGCATTAAAAATATGACTGTCCCTTTGTTTCTTAAAAATGTTTTCCGAACGATCTGGGAGATCCCTCAAAAGGCACTTATCGACATGGCATCTGACCGCCAACATTTTATCGATCAGAGCCAGAGTTTTAATATTTATCTTCAAGACCCCGACATGGAAAAGCTAACAAAGATCCATTTTTACGGGTGGAAAAAGGGGTTGAAAACCGGATCGTATTATGTGCGGAGCAGGTCATCGATCTCTTCTTCGAATGTGACCGTCGACCCATCAAAAGAAAAACCGTGTGATTCGTGCAGTGCGTAAATCTGTAAAAATTAAAAAAAATATGAATATTGAGAGGATCCTTTTAGTGGTGATCCTTGTCTTGATCGTCGGGCTCTATCTCTTTTTCGGATTAACCCTGAAATCACGTAAAGAAAACTATTGGTCCAAAGAAAAATGCAATGGTTCGGTACCGGTGTGCAAAGAATGCGAAACAAAGGCCAACCCACAGCCGTGCCAGGGTCTGAAGTTCCCATCCCAGGGTGATTGTTACAACAGTGGAGAATGCAATCAGTTATCAAGGGGACCGCTGGAGGATTGTCAGGATAAGGTTTGTTTAGATTTCAAGACCAAGGCGAAGTGTATGCAGAGCCAGGGTCCGCTCATCAAAAAATGCTGCCACGATGCATGCTCGACACTACCAGGCAGTGCAAAGGAGTATTGTATGGGTGCGTGTGACTGAATGATGGAAATACGATACATAGGTACGCTAAACACCAAAATAGAATATATTCTATTTTGGTGTTTAGCGTACCTATGTATCATACACTTACCGTGGACAAGTATCCCTTTGTAGAAGGTGAGACTTTTCCGGTAAGAGTCGTGGTCCTATACCGGTAACGTCTGGATGGATGTCACGGTTGTGTCTTGTGGGCATATATTGAGCACAGTGCAATAGATCGTAAGGATGCCTTTGTGAAGGAGATCGGAGAGGTAAGAATCGAGCTGTTTTTCAAACATGAAGTGGCTCTTTGAAAGTTGTTTCCATATGTTCTTCACGCCACGTCCCGTAATAATATACGCGTTGGTGAGATAAAATACACAATTCCTATTCAACTGGTTAAATAAAAAGTTCCGTGTCTTCTTCTTGGTAAAATCATTATTTGCTATGTAACTTAAAAGAAATATATCGGCGTCCCCTGGTATATACGTCAGGATATTGTTCATGGTTTTTGAAAACGATGGTTGCGGGGTGGAGTCGTCTTCGAGTATAAACAAGAGGTCATTATCGCGAGGGTTTGTCGCAAGAAAACGCTCCCAACACTGTATATGTGAAATGAAGCACCCAACCGCACCTGGTGTTAATTCATAATGGTGAGCTCGCTTCCCACGTCGAACCGCTCTTTTCATCTGCTCTTGAGCGCCAGGTGTCAGGTAGTGGACGTATTGCTTCCATTTGTCTCCACGTGTGTCGGTGGCGCTGACAAACTCCACACGATATCCCATGGGGTGAAAACGTTCAATAATGTTCTTCCTCCGTT
>Ga0194123_10005172_pt1 | contig 14179 bp, 5 predicted proteins | sample TA2MahsurfametaG_5_FD_155479 | JGI IMG/M metagenome (GOLD analysis project Ga0194123, IMG submission 155479) | Freshwater microbial communities from Lake Tanganyika, Tanzania - TA2015023 Mahale A surface | ecosystem: Environmental > Aquatic > Freshwater > Lake | place: Tanzania: Lake Tanganyika... | reverse complement strand
TCCAGATCAATGAGATCTCTTTTAAGATTTTCTCCCTGTTTGTTTAAATCTTCGAGCATTTCTTTTGTATTCATATCTAAAAAGATAAATTTAGTCTTATTATAAAATAAATACTAAAAAAAGTCAAAATGGCGAAGTTATATAAGCGAACTGGTATTAGACGTGATAATAATCTGAAAGATTTGTCAGATACCACACAAGCACTTAATAATCTTTTAGATACACTGGTTGATGATGCTTCATCAACGTTTATATCTGAAGACTTGGATGCAATTCGAAATATATTTTCTTATAATTTAACTTCGAGTGGATATAGATCTATTATTGGAAGTCGGGAACAAACCACAAATAGTAGTGGAACTCTTTCGGATTTTTTGCCTAGAATTACATATCAAAATCGTTTAGATAGATTTAGAGTTTTTTCTGGTGAACCAAGAATTAATGGTGGGAATGGTCTAACGGCAAATTATTATAATTTTAATCAAGTTTTTGAAAATACGCAGGCGGTTTTTTCTGGAACTCCAATTAAAACAGATAATTTTTGGGAAAATGGTAACTTTACTTATAGTGGAAAAGTCACCCCAGAGGCAGTTAATGCTAATGGTGGAGTAGAGTGGACGGGGTATTTCATTCCAGTAACCACCGGAACTCACACATTTGTTGTAGGGACTTCTGCCTTGATGACTTTTGAGTTTGAAACTCAAGGATATACATCTGGGATTGGAACATATACCGAACATTCACGAATTGGTCTATCATCAACATTTTCTGGTTCGGGGACTGGAGGGACAAATGTAATCACTCTTACAACAGCATCAAATACAAATCATGTTGGTGTCGGACAAAGTGTATCGAACGCAAATATCGTGGTTGGAACAACTGTTGATAATTACAACCGAACAACGGGAGTAATTACTCTAAAACCACCAACAGGAACATCTAATGCAGTTTCATCAACGTTTAGTGGGAATATTGTATTCAGTAAAGCAATAGGGCAAGATACTGAAATTTCTCATACCACTTATGTCCTAGAAGCCCAAAGAAAATATCACATTAGAGCTCGATACTACATACCACAATCAATAGATGCAATCGCGGTTACTCGCACTATTAATTTTGATATACTCTATCCAGGAGCCACAACTACATCAGATTTAAGGTATAACTATCTTTACTCATCAAATTATGATTTTAGCACCGCTGCCAAGGGACAATTTCCTACATTTTTAGAAAATTCTATTCGTTCAGGAGGAGGCAGTGTAGGTAGTGCCTCAACATCTGCTGGTTATGTGAAAGTAAAGTCCACAAAAAAAGTGGATATCAAGTATCAACCAAAAACCACATTAGCTGCAATTACAAAAGCAACAATAACAGGGACAACTACAATCAATACAAATATTATTTCACTAACCAATACAACAGGTGTTGAAATTGGAAATATAATTTTTGGAACTGGAATTCCAGATGGAACGGTTGTTAATGATTTTTCCATTAATTCATTCATTGTTATGAATAACTCAGCCACTGCGTCTGGTTCCACAACTCTTACATTTATCGATCATCGTGGTTTTGTTAAGAGAGCAGTTGGTAGTATCTCTTCAACAACCTTGACAATTAGCAGTGGAGATACCAGTAGTTTAAGAAGTAAAATGTTGGTTATTGGTAATACTGTATCCCAATTTACTGGTATTACAACTAGTGGATCCTCGACCACTCTTACAGTCTCACCCTCTCAAACAGTTGCGGCAGGAACTATATTATATTTCTATCAGTCAAGAGGACTGATTGATGATGGACTTGCAGCATTCTGTACATTTTCCGAAACAAAATGTATGATTACAACTTCACCGACAGCATCTGGAGCAACGACTCTTAATGTTCAGAGTGCTGCTGGTGTGGCGAATGGATCAAGAGTTTTAGGAGCTCAATTCGCAACAGGAACAACAGTTTCAAGCACTACAGCAACAAGTATTGTAATTAGCACAGGAACCATTGCTGGATTAGCTTCTGGAGGAAATTTTACTGTTACGACTACACTCGCTGCAGATGGAGATCGTTCATTATGCTGCCCACCAACAGATACTTCACCACCATTTAGCGCGACAGAACTTGGATTAGAAACAACATCTAGTTTTCCAAGTTTAAAAATTGATAGTGGTAATGTAAAGTTTGATGCTCTGACTGCAACAGTATCTGCTGCAAATATTACAAATATAAGTTCAACAGACTCTTCTACTAAAAGAATACCAATTCAAACACCATCTGGGACGTTTAATATCTTATGTGCTTAATAGTAAGAAGTACGTTTCACCATTAATAACAACGGGTAATTTATGAGTAAAGGTCGTTGCTAAAACTGATGTTGCAGAAGTTGCGGTGAGTCCTTCTATTATAATATTATTAGCAAAGTTTAACTCACCAACGGAGACTTGTACGCTGACTGTACTAAGAGCTGTTCCAACTTCGGACCAAGGATTATTGTCACTCGAAAATGCACGAGTATCTCCAATATACACACCAGGAGATTTACTACTCGATAAACCAGAAGAAGTTTGATTAAGTCTCAATGGATCATTAACTGAAATAATCCCTTCAAAGTTTATATCTTTACTCGTCGTTGTGTCTACATCTGTTCTATATTTTTGAGTGATAAAATATTTGGCAAGATCATTATTTGTTGTTACATTTGTAAAAGTATCATTTACACTACTACCACCTAAGTATGAAAAAAGATCTGTATCTTGAATTACTGGTTGAATATAGTTAATGACATTTGTTTGTGTAACAGCATCTTTTCTAATGAAACTAAATGCAGTTGTCCCTACACCAGTTACAGTAATTGTATTAATACCTGAAGTAGACGGAGTCGTTGATAACTTAAAACGAGTCTCTCCATTAGAATTGCAAACATGATACTCTGTGCCAGTTGTAAGCACTACAGATCCAACACTCACATTTGTGCTTACTCCAACAATATCACCATCAGTATAAACAAAGTCATTATTTGGAAATGAGAAAAAACCATCTGACAAACTATCAAAAGTAAGACTTGATGTATTTCTCAAGTTATTTTGAATTATTCTCAAGTCATCTGCGATACCAGCACCAGCAAGGTTATTCAGTGCTTGAGTATCGTTGGTATTCTCTTGTAAGTTTAGGTCTTTTCTATATCCTTGATTTTGTTTTACCATTTTAGTTAAAAACGACTGACCAGCCTTTTGATTTTAAAATTTCAACATACTCTAGTGCATCTCCACTAGGAATAGCATTTCCACGCAAATTAACAGTGACTCCACCACGTTTTACCGCATTATAATTTGCATATAAGTCTATGATAATTTGATTAACTGCTTGTTGTGTAAGCAAGTTACCAGATAAGTCAAGATATGTTAAACGATAATTTACACTAAAACCTCCTGTCTTATAATTAGTAAACTGATTATTGAATAATATTAGATAATATAAATTTGGACAATCTGCAAATGTAGGTATCTCACCTGTCATTTTATTGTTGTGTGCGTAAAAATAAGTTAGATTAGGAAGATTTTGAAATTTGTTTAATGAAGTAAACTGATTATTATACATAAACAAATAATATAAGTTTGATAGATTTTTAAAAGCTGGGATGCTTCCGGACAGAGCATTATATCCAACTTCTACATAGTAAATGTTTGGATTTGCCGCAAGACTAGGCATTATTCCAGTAAAGTTGTTGTAATACAAATACAGATAAGTCAAATTCTTACATGCAGTTAAACTGGGAATAGACCCTGTTGTTCTTCCATATGAAACATACCACAAATAGTATAGATTTGGTGTATATGAGAAAGCATTAGGATGAATTGGAGTTGTAAGTAAATTACCAGATTGTAAGAACATGTTTACCAAATTAGTGCATTTCTCGAATGTTCTTTCTGGTATTACAAACGAAGTATCTCCACTTGGATCTCCACCGGTTAAATTAGTATAACGAAGTTCAAGATAACTTAAAGCAGTATTTGTGAACTTCGGTAATGCTCCTGTTACATTTGATCCATAAAGATATAAAGTGCTGAGTGAGTTACAAGCTTCGTACAGATAACTTCCACTGACGATTAAAGGACCAGCGTTTCTAGCGTAATAATGATACAAGGTGGTAAAAGAATTTTTACCAGCTAAACCAGTGGGTAATGTTAAACCAGTTGCATATGAATAAATTGCTTGTATTTTGTTGTTACCAGCGGCAATAGAAAAGGCACCACTTAAATAATAGTTTCCACCAATATGAAGAGTGACTAGATTTGTTAAGTCCCGAACGTTAAATCTTCCACTACCACTAGCAGTTGTTCCAAATGCCCTAAAGTCATTATCATGAGCGAAGTAAGTTTCACAAGTATTTGGAACATTTGGTAGTTCGCAATTTGTATCAGCATCATCTGGATGAAAATATGCTCCACCACCTCTACCTAGATGTAAAACGGTCAATCCAGTGAAACGATTTGCAATAATATTTTGTGTTATTGACCCGTAGAATGTATTTCCCAAATATAACTCTTTTAAAGTTGTGGGTATTTTATTGACAATATTAGAATTTAATTTTCTTTCATTCTCTGTATCACTTTGATAGAAATAATTATTAGATAGATTTAAACTTACAATGCTGGGAGCGATAAAGTTTACATCTGGAAAATTTCTAAATTGATTAGATGAAAAATTAAGCCCTGTTGCATTTTGAAGTTTAACAGCAGGAAGGAATGATATGTTTGCCGAAGTAATTGTAACCGTTGCAATATTATCTGGATTGTAATAAAACTGAATATATCTTTCTCTTGATACTGATGATCTAAAGTTAATAGAGGATGTTGTTCCTCCTCTGTTTGGAAAATTCACAAAATTATTTGAATTTGCGACCTCCACAATTTTCCAACTGGCAGGAGTGCTACTTATCAATGATGTTAGTGTTATGTTTGCATCTAAATTTCTAAAAAATCCTGTAAAAATAATTGGAATGCCTTTCATGGCATAAAGAACAACTGTAGATCCTCCTATGGTGCAACTAATTTTAGAAGTTGGAAATTCTGAAGCAAACTCTTTTGCTTGCGGTGTAATTGTTGTTTGAAGTCTTGGACCTGTTGTGCCTGATTGCGTTCCAAACTGTAAAGCACCACCACTTCTAATTTTAACTTGTGCTCCGTAAGATATTGGTGAAGTTGCCGTGACAGGCGAAGCACTTGAACTCCAAGCACTCACTCTTGAAGTTGAAATATCTGCAATTTTTACTGTGGCACTTGCTCCAGTCCCATCCACATATCTGTAACGAATTGCGTTTCCACTTATGATACCATTGATATTTAAATTTCCAAATAGTGTTCTATCAGTTCCAGCTCTCAAATCAAGTATCCCCTGATAATTTGATGAGTCTGTTCTAAATCTATCTAATGTTTTATAAAGTGGAAATGATAGTCGTGAAAGACTAATCCAATCTCCCCTGGTGGCACCAGCGTTTGATGAACCACGTATAACGTTTAAATCAAGAGGTGGTAAATTAAGAGCGATTAAAGCTTCATTTTTATCAAGAACATCCGACAAAAAACTTAAAACATTGAGTCCGAATAATTTAGGATTAGTTATTGCCATTTTATTGCTCTTTAAAATTTAAACTTGTTTGTAAAGTTCCACTACTTCCCGAGTCAATTTTTTTTGCAACAATAAAAGTTGCTTCAACATTATTATTATCTGGAGTAATTACACGTCTATCTTGACCAAACACTTTACTCATATCAATCGATGTGGTATCATTTGCACCAACATAAAGAATATCTCTCGTTGTAGATGGTCTTAACTGCTGATCATTTTGTATATCAATCAAGGCAGAAGAAGTTCTATCAATTTCCAAGAAATTCGTTGGGGCGGTTCCAGTATTATCTGTTTTGCCACCATAAAGTTCAAGTGTTGCACTACTATTTACATACCATTTTGGAGATATTGTTCTTTGAAAATTACCTATTTTTTCTGTAACTGATATATTATTAATTTGAGAATTATCTTTTAATTTAACGACTAAGTAAAGAGGGAATGGATTAAAATTAAACAATTTTCCAGAATTGATTTCACCTGTGCCCGTTAGTAAAACTGGACGAAGTAATAATGAAAAATTAGTTAATCCTGTTGTTTGGGATATTCTAATATGAGAATATAAAACCCCAGAAATAAGGTATGGTCCCACAGGTTCACCAACATATGTTGCACTTGTTACGATAATTACTCCAGATGAGTTTTTCAGGGCAACCTGTCCACCATTGTATTTTAATTGTGGAAATGTGCCTGGTATTCGTATATAAAGATTTCCATCATTCACACCAGTTTGTGGATTAACTGAAGACTCAATCGAATTGCTTATTTCTACTGGATCATTTACACTTATAGTTACTTTTGAACAAGTCCCTCCAGCAGGGTTTGCAAGAGAAGGAATACGGTAATCAATTCCCATTCTCAATGGTGGTTGTGACGGGGACCAGGATTCAGCCTGTTCAATTCCATTTTCATCAATAGAAGCATAACTATGGGTATGCTCTCCAAATATCATATCTTGATTTGGAAGAACAGTTGTTGTCGCCGCTCCAATTATAAATCCATTTAAAGTATTTGGTAATGAAACACTTGGTTGTCTATCTGTAACACCTATTAAGAAATCTGCAAAATGTGCATAACTATCACTATTGTTCGGATTGACAAACTGTATTTCAATTTTAGATCCCGTAAACTTAAAATCTGATGCGGCATAAGCATTATAGTTACTGAGTCTAACAGGATATGAATATGGTTTAAGTAAAGATATGATCGTCGAAATTCCAGTCACACGATCAAGCACACGAGAACCTGGAATATTTCTATTCACTAATCCAAATCCATATGTGCCACCAAATCCCTTTACAGTGGCTTTACCATAAGAATTACCAACTCCAAGGGAGTCGCTTACATTTGTAATGTATAAATTATAAATGGATGGTGCAATAAGTTTTGCACCAATGTCGCTATCTAAAAAATAACTATTATTGATCGCTGAAATTGTATCCCCACTAGTAAACTCAATATCAACAGATCTTCCAGTCTCAGTCGTTGCAATTCCTGGAGTATAAACGTAACCAAAACCTGGACAGGCAGCACAATTAACTACTTTGACCTGAGATAAAGAGTCGGAAGTTATATTTAACTTTGTTGGGATAATTAATTTTTTATTTTGTATTTCAACTGAATCACGATTAAGTATAAAATCTTTGGGACGAATTCCCAATAGAGTTTTTTCATTAGCAGAAAGTATGGTTTTTTCTCTGGAACTTACAGAGTATATTTGAGAGGAACCCTCATCACCACCATCAATATAATAAGACGCCCCATACTTATAAAGATATTGTGGGGATCTTACATCTCCAGTGTTAGCAATATTAAGAGAATATTTAAATCTAAAATAAGAGTCTTGTAAACAGGGAGATCCTAATGAGTTTTCAATGACAAGTGTATGAACCACAACCCATCTTGCATCACCATTATCAGTTGGAATATAAACATAAAATCTAGCTCCGATAGCACCATACCAACCAAATTCAATTTTATACATGGTTACTTTTTCTGGTTGTAACAAATATCCAGATGGTCCATTTGAGTTTAGTGGATCACCATTAAACTTATCTCTTGGAATACTAATAGTCCAATATTGCTCATTATCAAATGGATCTCCACTAGTAATTCTTGTCTGGTCACTTAATCTTAAACCATTTCTCTCTAAAACTTCTTTTTCTAAAGGTATAGTGCTTCTACGAATAATTGAAAATTGACCGGCATCAATTCTAAAGACATATTGATCTGTTGGGTTTGATATTCCCCATTCTAAAGTAATCCCAGTAACAGGTTCTGTAGACGATCTCAAACCAAAAGTAAATCCACTAATTCGACCTGGTTGATATCTAAATACTCTTCTTGACTGTAGAAAAGCATATCTTCTATTTGAGTCTGAATAACCAGGTCTAGTGCTTGTAGCATCATAACTTGAACCTAGTATAGATGATACTTTTGTAAAATTAAATATTTGATTTGTTACTGGATCAATTAAAAGTGAATCCTTAATATCTCTCCAAGTGTCTGTCCAGGTATCAATTCTTGCAAAAGAATTTACAATTCCTGCAGCATAATTAACATCTCCAGATTCAACTCTAACAAATGAAGATGGTAAAAACTTTTCTTTCCATGATGAGGGATATGTAGACCCAGATGCACCATCAAAGTATTGATATAAGTCATTACCCAGTTGGATAAATTTAGTATATCGATTGAATAAGTCAACATTGTAAAGTCCAATTTTTGCAAAATTTGGTCCAAATGGAAATGAATAAGGACAGGGAAATGCCGTGAGTCTAATTCCAGATTCTTGAACTTCTTCAGTTTGTTTTGCTTGATATCGACTACCATAAACTAAATTTTTTCTTTCCTCCCAAGATCCAAAACTTACTCCATCATTAAAAGAATAAAATTCAAATTCATCAGGATCTAGTCCATAAGAAGAAACATTAGAAAATAAACTAAGTTGAGTTTCCGCACGATCAACACCGAGTAATGTTGAACTGACTTCACTTGTTTCTACAAACTGCTCTGCAACTTTTAAAATCGGATTAGATTTAACTACAACTGATTGTATTCTTTCAATCAGCACACCTTCAGATAATGACGCACTATTTGTTGTATCATTTGAAATAAAAATACTTCCTGTCCCTATTCTAGAAACAATTGTTCCATTTGGAATGGATGCACCAGAAATGTAATCCCCAGGTTTAATTCCTGTGGTTGTCAATCCAACAACATTAGTGGCACCTGAAGAATATGTTGCCGTAGGAGTTGCGATGGTAGATCTTTTAAGTTCAGTAGAAGAGCTACTATCAGTTACAAACGTAACTGAAGTTGACCTTTCCTGTGTGGCATCTGGTAGATAATATTCATCAACCTCAACCACCAATGGGTTACCAAACTCGTCGGTTAAAATTTCGCCATTTGCAATATTGTAAAGAGGAACTAATTCTCCTGGAATTAAACTTACTGGTCGTTTATCATCACCAATTTTTATATTCTTTCCAATCACCATGAATTATTGCTCCTCCCAAGTCAAACTCGCAGAAACTTCGGATGCAGGTAAACTGGAATTGAATAAAGATTGAGATGAACCACACAAGTAGAGACTCTCCACAACATTCGTTAGTGGGAATGATAGATATTCTTTATTATAGTCAAAATAAGAAGATAAATCATACTCCTCTCCAGAGGCTGGAATATACAAACTTGCAACAATTATTCCTGTTTTTGGAATTGGACTTCTTATCTGTGGATTAACTTTAATGGATGAAAGTTGTGCTAATGTAAATTCTGAGGTTGCAGATGAAACTCCATTTCCCTTTGGATCTGAATTTTCCTCCCTTAAGAATGGCTCCGTCGTTGTTAGAACAATATTATCAGAAGTTGATTTTAATGCATAGAAATAATATCCCACTGTTGAACCCCTATTCTCAAGATATCCCAATATTGAAACAGGTCTTTGTGTTGGATCATTCTGGAAAAATCCTCTGAAATAACCATATGCTCCAGTATTTGCACTCAGATAATTTGAATTAGTGACTGAAATTAGTGTAGGTGCCCCTCTTTTACCAATATTAACTGTGCTTGAGAGTGAAAGAGTACCAGTTACGGAAGAGGTTGTTTGGAAGATAGGCGACTTAAGAAAATCCACCTTAATAACACCAGTTGATCCAGTGGAAAGTCTAGTTGGATAAACCTGTGTTCTATTTCTTACGTCTCTTCCAGTGCTACTTTGTATAAAATCTCTACATTTTAATCCAATTAAAGGTGTTTTTCGATCTGAGATAATTGTGATATTTGCCAATGAAGTTGTGTTTAATGGTGCATTCAGATGCAATTTATTAGTTGAAGTATTAACATATACAACTTCAACGTTCTGGTCAAGGGGATCAAGTGTTACAATCTTAGACCCAACATAGAATGAAGAACTTAAACCTGTTGCAGTGCCAACAGTAATAAATGGATCAGTAGAAACTCCGGCACTGGTAAGTAAAACTTGTGTTGTTGCTGCACCAACAGTAAATGATCTCTTAGAACCATAAATCTCAATATTTGCTGGTGTTGCATAACTAAACAGTTTCACTGTTCCTCTATCACCACCATCAATATAATAAGAGGCACCGTACTTTACAATATGCTCAGATCCACTTCCATAAGAGAATGACGATTGTGGTCTATCACTATTTGTATATCCATTTCTATTTTGATTACCACCACCATAGACCAAATAGGTAATTGGTAGAGTTGCATTACCAAGAGACGATACTTTTAGTTGATTCGATGCTCTTAAGTGATGAACACGAACCCAACGCGCTTCACCATTACTGACAGGGACATAAGCGAGGAATAAACCACCAACAGCACCGTACCAAGAGAACTCAATTTTGTACATGGTGACTTTAGTAAAGTCAAGATTCCAAATACTTTTATCCGTTAATTGTTCACTAGTGTTTTCATCAAGAACATTTTGGCCTGCTCTCTTATCTCCAACAACATCACTATACAACAATTTATCAGTTTGTTCATCTAGTCTGTCTCCACTAAATCTAGATCTAGGCACTCTATATTCATAAACATTCCAAAAGTCTTTTGCGACGTTCTGATTTACCCACTTATCATAATAACTATTAATGGCATCTATTTCAGTTTTAAGTGTTGCAGTTTCAGAAACTGGACGACTTGTATTAACATAACCCTCGGTATTACTATCTGCATCTTGATAAAGATATGGGAACATACCTGTCGATTTTATTGTATTATACCTAGATTTTCCAGAAATCTGACCAGATAATGGTTGCACAAAAGGAACTGGAGTAATTATTTCATGTGATGTATATGTTCCATTCGTAATTCCAGTAACTGAACTACCATCTAAATTATTTAATGTAATCTGACCACTTAAATTAACGGAAGCAATCTTATAAATTTTTGTATCTGTAAATCCAGTAATGATGCCACTGTTTGTTCCTTTGGAGTATGATACCTGTTGACCCGTCGCTAAACCAACAACTGTTCCTCCAGAAACATAAAAAGTGGGGACTGTAGATACACCTACGTTAATTGTAAACTGAGTTGTAGAATTAACTTGAACGATATTGTATCCGATTGTTCTATTTGGATATATCTTTGGAGTTACAGGATCCAAATAACAGGTCATTGCAATACCAGCTAAAGTAATAAACTTGCCGACATTAAAACCATGGGCGGTGGATGTGGTGATTACCATCAAACCACTATCAATATTGTAAGTAGCGCCCGAAACACTTTTAATGATACTAGGAATAGCGATTGTATTACCACCAGAAACTGTTGTAATACTAGCTTTATATTCTGGTTGTAGTAATGATGGATCATATACTGCAGCATGAGACATCAATAAGTTATCTCTTACAACAAGAAGATCACCAAACTTTTTAGGAACACCCGCTGGGTTCAAAAGAGCAGTTGCATCAGATTGAGACTCTGATCCTCTTGGACCTAACGGGTCTTGAGGGTTTGTTCTACCATAATCTTCAGTCTGTTGACCTGCTCCTGTGCCAAAAGTTAGAGGGTTTTCATAGATAAGTGATTGGGTTCTTCTGACTACACAAAAATTATCCTCTTTACCATTGTTCCGTGTTTCCCAATAGTATCCATCAAAGTTATCAAAAATTCCGTACTTACGAACACATGGATTTTGTACTGATGCTCCCGTTATTGTAGTTGGTAATATTGTTGTCTTAACACCAAATGTTGCAGCAGAAACACGACCTGGTTGATATCTAAAAAATCTTTTAGATGTCAGTACTGCTACTTTATCCGCTGGAGCTTCAATGAGTGCTCCAGACTCTTCTGGTACATGAGAGAGACCCCATCCCATTGTCTGGGCAATACCAGCATAGGCACCAGTATTTGATAATGAAATGTATTGCTCAGGAGTTGCTGACCACTCAGTTGGGTTTACATCATAAGTATTAACATCTGCAAAAATACCAAGAGCAACTTCTGAACGTGGAATACCAAGAAGAGACAGGGCAACTTCTGATTGAACTTTATTCTGTTCGGCAACAGGAATTGTTGCCTGATCACTTGCAATAACAACAGGTATGGACTTCTCTGCTTTTTGTTGTCCAGCGGGCACAGGAGCCGTTCTACCTACGACTACAACTGCTGCATTATTATTGACATTAGTGTTATCTGGCATTTAGATGACTCCGACTCTTCCTTTGGCGATTGTAAAGATATTCCTTATACTTATGTATCCAGTTGCTCCACCGTTTGATGATGAAGTTGTAGTTATTCCAGTTAATCTTAACTGTTTTGTAGCTGCATTTACATTTATTTTAGCAGCAACTGTTAATTGTTTTGAAGATAAATCAGGAGAAACTGAGTGATTAACAAGTTTAACCACATCACCAACAGAAATGCCACTAAATTGAGAAAAATCACTTAAAGTAACTGTATATTGTGTGGCTCCTGCTCCAATTGTATTCCAAGTTCCAGAAGAGATACCAACAAAAGTAGTGAACCCTATGGGTTGAGATAAAAATTCAGTTCCAACAATGTCATATCCAAGCGCACTTGTTAGACCAAGAGTGGTTGTTTGTGCGGCTGTGAGACTTACTTTAATATATCCCTTGGATCTACTAAAAGTACCAGTGTCTGGAGTCTCAATATTAAAGTTTAAGAATTTAGTTCCAAGTGTTTCACTACTGAGTCCAGCATTAACAATAGTTGCAATACCCGAAACAACCGATACTTTTGTAGTGCTAATATCCTTTGCAATACCGTCTTCAAGATAAAGTAATACAGGACCATCAAAGTCATTTCCTCGTTGAATTGTAAGATTTACTGAGTTAAAATCACTATCATAAATGTCTGGTGATGGGATAAACTCATCAGATGGTCCAAGAATAATATTATTTGTTGTTGTAATTTTACCAGTTGCGTAAGTTCTTAAACCAGTTCCACAATTGCGAATAATATTACCGCCAGTCGAAACTACTGATGTAACAGACAAATCAACAGCACCAGGATAGTTTTCAAACAGCGAGTCATTTACTCTTAGAACGCTAGATTGTTGAGCATTTAGTGGTACAAATCCATATCTATCAGTTAAAGATCCATCTACAAACTCACAATTTTCAATTGATAATCTTTTAGAATTATAAACATAAAGACCATGACCAGGAGAATTTCTTATTTCAACATCTCTAAACAAGGTTGATCTAACTCCATTAAAATAAACAAGATAGTTATCTATCTCGCCAGTGAAGAGAATATTATTAGTATTATTACCATCAATAGTCAAATTCTGAATGGTTACATCTGATCCAGTTGATGTATTAATTCCAATCAGATTGCCATCAAAAGTGAGTGTATTTCCTCCACCATCTGTCTGATCATTTGCAAAATATTGTTGTTTGATAATCGTATTTTTACCGTCTCCCTTCAATGTAAAACCAGTCGGGAGTGCAATGGTACTCGTTATATAAGTTCCACTTGAAAGATAGATAATATTGCCCCCAGATGCCACTGAGTCGCTGATCGCTTGTTTAAAAGCATATGTGTTATCATGTGTTATCTTAACGGCAGAAGTTGTTCCAATACCAATATTAGTATTATACTCATTATTAACTGTGATAGAGTTTTGTCCAATACTATGAACGGTATCGATTGCCCACCCTCTGCCTTGGTTTGTTGTTGCTATGTTTGGAAAATGAATTTGATCTGCACCATATTCATTTTTTGTTGTTTTTGTTGACCATCCAGTTTTTTCATATGGTCCAAAGTCTTTCCAAGTAATTGAAGATGTTGCATCTCCTAGTTCTTTTGGTCCAAGAATAGCAATTAACTTTGCATCATTAATGCTTGCGGTTTCGCTACGATAAACTAGAATTCCATGATCTGTATTTGATCTAGCAATCGTTAAAGAAATATGATTAAGATCATTAAAATCACCAATTGCTGCCATTGTTACACCAGCTCCTGTCGCACCACCAGTTGGTGATATTTGTGTAGAAACACTTATCTTTCCATTTCGATAATTATATTGTGCCAACCAATAACGATATGTGGTGACTGCAGATGAACTACCAAC
>Ga0194123_10005171_pt1 | contig 14181 bp, 13 predicted proteins | sample TA2MahsurfametaG_5_FD_155479 | JGI IMG/M metagenome (GOLD analysis project Ga0194123, IMG submission 155479) | Freshwater microbial communities from Lake Tanganyika, Tanzania - TA2015023 Mahale A surface | ecosystem: Environmental > Aquatic > Freshwater > Lake | place: Tanzania: Lake Tanganyika... | reverse complement strand
CTATGCCCTCGCGGGAAATTTGATTCACCTCGCCCACCAGAGTCTTCGCAAGGTTGTCGAGCTGGTCATAGACAGGTTCCAATAGCTGGCTTCGAAAACCAAAGAGGCCTGCCACCTCCCCCCCGGAGAGGCCGGCCAGGGGCTCTGCAGAAGGGGAGTAGCGACCAACCACAAGATCAATTTTCCCAGCGGAGGTCTCCGAAAACTCTGCGGTTACCTTGCGGCTCCCCTCAGGACCAACAATGACCCCTCGGGTGATGGTCGACCCCACACTCACTATTACTTCGCCATTTGGCGCCTCTTTCACCTGAAGCTTAGCCAGCTTAGACATATCACGAAGGACTTGATCGCGCTGATCCAGCAGCGCGGGCGGCTGACGATCGAGGTAGCGAGACTTTCTGAACTGCTGGTTCACCACATGGAGTTGCTCGGAGAGTTGGTTGAGCTTGCCCAAACCGGCATTAACGGCCTCTTGGGTCTCTTGGTTCACGAGATTGAGTTGCGCCGACAGATTGCCAAACTGACCCGCCAAGCCCTCGGCCTTGCTGAGGAACTGGCTGCGAAGAATCAGTGACGATGAATCGGTACTAAGTTGCCGCGCCGAATCAAAGAATTGATCGAACGCAGAGAGTAGGCCCACATCTTCACTACCCAGAATGTTGACCACGCGATTGGCGTAGTTCACAAGGCTGTCTTGCGTGCCAAGGTCTGTGTTGGCGTTGCGCAGGCTGTCTTCAACGAAGGCGTCATAGAGGCGACGAACCCCATCGAAACGAACACCGGTCCCCAGGTACGAGACCCCGTAGAGACGCGGCGTATTTTCGTTGAGCTCGACCTCCTGTTTGGAATAGCCCTCGGTATCGACGTTGGCAATATTGTTCGAGACAGTACCCAACGCCCGCTGGTAGGCGTTGACTGCTGAACTGGCAACGGAGACGAGATCACTCATGGGCTGGGTTAGTCAATTAACGATGTTTGCCCAGAGGCAAAGACTTAAAGTCTCGCGGAAGAGCAATGCCTTTGCTCTCCTCCTCACCCAATGCCATTGGCTTTACCGGTGGCACTAAAGGAATTCCGCGCTTGGCCGATTCACTGTTTAGGGCGCTACGAGATTCAAGAAGCTCAGCGGTCGATGGATTGGTGGGTTGGTGTTGACGCGCGAAAGACTCGACCATCATTTTGGAGAGTCCAATGCCGCCCTTCTTGGCCATCTCTTGCGCAACTTCCTGGTCGAACATGGCCTCGTAGGTCTTGGTGACGTTTGAGCCCATAAGGTCGCCGTCCTCGTTCGAGGCGCTGGCCTCACGCATGGTCTTGATCATCTGGTGGATGAAATGGGCCTCAAACTGTTCGGCCGCCTTGCGCAAGGCGGGATTGTCTGCAGCATTGGCGGTTCTTGCCGCCTGAGCCTTCAGATTTCCAAGGCCTTGAAAGTCCAAGGCCGACTGAACATGGCCATTGGCGGCTGCGCCAGACATCACTTTTGTATCCATTGCTAGATCACCACCAACTCCGCCCGAAGACTGCCCGAGGTCTTCAATGCCTCTAGAATGGCAATAAGGGCCGACGGTGTGGCGCCCACCTGGTTAATGGCATCGACAATCTGGCGCAAATCGACCCCAGGCTGAAAGAGGAACATGGGCCTCTGCGGCTCGGCCACCTCGATATCGGCATTCGCTTGCGTAGCGGTCTGCCCACCCGCAAGTGCATTGGGCTGCACCACCTCATTGGTGGCAGCCACAGTCACGGAAATGGTGCCATGCGAAACAGCCGCGGCTGTCACCTTCACGTTTCGGCTGATCACCACTGTACCGGTTTTTGAGTTCACCACGACCTTTGCGGGTGGCTCGCCCGGTGTGACACGCAGGTTCTCGACCATGCTCATGAACGACACCCGCTGGGCAATGTCCTGCGGAGCACGAAGCGCAATGGACACTGCATCCAAGGGCTTGGCTACGCCTGCGCCGAAGGTCTTGTTGATTTCATTAACAATCGCCGAGGTGGTGGTGAAATCCGATGCGTGCACATTGAGCAACACCATCTCTGCAGTATCGAAGGGGTTGGCCACAGAGCGCTCCACAATTCCACCGCTTGGGATTCTGGCAGCGGTTGCAACGCCTTTGGTCACACGCGATCCGGCTGCCTCTTCTGAGACGCCGGTGGCTGTAAGCGCCCCTTGGGCCAATGCGTAGACCTGCCCATCCACCCCACGCAGACTGGTCAAGATAAGACTTCCACCGCGGAGGCTCTTGGCCTTACCAATGGCAGAGACATTGACATCGATTCGCTGTCCGGGCTTTGAGAACCCTGGCAATTCGGCAGTGACCATCACGGCAGCGACGTTCTTCACGTCGAGCTTGCCGCTGCTGGCCCGATCGAAGTCCCCAAGGGACCCATCAATATTTACACCCAGTCGGCCGAGCATGGCCTTCATTGAACTGGCGGTCACTGACACATCGGCACCATCGCCTGTGCCTTCAAGACCCACGACCAGGCCATAGCCCAGCAACTGATTGCTGCGCATGCTCGCGACAGAGGCCAGATCTTTTACCCGGTCCGCATAGGCATGCCCATTGAGTGCAAGACCCAACAAGGCAACAAATGCAATGTAGCCGCAGCATCGGGCCAACCTCACTCCGAATCGCTCTGGAGTGACATTCTGTGAGCCAAAGAGAATATTCATAATCAGAAGGGCCAGAGCTTGAAGAGAACGCCCGTTCCCCAGGGCACCTTGTTGGCACTGGCCAAATCGCCAGAGCCTGTGTAGGAAATCTGCGCATTCGCAAGACGCCGTGAGAAGACCGTGCCATCTGTACCGATGTCATCAGATCGGACAATGCCGGCGACTCGTATGGTTTCTCCACCTTCCGAGAGGTCGAGTTGTTTCTCACCCCGGACCACCAAATTGCCATTGCCCAAGACCTGGGTGACGGTCACGGCCACCGAACCAGTGAGGCTTGCCCTCTGGTTGGCGCTGCCAGTCGCTTCGCTACTGATCTCGGATCCATCGAGCTTTAGATCGTTGACTACACCACGGCCGCCTTTGACCAAACCAGCCAGCTTGGGAACCAGCGTATCAGCGACGTTGTTGGAGGTCTCACGAGATGCGCTGGTGTTGTTGACGCGATTGGCTTGGGTCTGCTCGTTGAGCACCACAGTAATGATGTCTCCGACCTTGTAATCCTTCTTTCGACCAAACCAATTGTCGCTTCGCCCGCCGTTGTAGATGGATCCGGTGATAAGAGGGGCGGGTTCAGCGGGTACAGCAAGAATGGGCTTGAACTCCGCGTCCGACATCTTGGGCGGGGCCGAGCAGGCTGCCAAGGAGGCGGCCAGTCCAACAACAAGAAGCGTTTTAATGGATTGCATGGCAATCAACCCTTATAGATTCTGGTTCAAGAAGCGGAGCATTCCATCGGTGGCCGAGATGGACTTGGAGTTCACCTCATAGGCCCGCTGGGTCTCAATCATGTTGACCATCTCCTCGACCACGTTCACGTTGGAAGCCTCCAACATGCCCTGGCGAAGGAAACCAACACCAGCCTGTCCGGGAATAAGCACCTGGGGAGCGCCGCTTGCGGCGGTCTCTTTATAGAGGTTTTGACCCATGGGCTGGAGGCCCGCCGGGTTTACAAATCGCGCGAGGTTGATCTGGCCGAGCTGCTGCTGACCGCCCCCTGCAATGATTTCTACGGACACAATGCCGTCGCGGCCGATGGTGATGGAGGCTGCGTTGTCGGGAATGACCAGGGCGGGATCAAGGAGGTCGCCGTTGGCGGTGACCACCTGTCCGGTAGCAGAGATCTTGAAGCCGCCATCGCGGGTATAGGCAATGGTGCCGTCGGCCTGAGTGATCTGCAGGAACCCGGGGCCGTCAATGGCAATGTCCAGGGCATTTTCGGTAGTGATCATATTGCCCTGGGCATGAATTTTTTCGTTGGCCAGAACACGGGTACCGGTACCCATCATCAACCCGATAGGGGCCAGGGTGTCGGCACCGGTCTGCCCGCCGGCCTGGCGCACATTTTGGTAGAGCAGGTCCTCAAAGACTGCTCGGTCGCGCTTGAAGCCCGTGGTGTTGACGTTGGCCAGGTTGTTGGAGATGACGCTCATGCGCTTTTGCTGCGCATCGAGCCCCGTCTTTGAGATCCACAATGAAGCGTCCATCGTTCAATTCCTTTTCAATTGAAGACGGCCAACTGTCAGCGGACCGCCACTTAGGCATTCATAAGCAAGAATCAGGCCCGAAGTAGCTGCGACCCGGACTCGTCGATCTCTTTGGCCTGCTTAATGAACTTGATGCTGGTCTCGAAGGAGCGGCTCTCGTCAATGAGCTTGACCATGGACTGAATGACATTCACATTGCTGCCCTCCAAGGCGCCAGAGAGAACCTCAACAGGCTTTGGGCCAGTCGGGAAGTCGCCAGTGCGGCGCTCGCCATCAATAAATGCTTCGAATAGTCCATCTTCGCGACGCACCATGACCGTCTCACTGGCATCGCGCAGCATGAGTTGGGCCACCTGGATCTCGGGCTGAACGCCCACTGCCGTGGGGTCCTTCACAAAAATGACACCGGTCTTCGTGATGTTGACGGCAAAGCCGGGGGGGATAGAGATCGGTGCGCCAGCGTCGTCCAGTGCTGCATGGCCCTGGGCATTCTCCAGCACACCATCCACATTGAGTCGAAGATCGCCTCGGCGGGTGAACGCGGTATCGCCATTGGGTGCCTGAACACCCAACACGCCCTGGCCCTGCACTGCAATATCCAGCGGATTGCCCGTGATCATCATCGCGCCCGGCGTGAGCATGATTCTCTCGTATTTCTCAATCTGTGGAGAAATACGGGTGTCATAGCCCATTCCCTCGGTCTTGACCGCCTGCATGGCCGCCTCGTAGGTGCGCTTAAAGCCGGTGGTGGCCACATTGGCAAGCTCATTGGCCGTCACGTGGCGGCTGATTCGCCGCTCGTTGATGGAGTTCAGTGAGGTGTAAGCAAGGCGGTCCATGGCTTAGTTCCTAGTGGCGAAAGCTATTAGCTCCGAATGTTGATGATTGCCTGGGTCAGGGTGTTGTTGGTCTCAATTGCCTTGGCGTTGGCCTGGAAGTTGCGCTGATTGGTAATGAGCTCAATCAGCTCTTGCGTAAGGTCCACGTTGGCGCGCTCTCGCGCACCAGCCCGCACCGTTCCGTAACCCGCCGTTCCTGCCTCGCCCAGTGTCACTGCGCCCGACTTCGAGGTGGCGTAGTAACTCGCATCGCCAATCTGTCGCAGGCCTGTTGGGTTTGAGAAGTTCGCCAAAACAATCTTGGCGAGATTCTTCTGTGAGCCGTTGGAGTAGTTAGCCGAAACCAGGCCATCGTCACCGATGTCCAGGCCAATCAGGTCTCCCTCGGGTCGGCCATCCTGATCCTGAGACAAAACCGAGAACGGGTTGGAGAACTGGGTAGAGCCTGCATAGTTAATTGCGATTCCAAGAGTCGCACCGGATGTGCCGATGGTTTCGTCCTTGAACCGAATGGCAGACAGAGGTGATGTCAACTGACCAGCCGTGTTGTAGGTGAGCTCACCTTTGTCCAGGAAGATAGGCGCCCAGAGGTCTCGGCTCTCTTCTTCGGAATAGTCACCCGCATCGGTAGTCTCATTGCCGTCACGGTCCACATAGAGCGGGAAGCCGTCGGCATCGGTGGCCTGCAGCGGCTCAATCCACTCGGTGGTCGTTCCGCGAGCACTCTCGAGATCTTTCAATCCCCACACACTGGGGCCAGACACTTTCAAGAAGGATGCATCGCCCGAGGTTCCGGTGGTGAACTGGAAAGACTTGGTTCTGGTCACGGGGTTGGTAATTACTTCCACCTGAACGCCGTTGACAGTTCGACCAAACCGATCGGAGAGCGAATTAACGCGGCGCTCCAGAAGATCACGGAATTCTTCAATGTTGTAATCGGGCTTGCGCGGCATCTTAATTAAGCCCGTCACGTTGTCGACCGTGACCACAAAGGTGTCGTTTCGGGCATCGACGGCAAACTTATTATCCAGGTTGATACCAATCGGGTTGCCCACCAGCACAGCGGGCTTGGAGTCGATACCACGAACCGGGACATCAGAGGTCAAGACCACAGGACTCGCACCCGTCGCAGCGGGAACGACTTCGTCGGACGCCACCGTTGTAAAACCAAAGAGCAGGTTTGCGATCTGTGATGCGTCACTGATCTTCACGCTGGACTCATCGCCTGTCTTGCCGGACGAGATCTCAAATGTACGGTCGGTGTCATTGAAGGTGACCTTGATTCCATAGCGCTGCTGAGAGCGCTCAAGAATCTCGTCTCCGTTGGGATAGACCACGGCGCCATAGAGGCCAGTATCCGAGTCCACAGCCGTGGGAACGAGTTCAAGGCCAAAGAGTTCGTTTCGGCCTCCCGAGGCAGACCCAAGGAAGAGTTGGTCATTGGATCGGCCATCGAAGGCGAAGCTTCCTGCCACGGCATCGTAAGTCACCTCAATGCCTCGGAAGGAATCGGCCCGAGAAATCTTCGTATTGGAGTCGGCCGTCTTCGCATCCGACTGCTCAACGATGTAGTCTTGAACACTCGCAATTGTTGCGCCCGCCGCAGCCACCAACCCGGCCACAGTAGTGCGAAGGGTATTGGTCTCAGTTACGGCCGTTGTCTGGGCGTTGGTAATGGCCTGCAGCACTGTTGATGCAGTCGCCGACCGGCTGGAGTAGGCCTCAATGGCTGCTCGCTGGGGGCCATTGGCCTGGGCCAAAACCGCCTCGTAGACACTCAGTGCAGAGGACGACGCACGGGCCGCCTCGGTCCGTGCCGCAGCCAGGGCTCCTGATACCAGACTGAAGTAGGGGCTGCCGGTCGCCTGCTCACTGGCGGTGGACTCAATGGCTGCAAGAATCTCTGCCTTGGTTGCCTTCTCGTCGAGCAAGATCTTTGCGGCCATCTGAAGGGGCGCGACGGACTCGGCCACCCCACGTGCGAGCTCCTTCTCAGTTAGGTCGTCCGTGTTGGCATACTCATTGTCAATCCTAATCGTTGCGCGAATGCCGGTAGAGCTGGCATCGATGAACTCGGTGTCGTCAATGTCTCCGTCATCGAGTGAGTATTGAATGCTGATGGTGCCGTCGAGGTTGTCGGTCACAGAGCGGCCGGGGTTTGCCGTAATGAATGAATTGGCACGCAGCGCCTGGGCCACCTTGGTGGCCACCAATGCAGCCGTGGTGTCTGTGCTCGCCAAAGCAACGGTTACACCGGCAACGGTAATCGACTTGCCTGCCATGCTATCGACCGTCGGATTGGTGAACTGGATGGTTTGCTTTTCTCCAACATTTTGGCGATAGGCGCGAGTGGTGGCCACCCTTTGGGTAACACCCGCCACACCTGTATCCACAAAACTCAGCGGTGCCGCGTCTTTAGAGTCGGTTAGGTAGGTGATGGTGAGTGATCCATCGCTATTGTCGGTTATTGTTGGCGCAGCGTAGGCCTGGTCTGTCTCAAGAGAGGCCAGCGTTGTGCCAGTTGCTCCGGTATCGGCAAAGGTCATGTCGGCAACGTTGCCGTCGTTCTTTGCGAAACTCACGGTAATAGAGCCGTCGCCGTTGTCGACAATCGTGCGCTCATTGAACTCACGAACAGTCTTGACGGCTGCTGTCGCACCGGTGGTTGAGGCAACAAAGGCAAGATTTGCCGTGTTACCTGCGGTCTGCTTGAAGGCGATGGAGATGGACCCATCGCCGTTGTTGACCACGCCGCCCGAGGGCACGAGGGTCTTGAATGTGCTTGTTCCCGCAGCAGCAATGGCGGCATTGAGCGCCGTGGTGACCTTGGTGGCAACCTCGGTCACGCTGTCTCCATCAACATATTCCTGAAGAGTGTCAACGTCTGGGTTTGCACCCGTTGCAGGTGTGCCCTCCGCGGCATTTATTGACGTGCCACCGTCACTGTGCTTGAACTCTATGGTCAAGATATTGCTACTGGCGGTGATACCCCCAGTAACAATCCGAGCGGCGAATGTTGTGTTCCCCTCGAGTGCAGTCTTTACGTTGGCAGCCACTGTGGCGGCGGATTCGCCTGCCGTCACTGCAACACTGACACCAGCCACGGTGATGCTGCCAGTGGCTGTTGCAGCTCCAAGCGTCACCGTATCCTTGCGGTTAATGTTTCCAAGAACGGCCACATCAACGCCTCCCACCTGTATGGTGCCATTGGCAGTGGGCTGATCATTGAAGGTAATCTTCTGGCGCTCGCCAACGAAGTCACTCGCCCGGAGTGCTGTGGTGACCTTTGCGGCGACCGCCGCGGCAGTGGTATCTGTTGCTGCGAGGGTTACTGGAACCCCACCCACGGTGATCACACCGCCGGTTGTGGTGGTGGGTGTGCCGAAGGTGAGAGTCTGAATCTCGGGAATAGTGCCGAAACGATCGTCCTCGAGAGCGGCTTTCACTTTGGTCGCCACTTCGGCAGCCGTGTCATCGGTCGAGGTGAGCGTGACCAGCGAGCCGCCGACTGTAATCTGTTTCGTTGTATTGGCGGAGATAGCCGGCGACGGTGCGGTAAAGGTAACCAACTGCTTCTCCGAGCGCTCCTCGGCGGCCGCCTCGGTCGCAATTGTCCGGGCCGCAGTATCCAAGGCGCGAAGCCTTGTGAGTTCGGTGTCGATGACACTCAGAACGTTGCCAAGTGTGGTTGTGCCAGCCGAGGCAACCGTGCTTACCGAGGCGAACTGGTTTGCGGCGGCCAGGGCCTGGGCGCCGGTGAGTCCGAGTGTGTAGGCCCGCTCGTTAATTTGCGACTGAATGGCATCCACTGCCGCCTCGGTTCGAATCTCCGATAGTCGGCGAAAGCTTCCGAATAGCGGGTCTGCCCCCGTTCGCGTCTCGCTCAGGGAGACAACAAACTTGTCGTTGTCACTCGGGGTTGCACCATCGGTGCTCACCGATAACTCAAAGAGGTTGACCGAGGTGGCGGCATCGGTGGCCTTGAGGGAGGTGAGGTCGAAGTAGCGCTCATCACCATAGGCCTTGTTGATAGCGTTGGTCATTTCCCGAGCAATCTCTACGCCTGTGTAGGCTTCTGTGAGGCTTGCACCGGGTTGATTGAGGTAGCTCAGGTCAACAATGACCGGCTCATCAGAGCCATCCACATTCAGCGCGAAGGTAATTGGCGAGCGATTGGTTACGCCGTCCACCGGGGACTCATCGAGGATCGTCGCGAGTTGATTGGGAATGTTGAAGCCATTTTTCCAGGAGGCGATCAGGCCTTCGGTCAGAGGCGAGCTCGAAGCGGTCGCAGGCACCGAAGGCTGGAGGTCCTTGAGATCATCGAGGTTAAACAACTTGGTCACGCCCCGGGCAATGTCCTCGGGGGGGATGGGTGGCGAACCCGTCTCAGAGCGAATCTCGCCGTACTTGTTCACATAGAGCCGCTCGCCTTTCTGGTCGGTGGCTTGAATCAATAACTCATTGAGCTTGGTATCGCCAATGAATACATGAGTCTGCCATTTGTTGGTCGGGTCGTCGGGGGATGCGCGCTTGGTCTTCACGTAAAAGACAGTTGCCAAGTATTCGTTTCCGCCGGCGTCGAAGACCGTCACCGATGTAGTTAGGTTGTATGTCTTGGGTTCATCCTTGTCGAACGCCGTGGTGATCACCTCGCCTTCCGCGGGCAAGTTTAAAGCGAGTTCAACAAGACTGGTTGCGCGGGCATCGCCCGTGGTGCTCCTAGGAATAATGAGTTTGCGCAGATTGTCGAGGTCGGCCTTGCCGTTACTGTCGACCAGTGCGGCCTCAAGGAATTGTCCCGCGGAGTTAACGACTGCGAATGAGTCATCCAGGAGGAAGGTTCCGTTTCGGGTGTAGATGTCCTGCAATCCATCGGGTGACTTCAACGGAAAGAAGCCATCGCCGGTAATGGCGAGGTCAAGAGAACTCGCGGAGAACTGGATGTTTCCTTGGCTGAATTCCTGCGTGACTTGCTTAAGCGATACACCCTGACCAATAACGGATGCAGCCCGCTGCAGGGGCGAGGTGGCAAAGATGTCACCAAAGTCTGCCCGGGAGCGCTTAAAGCCGGTGGTGCCCACGTTGGCAATATTGTTGCTGGTCACGCTCAGTGCTGCCGTTGCAGCGTTGAGGCCGGTGAGTGAGGTATAGAAAGACATGGTGGATCGCTCCTAGGAAACTTTGTATCGAAGTGTGTTGCGCAAACCTACTGATTGATCTGTTTGACTTGACTGAGGTAGACCGAGCCGCCACTGGCGGTCTCGAGCAGAAGATCGTTGGCTTCTGCGCTGTAGGTCACGCTCTTGACCACATCGGGGGTTGAGATGGGAACTTTGGTCACGTTGCCGTTTAGGTCATTGACGGTGGCCACGATGGTGTAGCTGCCCACGGGCATGCGCTCCCCCTTCATATTGGTGCCGTCCCAGCTCACTGTGACATCGCCAGGTGCCTTGCGGCCGTATTCTTGGGTTTTCACTAAGGCGCCGCTGCGGTCGTAGACACTCAAGTTAATGGCACCGGCACCCTGGGGCACCGAGATAACGCCACTAATCGCTCCGCCGTCCTTGAGCACTGCTGGGCCGTTGGGCACTGCAACAGACTTTCCAATCAGTGATGCGCCAGAGAGGAGTCGCTCGCCCTTAATAGAGCTCACCAACTCCTTCATCTGCTCGGACATGCTTGTGGTGGCCTCCAATTGCGAGAATTGGGCCAACTGCGCAACAAAGGCCTCGTTCTCCATGGGATCAAGCGGATTTTGGTTCTGGAGTTGAGTGGTAAATAGAAGCAGAAACTCCCGTTGGCCCATCTCCTCGTTCTGGACCTTCGTGTAGTCTGTCTTCTGCCCCGAGACGGTTGGAATGGTCTGGGGCACCTGATAGGTGCTTGCGTTGATACTCATGCCTTAGTGACCTCCAGGGTTTTCATCATCAGTGCCTTGGCGGTATTCACCACCTCGACGTTGTTTTGGTAGGTGCGGGCCGCGGCCATCATCTCGACCATCTCCGTGACTTCATTCACATTGCTCATGAAGACATAGCCGTCTTTGTCCGCATGGGGGCTGCCGGGCTCATAGACACGCGGATTGGGTGTTTGGACGTCGACAATCTTGTCGACCCGAACACCCCCAACATAGGCGGCACCGGGATGGGTGTCGCGTTGCGAGAGGAGTGCTTTGAATACGGTGCGCTTGGCCTTGAAGGCCTCGCCCTCGGTGGTGGCGGTGGTGTTTTGGTTGGCTAGGTTCGAGGCCGTCAGGTTCATGCGGGTGAGTTGGGCATTGAGTGCCGTGCCCGCAATTCCGAAGATGTTGTCAATCATTTTTATTACTCCTTGGCCCTAGGGTCGGTCGTTACTCGCCACGGAGGGCCTTGCGAATCCCCGAGATGCGGCTCTCAAGGAACATGAGGGTGGCCTGGTAGTCGGCCGTGGCCTTACCAAACTGGGCCTGTTCAACGGCCATCTCAACGGTGTTTCCATCGGCGGCCGCGTTGAAGGGAATGCGAAACTTCAGGCCATCAATTTCGTTCTCGAGTTTGGCCACCTCATAGTGCTTATCCGCCGTGGCCTTGATCTTCACGCCCTCGGCGCCGGCAATGAGCTTTTTGAAATCAATGTCACGCGCCTTATAGTTAGGCGTGTCGGCATTGGCAATGTTCTGAGAAATCAACTCGACGCGCCGATTCCGAACGGCCAGCGCGCGCTCATGGATTCCAAATGCGTTGTCGAGAATTTTCACTTCAGTCCCTCTTCAGAAATGACTGGTCGGCTCGATAGAAGCAATCGGCATACCACGCATAAACCGGCAAAGACTTGCCGCCCTGCTGTTGCTCAGTGATCCACCAATCACGAATTCTCTGTATCCAACTCATTGCCCACTCTCCTTGAGGTGCTCCTGGTCTGCTTGATTTCTAATGACGAAGTGCGAGCACATCGCGTGTCGATGCGTCACGTCGGCTTACCCGCACGGGCGCCGTATTGGCCTGCTCCAGTGCGAAGGCGTTGAGTCGTGCGGTGGCATTCTCGATCAGACCCTTGCGAAGCGAGGCACGGGTAATCGGATTGCCCTGCGACCCACCCACGTGTAGCGCCGAGGCCTGAATGCCTGGCACCCCAAGGGGCTGGTGCATCTGGCGCTCGCTTCGTCCAGCTGGGTATAGAACCGTTAAGTAAAGGTTGTCGAGTGAGGCGGGCTTGTACTGAGCCAGGCCCGTGTCTTTGAAGTAGCGGTCAACCAAGTCCATCTGCTCGAGAACGCTGAGGTCCAAGATTTTCTCTGGGTTCTTGCCAAATCCTGCGCTGGCTGCGCCGCGGTCCGGGCCGTCGCAGAATTGAATGACTCCATGACAGCTTCCATTGCTTGCCTTGGGATTGAGTCCGTCGGACTCCATCAGAACCACCCGCGCAAAGTCGTCGGGGTTGAAGCGATGTTCGCGTGACATGTCGAGAATCCGGCGACGGACATCTGCGACATCTTCTTTCGGGATGTATCCCTTCGAGACCGCCCGATCCAGGGTGCGCTCCATGAGTCGGTACTGGGAGCCCGTTCTCTCGCCAAGTACCACGGCAGCAACATCATTGGCGGCAACTCGGTTCTTGTGAATTGTCGGGGGGTGCGCACCCGCGTCGGCAGGGACATTCGCCCCTGAGAATGCGGCGTTGGGCCCCGCCTTCATGGCCAAACCAGTGAAATCAATTACTTGGCCAGGGAAAATCAGGTTGGGGTCGCGAATTTCATTTCGCTCGGCCACCTTGTGGATAGTTGACATGAGCGAGCGGAAGTCGAGCGATGAGGCCTTGGTCTGCCCCGATTGGCTCAAGGCCTGTCGAGTCAGTCCGCTGAGGGTGTCGCCATTTTGAACAAGGATCTTCATCATCCCCACCTAAGCGAAAGCCGTGCCAACTCAAATTTGGTTCAACTTTTGCTTTAGTACAGGTATGCATCCGAGCCTAAGACACCGACCCGAAGACTTTATTGATCTGGACGCGACCCGATTCCAGCGCCGCTTCGCCTGGGTCATTGCCTGTTTACTCACAGTATTAATGACTGCCTTTGCCGACTCGTCCTCCGCAGAGACGGATTTCGAGCAGGAAATTCACAGGCAGGCATCCGCTTGGCTCGACCGACAAGTGAATGCTGTCGGCGGAAAGCCCAAAACACCCATTGGTCCCGCGGACTTCGCGCCGATTGACCCTCGGGTTCGGCCAAGCACCTGTCATACGTTGATGGAGTTCGACCGGCCCTTCCCCAATCAGCCTAGCCAGATTCGGGCCCGCTGCGCCGCACCCCAATGGACAATTTTTCTCGTTAATCAGGCCAAAGATGCGACGGTTGTGCAGAAATCTTCGCCCACCCGGGCCACAGCCAGTCCCGCTATCTCTACTCAAAAGGTGCTCGTGGCCAAGGCAAATATTCCAGCCAACCAGCCCCTTGATCCCGCCCTCTTCGAAATCAAAGAAGTCGCGCTCACCGGCCCCCTAAAGACCTACTTCACCACCGCAGAGGGCCTCGAATTCTCTAATGTAATCAAGGCGATACCTCCGGGAAAGCCGCTTCGAGCCGCGGATCTACGCTCGGCCGTGCTCATTAAACGCGGCCAGCCAGTGGTTCTTGCGATGGAGCGCGTGCCCGGCCTGAACATTTCGATCAAGATGACCGCCCTGGAGGATGGTCGGTTTGGGGAGCAGATTAAGCTGCGCAATATGGAATCGGGCAAAACCACCACCGGGCTGGTCTCGGGCTGGGCCCAGGTAAGCATGCGTTAAGGCAATAAAGAAATTTTGAGAAAACGCTAAAGTAAATAAAGTTACTGCCGAGTCTCTTAACAACAGTTAAAGTAAGTGGCGTCAGGAAACGAAAGGACACAACCATGGCTGATTACATTTCGAGCGTTGGTCGGGCGAACCGCCAAGACCTTGCCATCGACAATCGGTCGAAAAAAGTCGAGGAAAATCAAAAGGAAGCCGCCAGAACGCTGCGCCCCGAGGACGATTTTCGGGATGACCGAGTCGAGCTCAGTGGCGTGCAGGAACGCGCCATGGCCGGGCCCGACTTCGACTCCGAGAAGGTCGAGCGAATCAAGCAGGCCATCCGAGAGGGCAACTACCCCCTGGATTCTCGCCGAATCGCCGAGAGTTTCCTGGCCTTGGAGCGAATGATTTAGGTGTCTCCTGG
>Ga0194123_10005156_pt1 | contig 14208 bp, 12 predicted proteins | sample TA2MahsurfametaG_5_FD_155479 | JGI IMG/M metagenome (GOLD analysis project Ga0194123, IMG submission 155479) | Freshwater microbial communities from Lake Tanganyika, Tanzania - TA2015023 Mahale A surface | ecosystem: Environmental > Aquatic > Freshwater > Lake | place: Tanzania: Lake Tanganyika... | reverse complement strand
TGGCAGCTGCTATTTGAGCTTCTAACTGAACCCGTTGAGCCTCAAAAGCTTTTTGAGCATCCTCGGCAGCTTTCTTTGCGGCTGCAGCCTTTGCCTCTTGTTCCTTTGCTGCAGCTTCCTTGGCAAGGATTTCAGCAGCTAACTTCGTCTGTTCTTCCGCCAGTTTTGCGGCTGCTTCTTGAGCCGCTTTCTGTGCTGCAGCGAGTGCAGCTTCTTTCTGCGCTTTCTCTGCCGCTGCAGCTATTTTTGCTGCTTCAACTTTTGCAGTTGCTTCTGCAGCTGCCTTTGCTTCAGCTGCGGCTTTCTCTGCAGCTGCTTTGATATTTCCCGCTGCAATTTCAGCGGCAATTGCGTCAGCTTTTGCTTTCTCTTGCTCTGCAAGCAAGCGAGCAGCATCTGCTTTCGCCTTTTCTTCTGAAGCTTTAGCTTCTGCTGCCGCTTTAGCAGCTTCAGCAGCCGCTTTCTCTTCTGCAACTTTCTTGGCAGCTTCCTGGGCCGCCAGAACCGCTGGGTCGAGGCAGTTAGGTAAATCTGGGGGATACGCCGCAGGTCCTCTGCAGATTTCTGCAAGGAACGCGAGATAAGGGGCAGTTTGTTGAAATGAGAATATAAAGGCTCCCACGAGGAGAGCAGATGCCCACTTATTGCGCACTATTCCCTAGATTTTATTTCGATCGCGCATTAACTCTTCTTTGAAGCGCTTTCCTTTGATGAATACATATTCCTCTTCGTTCATGCGGTCAACTTCCGATTTTGGAGGTGCATAGCGAGTATCTCGCTCATTGGAATTCAATGGATCGTAAGGCTTTCCGCTATAACCGTAATACTTCGGATAGCCATATTTGTAACCGTATTCGTATTCCATCGCATCCTCAGGAATCTTATTAAGGATAACTCCAAGAACTAACGCCCCAACCCCTCGAATTGCATCGCGGGCGCCCTCATAATGAGGAATCTTTGTCGAACCAGCGTGTGAAACCAAGATTGCACCATCAGTTTGCGCCGCAACGATAGCGGCATCCGTAATCGGCAATAGCGGTGGGCAGTCAATAATTATGTAATCAAATTTTGCCTTTAAGATATTCAACAATTCTCTAAAGCGACCGGACTCCAATAATTCAGCGGGATTTGGTGGAATACGCCCAGAAGTAAGGACCTGAAGGCGAATCTCGGGATGCTTTCTCAGGTGTTTTTTAACATTTATCCAAGTCAATTTCGTGGGCGAACTTAGTAACTCACTAAGTCCAATCACCTTGGAGGCGAACTCAAGGTAAATAGGAATTTTTGGTCGCCGTAAATCTGCTTCAACCAAGAGTACTTTTTCACCAGATTGTGTAAGTGAGATTGCAATATTGATTGCAGAAGTTGTCTTACCTTCATCTGGAAGGGCAGAAGTAATTACAATTGATTTTGGATTTACTCCTGGGTTCGCGTGCTTTAAATTGGTACGTAAAGTTCTAAAGGCCTCTGTTCGAGCTGCATATCTTCCAATTTGAGTAATTAGTGGCTTTTCATCTGCATTTAGATCAAAACCAATTGCTGCGAGCAACGGAATGTCACCTAAATCATCTTCACTCTTAACTGTGTTATCAAGCAGTTTTCGCACGCTTGCGATACCAAAACCCAGCCCAAATCCGAGGATCAAACCTAGAGGATAGTTAACTGTTTTCTTTGGTGATGCTGGAGCACTCGGCGGAACGGCAAACTTGGCAATTGAGACCTTAATGGGAGATTCCGTATCAATCTCTTGTAATTCAAGGCTTTTTACGGTAATGCCAAATTGTTGAGCTACAGCATTTGCAATGCGAGCCGCTCGCTTTGGATTTGTGTCAGATACAGTTAATGAGATTAGAACGGTATCAAGTGGGGCCGAAGCAGTTATGTTCTTGGAAAGTTCTTCAGCGCTCATTTTCAATTTCAATTCTTCGACCACTGGACTTAAATTCACAGGGCTGTTAATTATCTGCGCATAAGACTTAACTCTCTGTTGTGAGAAACTTGAACCAGTGAGCAAGGCAGAGATATCAACCGCCGAAGCGGGTGTTGAGACAAAGAGTTGAGCCGATGACTTGTAAATCGGGGTCATGGACATCGTTACGAGAAAAGAAATGAGCAGGCCCAAGAAAGTCGTGACCGCTATCAGACGTCGCGACTGCACAAGTAATCGCCAGTACGCGATTAACTCCATAGGACCTGCCTTATTTGGCGAACGCCCAACGGTACCTCCCCTCCTATCGATTCGCCTACAATCTCGTCGCCCCGTGAACTGCACTGAGGCCCTCTAGAACGCACCGCTAGGGTTGGGAGCGTGAGAATTGCGCTCGCCTGTCGCCAGAACAAGGCCCGTTCGCCCTTCGCCGAGCTAGTAATCCGCCATCACTATCCCGACTCCTTGGTTTCCTCTTTTGGAGTCGAGGTGACGGACGGTGATCAGACCTCTGAGTTTGCCGCCTCGGTTGCGACTCGCTGGGGTCTTGCTCAAATGAAGGAGCGAACGACATCAATTGAAAAGTTCATAAACTCAAAATTTAAATCAGATTTACTAATCGCAGCCGACCAAGAAGTTTTTAATTTAGTAAAGCACTTGAAGAGTTCAAGTGAACACCGATCTTTAACTGATGAGCATATTCATCCTGAATTACGCCCGAGTGATCCAGATGGAATGGAGGAAACGCAGTTTGAAAGAGAGCTTGCCAAAGTCTCCAATACTGTTCTCAGGACAATATATGAGTGGCAAGGCCTCAGGAACAGTTATCCAGTAATTGCATTCATACCACGAGGCACTACAGATATCTCTCAAACCATCGCTCATGCCGTCTTTGAAGCAAAGGCTATTGGAGCAGTGATTATTGATGGCGATTGCAGGGCACCGAACGACATCGACCTTGTGGAGCAAAACCTAAAACCAATCGATTTTGATTACACCTTGGCGATGCACAACCCACCACCAAAATTAAATGTGGGTGAAGTTCTAAGACACTGTCGCGAACTAGACAAACCGGAGAAATATTTCTTAAGTCAAAGCTGGAAAAAGCTGATTGATTTCTACTCAAATAGAGGTCCGGTTGTAATTATCACGTCGCCAAGGCGTAGCAAATCTCGCTCACTTCCGGACTCATTTCTTGCCTCTTACTTCACAGACTCAATTAACGTGATTGCGAGTTAACTTTGCAACTTAAGCCAATCCTTCTCGCCGTTACGCTTACTTTGGTAGCTCCCTTAATCGCAATTGGGTTTAACCTGGCACAACTTTGGAGCACCTATAACAAACTTTCTGAGTCTAAGTTAAGTCGCGAGCAACTTATTGAAGTTGGCGATGATCTACACCGCGATACCGAACATCTCCTTCGCTACTTATCGCTCCCCGTTATAAAGCAACTCTCGCAACTCGCTGGCCTTGAAGTCTTTGATATTAAACCCGAGATTCTCTTTTCGGTTAAGCACTTCCCAGAACTAGCAGGATTTGATCGTCCGAAGCGCTACATGATCTCCTTTCAAAACTCAGCTGAAGCCCGTGGAACAGGTGGAATTCTCGGCGCTTACGCCATCATCGAAATTAATCGTGGGAAGCTCGAGGTAATCAGAGCTTCATCAAATGTCGGCCTACGGCACCTTACGACACTTCCAGTCAAGCACTCCGATGAATACTTCGAACTTTATGGAAATAATCCCGGAATCTGGCAGAACGCCAACCTCTCGCCTCACCTTCCTTACGGAGCACTTAACTATCTAGAACTTTGGCGCCTGCAAACAACTGAAGAGTTAGATGGCTTTATTGCCACTGACCCAATTGCCCTTAGTTATTTTTTGAACGCTATCGGAACCGTTACTTTGCCAGATGGATTTCAAATCACCTCCGAAAATGTTGTAGAGGAGACCTTGAAAACTGCTTACAAACGCTATGAAACTGACAATATGGCTCGTAAGGAATTTCTCGTAACGATAATGAAGTCAACTTTCGACGAACTTTTAGCAGGTAAATTCAACTTTAGAAAAATGCCAGAAGCGCTCTCTAAATCAATAGAAGATAATCGATTTTTACTCTTTGTAACCAATAAAGAGACACAGATTGAGAACGAACAAACTAGGTTAGCCGGCGCCTTGAATGAGGAGGTCAATAACGAGTATCGAGTGGTTATTCAAAATACTGATGCCAGCAAGCTTGATTACTATCTAGACCGAGAGGTAGATATTGAAACTCTTACCTGCTCGCCAAACCCAACCACCCAAGTGACGGTCTACCTTAAGAACCGAGTGCTAAACGCCCAAGACCTACCTCCCTATGTGTTAACAAGAGCGGATAAAGGAAAGCCAAAAGAACTAGTAACAGGACAACACCGATTCAAGGTCTTTATTTACGGACCCTACAAATCAGAACTTATTGGAGGATCCCTCGGATCAGGCTCGGTTGGCAACGCTCGCAATGGTTTCGAACGTGGCCGTCCAATCTTCATCGAGGATATTGACCTCGCTCCCGATGTAAGTGAAGTAATTGTTGCCCAGTTTAAAGGTGGCACCGGTAGCTTAACTTCGATTACTCAGCCTCTAGTGCGCCCAGAAATAATCAAAATGAAAGATAACTGCTAGTAAGCACCGCGTCCCTTAAATACTGCCCCTATAGTTGCAATAATAATCCACAAATCCCGAGTAAAGCTCCAATCAACCATGTAGTTTAAATCAAGAGCCACGCTGGTGGGCAGATCCAAATCAGATCGACCTGAAATCTGCCATGGGCCAGTGACTCCTGGCTTGGCGTTTAGTCGACGCTCATACATAGAGTCGTACTTCTTCACTTCGCGTACAAGTGCAGGTCTTGGCCCAACCACCGACATGTCATTTATTAACACATTAAAGAATTGGGGGAGCTCATCAAGAGAGTACTTTCGCAATATGCGTCCAACGCGGGTTACCCGTGGATCCTTCTTATCCTTAAAAATCACATGATCTTTCGCATGAACATTGGCCGCTGATGAGATCAATTGATCAGCGTTCTTGACCATCGAGCGAAACTTATAGAAATTGAAAACTTTGCCATTAAGTCCAACTCTCTTCTGAGAGTAGAAAACTGGCCTTCCACTGGTGATGAGAATGAGTACCGAAATCACGAGGTACACAGGACTAAAAAGTACGAGAGCTAGAAAAGCAAACACCACATCAAATAATCTCTTCAGAATTCTCTCCGCAACGGAAATCTTCGATTGCGAGAATGCAAGGAATGGAATCCCTACTTGTGGCTGGGGGATTAACCAATACCCAAGATTTCCAGAGTCCAAGGGAATCCAATTTGTTTTAATTCCCAGGTCCTCACAGTAATGGACAAATCTGGAAAAGTTTTTATCACTTTCCATTCCAGGTAGTAGCAATATTTCATCGATGGGAGTGAATTTGAGAATCCTTTCGAACTCATCGAGCCAGGTACTGCTAATCGCATTACATTCCATTCTTGAAACGACTGCGTAACCTAACAACCGATTCTTGATGATCCAATCGCTATATTGTTGGGATTCGCGCATGCTGCGACCGACAATCATTAAACGGGTAGAGAACCTCTTACGCTTGATTAAAGGTCTCAAAAATATGAAATACAGAAGGGTGCGAACCAATACTAAACTAATGAGACCTGAAAGAAGAAGTACAATAAATACTGTGCGAGAGAAAGACGCACGTGTAACAAACGAAAGAAAACCCAAAGAAAAGAAATAAACGATGGACCGTTTGATAAGGCTTTGTAGGTTCAAAGTGAAAAGACTGTCGTGATTCAAACTGTAGATGCCGCTTAAACCAAAAGTTAACAACCATCCAAGAACGACGAAACCAAGAATGTTTTCGTAGTCAAAAGCTGCAATAGAAGGCTGTCCCTCTGATTCAAAGAGGGAAGAACGGAATCTAAAGTTGTAAGCAATTACAGCAGCAGATAAGAGAGCGAATGCATCAACTACAACCAGCACCACACTGATTGTGACTTTACGTGACGTTAAATTCTGCAACTTAGGAGATTCAACCACGCTTAGATTGTATGAGACTGTTGACCCAATCTAAGTACTTCCTTCTTCCGATTTCTGCATCAAGATTTTTTCTCGCAAATTCGAGACCTTTAGACGCCAGTTGTTTCCTCTTTTCTGGATCCTGACTTAAGTCCTCTATGGCCCGGGCGAGAAGGGACGGTTTTCCGGCCTCCACGAGTTCGGCAATTCCGTCCAAAAACTTCCACGTTGCCCCTCCTCGTGGTACCGCAGCCAATACTGGGCGCTCGCTGTACAAATAAGAAGTCAATTTGCTTGGCAGGCTCATCTCCATCTGAGTGCTACGTTCATTAACAAGCAGTAAGTCGGCCGCCGCTAGCAGAGCTGAATACTGATCATCTGTCACTGCCGCCGTAACGACGATATTTTCAAGGCCATCACACAGTCTTCTCAAATTGGTTTCTTGATTGCCGTGACCTATCAGATAGATTTTTAACTTTGAGTCACTACTGAGCCTTTTAGAAGCCTCAACCACATTCTCTAAGTTCTGTTTTGCACCCATGTTGCCCGTATGGACTACGATAAAATCATCATTTTTCCACCCAAAGCTATTACGTGCGACATCTCGGTTCACAACATCAATTTTTCGAGCAGAATAATTTGATATCTCCAATATTTTTGATGATGAAACTCCCAAATTCGTAACCACTTCGCGCATCGCTGGGGATACGACAACCATGGAGTCCGCTGCCTTTAGAACCAATCCCTCAACAGTGCTTGAAACCTGAGAAATTAGGGCTCCACCACGCAGACCTGACTGCTTCGCCCCAGCGCCAGATAAATCCTGGACTATTAGCCCAAGAGGAATCCCAAACTTCTTTGCAATTTGCTTTCCAACCAGCCCAGCAGCAACCGTTGGAATATAAGCAATTACCACATCAAATTCGTTTTCGACCAAGCTCTTAGAGATTCTTCTCAAATTCCACCAAAGCGAACTCTCGAATCTAATTCTCAGAAGCGCATTCATCTTTGGTGGGATCCAATGCCCAGCTCTAATAACTTTCACCGATTGATGCTGAGCTATACCTTCAATTAAATGTGCAAACTGACTAGGAACTTTCCACCATGGATAATGCGGCAAGCTTGTGAGTACTGAAACTTCAAAACCATCATCCTGCAGCAATCCCGCCAAGTCTGTGGTGTAGACAGCAATCCCAGTAGGCTCGGGCCAAAAATTCGTTGTTACAAGTAATGCTCGAGACATAACTAATTTACTTAGGCGGATCTATCTGGCGAACTTGCCCGCCTACCAACATTGAATTATCTGGCAAAGACTTACGCACAATCTCGCCCGCAGAAACCACCGAGCACTCGCCAATCGTGACTCCCGGTAGCACCTTGGCATCCAAACAAACCCATGCCCCATCTTTAATCACTACTGGCTTATGAGCGTATTCAAGCGAGGTGCTCCGATAGTCATGCCCACCTGAGCAGATAATCGATCTCTGCGAGATACATACATTAGAACCAATACTTATCTTTTCGTGGTTGATGAACCAAACTTCCTCGCCAATCCAGCAGTCATCTCCGATTGTGAGACTCCAAGGGATGTGCACCTTTACACGTTTGCGAAGAACTAGTCTTTTGCCAACTTTCGCCCCCCAGAGCCTAAGAATTAGTGTGCGTATAAAACTAGGCAAGACCGAAGTCTGGACAAGTGGCCTTCCTAAAATACCCCAAGCGACGATCGCCAGGTTTGACCAAAAGGTTCGTCGTGACTCAAAAAGGCTTAGTTTGCGCAAAACCCCTCCGCTCTCGCGTCTTAATCGAAATCTGCCAATAGTAGAAACTAAGCGCTACTGCGTAATGGAAACCTGCTCGTCCATCCAGTAAACCTTTCCTGATGAAAAATGAATAAACAAAAAAAACGATCGGTTTAAACGCTAGTCTGTTGAAGATTTTTCCTTGTCTTGTTCTGGAAGCCAACACCAATTGAGATAGCTTTGTGTCAAGTGCTAACTCGGCTTCCCAATCAGAATAACGGTTATGGCGAGCGAAGTAGTCATAAAGTGGGTCGGGATCTAGGTGAATCAGATTAGAGGAGAGTTTACCTAAGCAACCTTGATACATCGGCTGGTAGTGACCCTCAACTTCCCACATATTTGTCACATGCAAGTCATCCACTACTGGAAAATGGCAATATTTACGATTAACAAGAGATATCTTCTTAACTTTATGCCCATGCTTTAGGAACTTTCCCATAAAGGAATAAAGTATTGGAATTTCAAATGCAACATAATTCATAAAAGTTTCATTTTTGTAAACTCTGAGGATCTCACTACTTAGCTCAGGAGAGACATTCTCGTCCGCATCCAGGAATAGAACCCAGTCATTTTTAATGTCAGCCAACTCCAATGACCACTGTTTCTTCTTTGGATATTTACCATTCCATTCGAAATCGACAATTTGAGCTCCCAATGAATCGGCAATTATTCTTGTATTGTCGGAACTTCCAGAATCGATCACAATAATTTGATTAAAATTTTCAAGAGATTTAATACACGCCTCAATTGCTTGGGCTTCATTCTTTGTCAAAATTAGGACTGTAATTGGCAAAAGATTATTTAACTTATCGTGGTTCATTTCTCAAGACCTTCAAGATGAGACGACATAATCAATTCCCACTTCTTTCCCACTTGACTCCAACTTAACCTATTTCGATGAGATAAACAATTTGCAGAATAATGCCTGTAGTTACCTACGACAATTTCTATTGCCGCCGAAATCTCAGAAGGATCCTCACTAACTACAACGACGCCAGTGTTCCAGTCAGTCACGAAATCCGACATAGCGACGGTAGACCTAACAATTACTGGTATTCCCCTTACAATAGCTTCGGCTACAACAACGGCAAAACTTTCATTGTCGCTGAGTAGTACAAGTAGATCAATTTCAGTGAAGAAATCTTCTTTAGAATCGTCACTTACTGGACCTAAAAAATCAATCTTGTCTGAAACGCCTAAGTGAGCAGAAAGTATCTTTAAGTCCCTCAATAACTTAGAACTGCCGGCTCCTGCAACCCTGAGCCGCACCTCCAAATCCATGTGAGCAAGAATTGGTATGCATTTAATCGCTAAGTCCAATCTCTTCGTCGGATGAATCCGTCCTAAATAGCCAATTACAAAGTCATCTCTCTCTGGAACCTTTCTGAACTGCACTTCTTTACGTGGAAAGCTGACTCCATATCCAGCTAGTTCAACTCTCTTTGATGGGAAACGTCTTTGTACGCCATGGATTTCCTGACGAGATGCCACCATGAAGACTATATTCTTTCGAATAGTTAGTAACCGAAAAAAAATTCTAAATACAAATTTTCGCAATTTACCATATTGCTCTTGATACGGTTCCATAGAACCATGCGGCATCAAATACAGGGTACGTGAATTCGACAGAAAAACTGCAAGCAAAGTTGAAAAGAGGTAGAAACCATGAATCAGAATGTAGTCAGAAGTTCGTATGAAGTGTTTTATTTCACGTAGCTTTATCCAAATGGGAAGACCGAATCGATTTCCTCCCAGTGTTGGAATGTTTACAATTTCTCCTTCAATCTCAATTTCTATGTTCCCAAACACCAATAATCTATGTCTACCAAAACGATTGCCGACATGATTGAAAGAATCCTGTACTACAAAAGTGGGTCCGCCTAGATTCGGCTCCAGCGACGAACAGATTTGAAGGAGGCAAGAATCACTCTTCATATAACTATCGTACCTCTGTTAATACGAGATAATGAAAATCTCGCGATAGATAGTGCCGTTAATTTGCAGTTTTTGATCCCCCAGTTGCTCCCGATAGCCTTGAATTCGGCTTGAGTAAAGACTTGAATAAGGATATGAATTTGACCTTGAGAAATGTATCGTTTAAGGCACTTCAATCAATAATTGGATTTTCGCTTCTTGCAATTCAATCGCGTTTTCTAATCCAAGAAGAATTGGCGATTTTTGCGATTGCTCAATCACTATTTGTAATTGTGGCACTCTTTGATTTTGGCGTTGGAGTAAAACTAACAACATGGATAGTAAATTTCTTTGATGAAAATGACTTGGCCAATGAAGATCGTAAAGGCGTGGCGAGGGCGCTTATGATTAGGAAGCGAAATAGAATTTTTGCCGTTGGATTTGTTCAAAGTGTTTTCTTCGGTTTTGTATTTCTTTGTCTAATGATTTCATTGACGGGCGAGAAGACTATTGCGATTTCCTGTATTTTTACAATCTCAGTGTTCTTGCACTCAGTGGGGCTGAACTTTGGTAGGTTGTTTCTCGCTACGGGTGATATTGCCCTGTTAGTAAAACTGCAACTTATTGGATCGTTTATTGCGTTTCTGGCCACTGCTCTCGGATTGAAATCTAGTTTTAATTTAATTGTTTCAATTTTGGCTATGAGTCTTTCTAGTATATTTCTCGGCTTAAGTTCATTGAAAATCTATAAAAGTGAAAGAGATGTTTCCATGCTTGGCGTAGTCGAATATGAATGGCCTTCAGGGATTAGAGAAGTTAAAAAAATTACTTACATCCAGATTGGTCAGTCTCTTCACATATGTTTGCCATTACTAGTTCAGTTTATTCTGGTTTCCAGATTTAGTCCTGAGATAGTCATCGTGTACGCCGTATGTCAGAAATTCACATCATCGATTGGAAACATTTTCGGGTCTGAAATCCAACTGAACTACAGCTGGCAAGGCACCACTGGAAGAATAGAGATGAACGATATAGCGAGGTATTATCAGAATTTCGCGGGTTTTTTGATCACGTCATGTTTTATGTCAATTGCAATTTGGCTTGCTTGGGAGGATCTTTACGCGAGCATTGGTGTTCCGTCGCTAATCACACTATTGAGCTTCGTGACGCTAGGACTCTTAGCTTTAATTGATCAGGCCATACGCTATCGGCTTTATCGCTTCTCGAAATTTGAATTTGAAATGATTGCGAGTTTGATTTATGTTGTTTGTTTTGTCTCATGTGTGCAATTTAGTTTTTCTCCGACAATTCTGGCATTAAATCTTTTCCTAATTCTATCCTTTATCCCAAAATGGTTTTTTGTCTCTTCGTCGAGAAAGGGTTTTAAGGGAAAAGTCTGAGTTTACTTTGCTGGAATTAGGATTGTTTGATAACAGGGCTATTAACATTGGAAGAACCACATAAACATTGTTTAAGCCTGAAACTGAAAGTGAATTAGATAACGCCAGGATGACAAAGCATATAGCAGAATCTCTCTCTAAATTGGATTGAAGTATCTTTGCAAAGGTGTAGAAAATTAGAATCGCCCCCATAACTCCAAAGTCATTTATCGCTCGAAGGATAAATGAATGCAGTACTACTGAATAACATGATCCCAGGGATTCATTGCTTTGTAAGGTGGAGTAGTATCGAAGTTGAATGCAGATTTCGGTATTTAATGGCTCAATGATCCAATTCCCAAAAAGTTTACGAATGTTGGACCTAGAATCAAAATCGTCTAAGAATAGATTGAGGAAAGTAAGTCTATCCAGATTCACCAGATTTGTGCCCCGATTTCTGAAAGTATACAGAGCTAATGTCACGCTTGACATGATAAGAAATATACTCGACATTAGATTTTTTCGAATTGTGTTTTTCCTTGTACACATAAATAACTGAACTAACAACATAGCAGTGAGTGCAGATCTAGATTGTGACATCAAGATTGTAAAAGTAAGCACTATGTTGGAACTTAAGTGCTCTCGAGTGAAACTTAAGTTGGAATTTGCTAAGTTGCAAATATACAACCCAATGAGCATTGCACATTCGTAGTTGTTTTCAATAATCAGAGTTGGGCGCGAAGTCCACCCGTTTGTAACTAATTGTACAAAATAGGAAAGGAATAGAGACGCCAGGAACATTAAGTAGATTCTTTTGACAAAGGTATTTTCGAATCTCAATTGGTCTCTTAAACTTAACAGCAATATCGCGAATAGAAGCCATTTATAGGCTCTTATGGATTCGAAGTATGGAACTGCACTAGCTTTTGAGAGAAGGACGCAAGATATTCCCAATATGCCTAGGGTGAATGAGAGTGCCGTTATTCTGGAATCTTTCGGACCAAAATTTACAACACAAATTATGATAAATGTAGCTTCTAGTACATTTGTGGCATCAAAGAAGTTTCTGGGGATTAGTCCGAGAATCTGCAGAAACGATTGGCCTATGCACAGTACAAATGATGCGGTTAACAACTTCTCGGTTGGATTAGTCTTTGTCATTCCCGTCCCTAGAAAGTCTATTGATGTGAGGCTCCATCTTTTTCAAATTGGATGACAGAGAATCGAATGCTCCGCCTTTGGTTCGTTTTATTGAAAAGAATGGATTTAGCTACTCATCCTACATCTTTGAGAATGAGACTGAAATAGAGCATGAGTCACGATTTTACGGGGCCCGTCTCCCTGCTTATATGTGTTTACTTGCGCACGAGGTAGCAAATCCTTTTCTGGTACGAGAAATAATGTATATTCGCCTTATGGAGGCTTCGCTTGAATGTGAAGAGAGAAGTTTCCAATGAGTTGGTGGTCATTACTTGAGCTTTAATCCGGTTATGTAAATTAGGAAGAATCTGATTGGATTGCTTAAGGATTCTCCTTGGTTATCTCGTCTTTCATATTTTGAGAAGTCTTTTATTCGATACGTTTTGCAAATCCAATCGTGGATGAATGGGTCTCATTTTTATTGGTTCATGAAACCCAAAGTGGGGTTCAGATCACAATTTGGCCAAGATTTCGTCTTTCAAGAGTTGGGTATCGCCCAATCGCCAGGTTTTTTTGTTGAAGTTGGATGTAACCATCCAGAAATTGAATCAAATAGTTTCATTCTTGAGAAAGTTTTCGGTTGGACGGGGATCGCTATTGACCCACTGGATTACAGCTCAGACTTTGGAACTCTAAGAGCCAAAACCACCTTTATCAATTGCTTAGTTTTTAATGAATTAAAGAAAGTTGAATTCTTCAAGGTATCCAATGTTGATGGTTGGCAAAATAGAATGAGCAGCATTTTTGAATCGGAATTGAAGAATTCGAAATTCGATTATGAAAAAGTTGAGGTTGACTCAGTACCGTTGAGACTGCTGATTCCAGTTGGCCAGAAAGTTGATCTATTGCTCTTGGATGTCGAAGGAGCTGAAATCGACGTTTTAGAATCGCTAAACTGGGATCTGCAGTCTCCTATTTATATTTTAGTTGAAAATACCGGTCGACATTCAAGCCGAAGAAACATAAATAGGTACCTCAAAGGAAGGGGTTATAGACTGCTTGCAAGCATTGGTTTCTCAGATCAACTCTGGAAAATCTCTTAATTATTCAGAAGAGCCGCACCGAGGATTTTAATTGCGATTTGCGCGCCCTGTTTTTCACTAACTTATAAATGATATTTCCCGACGAAATTGGGAGGTGAGGGATTGAACATACGACTCGGTGATTAAGAGTTACCAGATAAATGACACCCAAACGGGCTTAAAGGAAATATATCCGGTTATTTGAGCGTGTCAAGAAGATGATTTTGGGCTGCTTTCCTGACTTTCACACGCCTACTGCTATCGCTACTGCTTGCACTTTCGAATCAAAATAGTGAACAGTGCAATCCAAAACCACTAAAAAGTAAATGTTGACTGACCAGATTGTCAAGAAATTATTGCTACTCAACTGCTATTTCATTGTATAGAAATGGTTTGATTTAATACTCAACAAATTCAATTTCACCTATAAGGATAATAAAGCATTGCCCGCTTAGTCCTTAAGAGTCACCCGACTCCGACATCCAAGTTTGCGTTTTGCAATGTTACCCCGCATATTCCACGTGTCAACCGGGGTCTAAAGGGGGCAAAATTTCTCCTTTTTGACCCTGCGTTGCTCTCGCGTTGCTCCCAAATTGATGGCTGTTCATAAACCGTACCCAAAAGTTGTTCTGGAATGTCAAGAAATTCTTTGAACTATATAAATATAATTTTGCAAAAAGCAAATAAAGGATTGCTCTTTTTTGGAAGGGCTGAGATTCTATTCTCAATCTCTTCCACACTTAATTCGTTTAATCGCTTTTGGAACTTTCAGCTGGAGAGTGTCAGCGAATCTCACTCGCATTCACGCTAATGCCAGAGGTGCCCATATATCTTCTTGATGAACCGTTATCAGCACAGGATGATGAAAATGCTGAGATAGTAAGCAGATACATTGTTAAGGTTGTTA
>Ga0194123_10005154_pt1 | contig 14213 bp, 12 predicted proteins | sample TA2MahsurfametaG_5_FD_155479 | JGI IMG/M metagenome (GOLD analysis project Ga0194123, IMG submission 155479) | Freshwater microbial communities from Lake Tanganyika, Tanzania - TA2015023 Mahale A surface | ecosystem: Environmental > Aquatic > Freshwater > Lake | place: Tanzania: Lake Tanganyika... | reverse complement strand
CATGGCGGCCAACATGTAGGATTCCGCCACTCTCCGAAAAGTACCATTATCCAGTTGCTTTGTATATTTCACTTTGACTGTAAACCAAGAATTCATAAATAAAAATTAGCCTACAAATATAAGCGCCACAATACCTTTTTTTTACAATTGTTGAAAAGAAAAACTTATTTAAAAAAAGTAAATGGTAAAAGATCCTCGGCTCTATCAATAACTAAGGTACGATTATCTTGATTTACCATGATGACACGAATTGGAGCGGATTGTCGCATAGAACTTTCAATCATAACCTGTCGACATGCACCGCATGGAGATATCTGCAATTCTTTAGAAATGAGTGAACCCTTGGCTACAATACAAATTGTATCGATAACTTCATTCGGATAATTTGCTCCTGCATAGAACAAAGCCACGCGTTCCGCACACAATCCCGATGGATAGGCCAAATTTTCTTGATTATTCCCCAATACTACATGGCGATTCCCTAATAAAACACTTGCACCAACTTGAAATTCACTATATGGTGCGTATGCTTTGTTCATTGCCTCAAATGCAGCATCAACAAGCTTCTGATCTTTTTTAGACAATAAATTAAAATGACTATACTGGGCGTATTTAAATGAAAAATCCATCAAAAATGCATACGGAAGGTAAAAATATAGGTTACAAGTTTGAATTTTGATAAGCGAAACAAGAATAAATCCGTAAATTCGTAGCCTATGGAATTTTCATCTTTAAACCTTCACGAAAAAGCAAGTTTGGCAATAGGTGTAAGTATTGGTCAAAGTCTAAAATCTCAAGACCTATCTGAATTGGACACCAATCTTTTGGTTAAAGGAATTACGCAAGTTTTTACGAATCAAGAGCTAAATTTTTCAGAGCAAGAAGCGAATACCGCCATCCAAGAGTATGTGAATCAACAAAAAGAAAAATTCCACAAAGTGACAAAAGAGGAAGGTGAGTTGTTTTTAAAAGAAAACGCAAACAAATCAGGCGTTAACATTACTTCTTCTGGCTTACAATATGAAGTGATCGTTGAAGGCGAAGGTGTAAAACCAACAAAAAGCGATAACGTAAGCGTGCATTATCATGGAACACTCATTGACGGAACTGTTTTCGATAGTTCGGTGCAACGAGGACAGCCCGCAACATTTGGTGTGCAACAGGTAATAGCGGGATGGACAGAAGCGCTACAATTGATGTCCACAGGTTCCAAATTCCGACTGTATATTCCTCAAGAATTAGCTTACGGAGCAACTCCTCATCCCGGAGGTCCGATAAAACCATATAGTGCACTTATATTTGATGTTGAATTATTATCTGTTAATTAGTCATGAATAAATTTTTTGTAGTTTCTTTTTTAAGTTTAGGAATCGTTTCAACCTCATGTGGAAATTCTGATGAAAGTAGTGAAAGTAGTGAAAGTACTAAAAGTGTAACAACTGCTAATGTGAATTTTAATAATAAAGAAGACACAATTTCTTATTTCCTCGGTACAACTCGCGTTGAAAATTTAAAAAATGCACAATTCTACGGTGAACTGAACAAAGAAATGCTGATTAAAGGGTTCAAAGAATCAATATCCATCGATTCGCAGAACGTTCAGAAGATGAATAAAAAAATTACTGAGCTCATCGGTCCTGATGGCCAAGATTTTAATCGCTCCAATCTTGACTCTGGGTCTTTTTATTTGGGTAAATTTGACAAGTATATGCTTGTTGTTCAACTCAAAGAATTTGGTGTTGAAAACGTTTTTAATTTAAAAATGGTAGAAAATGGTTTCCAAGATGCATTGAACGATAAATCCAAAATCAACGAAAGTGAAAAACAGAAAATACAAGAAAGGATGAGCGAGTTGGTTGAAAAAGCTTTTACGGAGAAACAAATGAACGACGGTCTAGCCTTTTTAAAAAATAACAAGAAAAATCCAAAAGTTAAAGTTACAGCATCAGGGTTGCAATACATTGTAATGAAGCCAGGAAAGGGGCCAAAACCAAAGGCAACGTCAAAAGTAAAGGTTCATTATCACGGAACCACGCCGCAAGGCGAGGTATTTGATTCTTCGGTAAAACGCGGAGAACCTGCATCTTTCCCCCTGAATCAGGTAATTCCCGGTTGGACCGAAGGCCTCCAACTGATGTCAGTCGGTGCTAAATACAAATTTTACATTCCTCAAGAACTCGCATATGGAGCAAATCCGCAACCCGGGAGCGCTATAAAGCCCTACATGCCTTTAGTATTTGAAGTAGAACTTCTAGCAATTGAAAAATAATATGAAACTACTCTTATGCTTATTTGTTGGGATAGTTGTTTTAAGTAGCTGCAACGAAAAAATTGATTTTCAGGGTGCATTTAAAGAAACTGTCGTTGTATATGGTTTACTTGATCAGGCTGATTCCCTCCACTATATAAAAGTGAACAGAGCATTCATTGGTCCAGGAAATGCCTTGGACATTGCTCAGATTCCAGATTCCAATTATTTTGACGATGTTGAAGTTACGGTTAGTGAGTATCTTGACGGAAATTTAAGTAGAACTTGGATTTTGAGAGATACCCTTGTAAATACGAAAGATACAAATGGTGCATTTTATGCACCTCAAGAAAAAGTTTATTACTTCAAAACATTACCAACAGGAATAAATGAATCCATTCAAACATCAATAGATCCACAACAATCTTCATTAAATCGATTCGGTGTTTACAAATTATCCGTTGTAGTGGATGGAGGAAAATATACCGTGAACGGACAAACAGAATTGGTTAGAGGAATTACAAGTCCTGTTACATCGCAAAACTTTACTTTTAAATTTGCAGATGATCCAGCTGAATACATTCCAACAGGAGTTACTGCATCGAATACAGGAAACTCATTTGTTTTAAACGCAAATTTGGATGTTGAATTTTATGAGCATGAGGGAACCAATGTTTCAGTGAAATCCTTTAATTGGCTTTTAGGAGAGGCAGATGTACTACCAAACAGCAGCAAAACATTCTCTGCACTTGGAGCAACTTTCTACGACCTCATTGCAGCAAATAAAACTTCGAACCCTTCCATAGATAAGCGCACATTCAAAGGTATGTGGATAACATTCACCGGTGGATCAGAGGATTTATACAATTACATTGTCGTAAATAGACCAAGCTCTAGTTTAGCACAATCAAAACCCTCGTACACCAATTTGACCATTAATAATGGAGGTAATGTTCTAGGGATTTTTTCTTCTCGTCAAACGTTAAGAGTATACAAACCTTTTTACACGTCACCTCAGCAAGCTTACATACGCGCTATTGATAAGAAAAGTACACGCGAACTTTGTCTCGGCCCAAAAACAGGAATGTTATTATTTTGCTCTAACCATCCGGGAGATAACGTTGTGAACCAAGAGGAAGCGTTCGCTTGCCAATAATATATTAAAGGGTAATTCATACATGAGCGAGCGTATTACCTTTTTTGTGGATGTCATTCTTCCAGTTCCCATACATCAAGAATTTACGTATCGTGTTCCTTTTGAATTAAACGATAACATTCAATTTGGCCTTAGGGTAATTGTACCATTTGGAAAGAACAAGTTACAAACGGGAATTATCACGAGAATTCACCAAGAAGTTCCTTCCCTTTATCAAGCTAAATACATTGAACATCTTCTCGATGAAACACCGATAATTTCTTCCTTACAATATACTTTCTGGCAATGGATTTCCTCCTACTACATGGCACCGATCGGTGATGTTATGAATGCAGCACTTCCGGCTAATTTTAAATTGGCAAGCGAAACTAAAATTCTATTGCATCCAAGTTATGTTAAGGAACTAGATTATGTTTCTGAAAAAGAAGAAGAATTGATTTCTATATTAGAAAATCGAGATGAATGTGATCTCAAAGAACTCTCTTCGTTTCTAGGAATAAAATCCATACATGCGATGATCAAGCGCTTGATTGAGCGAAACATCGTCACTACTCATGAATCGATTCAAGATCGATACACACCGAAAACAGTGACGTGCGTAATGTTAGCCCCAGAATTATTAGAGGAAGAACACCTAAGCGAGGTAATTTCTAAGCTCGAAAAAGACGCACGCAGCATAAAACAAGTAGAAATGATGATTCATCTGTTGAAGCTTAAAACAGATGAAGGGGGCCTTGCGAAACCTGTTTTAAAACAAAAAGTATTGGAAAGAGGTAGTCCCTCCGTACTTTCTTCACTGGAAAAAAAAGGACTTATTTACCAAGAACGCTTTCAAATTGATCGAGTTCATTTAAATTCTGGTCAAAATAAAGATATTCCGACCTTAACAGAATCCCAACAAGTTGCACTACGAGAAATTCGAACCCATTTTGAGAATCCTGGAAAAATTTGTCTACTTCATGGCGTTACCGGTTCGGGAAAAACTGAAATTTATGTTCAGCTCATTCAGGAATACCTAGACCAAGGAAAACAAATACTCTTTTTACTCCCTGAAATTGCCCTTACAACACAACTCATCACTCGACTTTCGGCATATTTTGGTGAGCAAGTGGGTGTATATCATTCGCGTTTTAATCAAAATGAGCGCGTTGAAATTTGGCACAACGTTTTAGACAATAATTTACATCAATACCGTATTATTTTGGGGGCACGGTCATCGGTATTTCTGCCATTTCAATCCCTCGGTTTAATTATCGTGGATGAGGAACATGAAAACTCTTTCAAGCAACACGATCCTTCCCCGCGCTACAATGGCCGAGATGCTGCCATTGTCTTAGGAAAAATGTACGGTGCAAATATATTACTCGGCTCGGCAACACCGGCTATGGAGACATATTTTAATGCATCAGAAGGAAAGTATGGTTTCGTGACCCTAAATGAACGTTTCCAAGGATTAAGTATGCCCGAAGTTTTAATCGCAGATATGAAAAGAGAACGTAAGCTGAAAAGTTTAAATGGCCATATAAGTTCATTTTTACTCGAGGAAATGAAAGCGGCACTTCTCTGTGGCGAACAAATAATACTTTTCCAAAACCGAAGAGGTTACACTCCTCAATGGGCCTGTGAAGTCTGTTCATGGACTCCCAAATGTACCAACTGCGATGTTTCACTTACCTATCACAAAAATGAAAACCATTTAAAATGCCATTATTGTAGTTATATAACCCCGCCTGTAGGTGCCTGCCCCGCGTGTGGAAGTACGCGCTTGAAGATGATTGGTTTTGGAACAGAGAAAATAGAAGATGAACTTGCATTGCTATTTCCGGATAAAACGATCAAACGATTGGATCTTGATACCACCAGAAGTAAAAGTGCATACCAAACGTTATTGGATGAATTTGAACAGCGAAAAATAGACATTTTCGTTGGTACACAAATGATTACCAAAGGCTTAGACTTCGACAATGTGGGCCTCGTTGGTGTGCTGGATGCCGACATGTTATTGAATCGACCAGACTTTCGTGCTTATGAACGCAGTTATCAATTGATTTCCCAAGTAGCAGGTAGGGCTGGTAGAAAAACTAAAAGAGGAAAAGTTATCATTCAAACTGGGGATCCTGATCATTGGGTTTTACAACATGTTATCAAACACGATTACCCGTCCTTTTATAAGCATGAGAAAATTGAGCGAGAAAATTACTTTTACCCACCGTATTATAAAATGATTAGCATCACCCTAAAACATATTCAAGAACCGCAATTAGAGGTCTCCGCAGCGGAACTCGCACAATCCATGCGTAATTACTTCAAAGAGCGAGTATTGGGTCCAGAATTTCCAATAATAAAGCGTATTCAGAACCTATATTTGAAGGAAATAAAACTCAAAATCGAACGTGGGGCTCCTGAAAAGAAAGTTAAGGAGAGACTGTATGAACTGATTCATTCGTTTTACGAAAAACCTGTCAATAAAAGTATTAAGATAATTGTTGATGTAGATCCCTTATAAAAAAGAGGTCGCTCTCACGACCTCACGATATCCCCAACTTTTCTGTTTCACAAACGAGTAGTAGGTGAATTTGCTGGAGTTTATCCTAAATAACTTTTTAAAACTTTATTCTTCGTTATGTGCTTTAATCTTCTTATGGCCTTTTCTTTAATTTGTCTTACCCGCTCACGTGTCAAATCAAACCTGTCCCCTATTTCCTCGAGAGACATGGGGGATTTTCCGTCTAAGCCATAGAACATGCTCAATACATCACTCTCTCTTTGTGTCAAAGTAGCGAGAGAACTGCGGATGTCTTTGCGCAAAGACTCAAGTACAAGATTACTATCGGGAGGAGGAAGGGAGTCACCCGTCATCACATCATACATACTCGATGATGACTCATCGCCTTCTAAAAGAGGGGCATCCATTGAAATGTGGCGACCATTTTGCGATAGTGACTGTTTGATCTCCTCGGCTGAGCAATTTAAAAATTCTGCTAACTCATCTGCAGAAGGGGGGCGCTCAAATTTTTGTTCTAATTCCGAATATGCACGATTTATCTTATTTATATTACCTATCTTATTCAAGGGCAATCGGACAATTCTCGCCTGCTCAGCCAACGCTTGTAAGATAGATTGGCGAATCCACCACACCGCATAAGAAATGAACTTAAATCCGCGCGTTTCGTCGAAGCGCTCAGCAGCTTTTATTAATCCTACATTTCCTTCATTAATTAAATCCGGGAGAGCAAGGCCTTGGTTCTGATACTGCTTTGAAACTGAGACGACAAATCGTAAATTTGCTTTCGTAAGTCTTTCAAGAGCAGCACGATCTCCTTGTCGAATTTTCCTCGCTAACTCGACTTCTTCATCCGCAGTTATTAAGTCTACCTTACCAATGTCTTGAAGATACTTATTCAATGAATCTGTCTCTCGATTGGTTACCTGTTTGGCAATTTTTAATTGTCTCATTTTATATATTCGATTTCTTTTAAATGTTTTTAACGTAAACCAAAAAGAAAAGGTTGAGTTTTTAACTCTTTTTTTTAAGTTTAGTTACTGAAGAATGACCAAAATGCCTGATCTAATGAAAATTACGCATCAAATTTTTAACATACGGAAGCTTCACGTTCTCAATAGCTTTAATAAATCTATTGCTAAAATTCTCAATTTTATCAAATCGGCGTCTGTTATTCCAATGCCATACCGATGAAATTGGGATTGGAGAAAAAAGTCATTGATCTTTGAGTTCAAATCAAAATTCGAGGACGTCTGTATGAAAGTTTGGGCTATGGATTCAGAAGACAAGCTGCGGTGGTCAATATTGAGATGTATGCTCATTGCTTTACAAACAGAATTCTCAAAATGTTGAATAGCGGAATTATTTTCTCCGAGTTCAAGAGCTTTTTCAGCTTTATTGATGTCTACCTCCACCAAGTTCCATGTAGCTACATAAGGTTTACTGTCATCGACAGACATACTGATACGTTTCCTGTATTTTGGTCTTCCAACAATTCCAACGAAAAACGCAAATCCAATAATAACTATCAATGTTACCCATAAAATTGGATTTTTGTAAGTTGAATTGGAGTCTTCATTGTTTGATGCATTTTGCACCAATGTGGTTTCAGCGGACTCCGAGGTGCCGCCCCCAGAAATGTCATTTTTGGGTTCAATAGTTCCCGAATCATCAAAAATAATGGGACTTGATTTAACGGTTTTATATTTCCCTTTTGAAGGATCAAAATAACTTAAAGAAATTGGCTCCCAATTTGTAGGTTTATCTGTAATGCATTGATAACAATATTCGTATGTTAATTTGCCCTCCGCACCGCAATCAGTAAAAGTGTAACGAGAACTTGATTTAGGTTCAGTATATTCTTTCCAGCCTTTAGGCGCTTTCACAATAGGCACCAATGCATTCTGAATATTACCTCTACCCTCCAGATCAAGCGTAAAAGTTAACATTTCTCCTTTTTTGGACGGCTTGGTTTTAATGTTCATAGACAAAGAAATGTCTCCAATGATTCCAGAAAAATTTTTCGGTCTATTTTCAGGGAGTGCAAGTACCTCGATATTTGGAGAATTCGATTGAACTGGCAAATAACTTAAATTACTCTCAACATTTATTGCGAAAGGCTTAATTTTATAGCTGCCTTTTTTGTTAAAGAATATCACTTTTCTATCAAAAGTATAAGTACTCCAATCTATTCCAATAATTCGCTCTGAGCTGCTTTTAATTTGTTCTGGATTTCCCAATTCATGACTCGAGACACTTCCTTCAATGGTGTAAGCACGATAACGGCTCATATTGTCAAGATTTAGCCGTGCAAGAATTTTCGCCTCCAAAACAAGCGGTTCCCCTTCGTAAATCCTGACCTTATTTAAATTAATTACACCAAATGCAGCTTTCTTTAAATCGCGCCGATTGTAGGCCGCAGTTCCGTTATTACCAATTGATGGGATTTTTGTTACTTCCACATTAATGGTATTGGAGGTAATTACTTTTTTGCCTGATTTGAGCGTTGCCGGACCTAAAACGAAAGTACCCGGAGAGTCAAAGTATCCGTCGCGCAGATAACCTAATTCAATCGTTAATTTACCTGAGTGATGAAGCTGCTGTTGCATACTTGACTGCTCGGTAGTCCCGTAATGAAAGCTAGTAGGAGTTTTTATTTCTATTGCACCGTTGACATCCGAAATTACCTTTAATTCAAGGCGTTCTCCAACGGCAATTTTTGTGGAGTTTATTTCTAAACGTATTGCCTGCCCCCAACAACTGAGTGTTGTGAGAGGTATCAACCAAAATATAAACAATCTTCCTACCATGGTTTTGAAATGCCCCTACTTTTTCTCCTTGCGTTGTTCAATTTACTTTTTGTTTTCATCTCTTTTATTGCTAGGTTCTCTAGCATTTTTTCAATCTTCCTCCGTTCAATATCTTTATTTGTGTATTCTTCTGTTTGTTGTTCGGATGGGGTTTTTATATTTTTCTTGGTCGATTCAATCGTGTTTTCCTGATTTTTGGGTCCATTGTCCTTTTGTTTCTGGTCCTTGTTATTCTGTTTTTCCTTTTGTTTTTTATTTTTAGGCGTTTGCTGTTTTTTTGCTTTTTTCCTCATTGCTAACGATAAATTGTGTCTTGCCTGAGCGTCATTGGGATTTTTTCTTAAGACGTCTCTGAAGGAATTTATGGCATCGTCATATCTATCTTCTCTATAAAAAGTATTTCCGATATTATAGTCAACATCTGAGTCTCTATTACCTTGTTTTTTCTTGGCATATGCATTTCGTGCCTCATTAAATTTATTCTGTCGGTATAATGTTTGTGCCAATTCTTCAGCATAATCACCTTTTTGACCCGATAAAGAATCTAACTTTTGGTAATAAAAAAGCGCAGCCTTATAGTCTTTATTAGCGTAAGCATCCTGAGCTTTTTCCAATAGTTCAAATTTATTTTGAGAAAAAAAAGCTGAGGACAAAAACAAAAAGAATACTAAACTTAGTTTTTCCATACAACAGGTAATAACAATAGCGCGCAAAAAGCAATAAGCGCAGTATACACAAACCACTTGTAGCGCATCGCTTCCACATCCACCTCCAAAGTTCGAGAATTCTCTCCTTTCATAAGGTTAATTTGTGTTAATATTGGTTCAATTTGAGGATAGGCCGCCGAAGAAATAATAGCACTACCATCTGTGGATGTCGCTATTTCTTTAATTGATTCTTGGTCAAGTTTTGAGATCCATTCGTTCCCGTTATCGTCAAGAAGATTCATTGCATCGATTTCAGAGGCAGAAGAAGGTATTGGTCCTCCTTGTCCAGTGCCCAATCCAAGCACACATGTTCGCACATCACTGGAAATTAGGCCTTTGTAAATATTCTTATCTTGGTCATCTGCCTCGTGATTTTCGCCATCAGTTATCAATAAAATACATTTATTTTTTACACTGAGACTAAACATTTCCTTTGCCTGTTGAAAAGCCGCGCCAATATCGGTGCCTTGTTGTTCTATGAGTTCACTTTCAACATTAGATACCACCGCTCTGATGAGTTGATAATCACGCGTTGGGTCAATCTCACGTACCGCATTTCCAGCAAAAATACAGAGCCCGATCTGTTCACCAGAGGATTTTGTGAGCAACGAACTAATGACTCGTTTAGCCACATCTAGACGTGAGGTCCCTTGCATATCCCTTACATTCATAGACTTCGAAATATCCAGGCAAATAATGAGCTCAGCATTAGGTATCTTTGAATTAACCTTTTCTTTTCCGTAAATAGGCATCGCTGCGGCAAATACCAATGCGTACCAGGTAATACTGCCTAAAAATAACTGGGTTAATGCATAATTAAGACTGAGAATCGAAGGGGAGGGTTTTCCCCAATTTAAATTGTTTGTTTTGAAGGCTGATTTACCAAACAACCATGATAGCGGAAGAAAAAATAAGAGCAAAAGAAGGTATGAGGGATGCATGAAATAAATAAGCGGAACAGGCTCAAATCCACCGCAGAAGTAAAAAAGAACCATCAGAACAGTCCAGATCACTGTGTGAAGAAGAAATATTCTCAAATAAATGGCTCTCAAACTTTTCACTTTCTCAACCGATAAATTATAAAAAATCCAAAATCCAAGATAAAAATTATCGAAACGAATAAAAGCAGCCAATTGAGAAAAGCGTACGGTGTGGTGGGAGGTTCGATTTGACTTAATTTTCTTATCATTTTCTGCTTCTCCATTTTATCAATACGTTGATAAATTTCTGAGAGACCCGCCTTGTCTATGGCCCGAAAGTACTTTCCACCTGTTTGATCTGCTATTTTTTTGAGTGAACCCTCATCAATTTCTACCTCTTGGTACTCATAACTCAAACCAAAAGGAGTCATAACTGGTGTCAATGCTTTACCCATTGAACCGATACCTATTGTATAAACACAAATATTTTTGCTTTTTGCTAATTCAGCTGCAGCCAACGGACTTAATTCTCCGGCATTATTCATTCCATCGGTTAATAATATGATCACCTTAGATTTTAATGTATCGCTCCTCAATTGCAATACGGCAGTTCCTAGGCCTGTGCCGATTGCGGTACCCTGTTCAATCTCAAATCCATCAATTTCAGAAATTTTTGATTTCAACTGCTCGTAATCCAATGTGGGAGAACTCGCTGTAAAAGCTTCCCCTGCGTATGCAACAAAACCAATTCTATCACCTTCGCGCTGGTCAATAAATTCATATGCAACATTTTTGGCGGCCTCCAAGCGATTCGGATAAAAATCTTTAGCCCGCATCGATAATGACACATCGATAGCCAAAACAATATCAATTCCTAGCGAATAATTGTCCGGGTGGATTTGCATATCTTTCCAACGAAATGGTTTTGCCAAGATGAATAAAAATAGGGCAAAGACTCCCAACTTGAGGAAAATAATCAAAACTCTCAAACTAACAATTAGTGTGCTCTCGAATCTTCGCTGTATAAACGGAGGGATTGAAAAAGACAAGTCCGATTTACGATGAAATTCCTTTCGAATTAGTAACCAACCAATCAGAGGCAAAAGAATGAAAAGCCAAAGAAAAAATGGCTGAAAATAATTATAACTCCATGGGTCAAGGTTCCAATTATTCCACATTCTCCTCACTGTTATCCAAAGAATCAATCAATCGAATACACATTTCCAATTTTTCCTCAGCAAAAACATTACTTGAAGAAGATGCTGCAAATTTTACTAAATCCGCACTATTTAAGAGTTCCTCAATTTGAAGTAAACTATGTTTTTGTAAACCCATTTTTTTTAGCAGAATTTTTGTTTCACTTGTAGTTTTGTCCATAAGACTAATGCAATATTCCTCTGTTAAATAGGTTCTAAGAATCCATGACAACTTATCGTAATACTGTTTTTGATCTGATTCCCAAGACCTTGTGTTTTTTAAATTTTCCAATTGATTTAATGCCCGATCTTTAGGTGTTTTTAACAATGACTGGGCAGACTTTTTCTTTCTTTTTTGCCATAACCAATAAAGGAGTCCACTGAAGAGACCAAATCCAACGAGGGCATATATCCAATATATCCAAATATTACTTTGCTTTTTTTCGGGAATGTTTTTCTTTTTTTCAAAAAATTTTTCACGAATGTCGACGATATCGGCATTACCTTCAATGATCCCTGTGGCAACAACAACAGTATCTGATGAAAAGTATAACAAACTATCCCCTAATTTATAGGTTTTCGATTTTAATACCACCCTGCCTGTATCCCAAGGAATGAGTGTTGTTTCAAACCTTTGCCATCCTACTACGTCACTCAAAATTTCCTCCTTTACCAGCTCAACAAAAGCAGTGTCTTTTGGACTTTCCAAAGTAAAAGAAGGAAATATCTTGGTTGAACTTTTAACCCAAGGGAAATTACCATTCATTTTCACTCGGTATGTCAATTTAATTGGAAATCCCACTTTCACAGTATCCTTATCTACGAATGACTCAGTTTGTTGTGCAGATAGGATTGAGGGGAATAAAAGAAAGACGAAAAAAACCCTCATACGTTATTTGTAATATGAATTTAGCGTTTTGAAGGTCGCAGCATTCGTAAATATTTTCCTTAGTTGAACTCCATTTTTTTTTGAAATTTGCTCCAACTGCATGTCTTGATTCGTAAAAAAATCTTGATAAAATGCCTTTGTTTCACGCGAGGAAGTATTCACCCAAGTTTTTTTTTCCGACTCCAAATTGTCAAATTGAACCCAGCCCACGTCAGGAAGAGTTTCTTCCTCTTCATGCCTAACACATGTAAAAAAAAGACGATGTTTTAATACCACCCTTTGAATCTGAGCCAAAAAGTCGAGATTTGACAAAAAGTCACTTACAAAAAAAACAGTTGAACGTGATAACTTTTCTTCACAAAGCCATTGCATGGGGATATCCAAGCGCGTTTTAGATATGCTGGGTTTGTATTTTACGAGTGTTTCTATCACAGAAAAAAAATGCTGCCTTCCTTTTAAGGGAGGTATGTAAAGCTCTATACTCTCAGAAAAAATGAGAATACCAAAATAATTATTCTTTTTCCATGCAGTAAATGCAACCATTGCCGCAACTTCGATTTGCTTTTCCCATTTCGAAAATGCATTTTTTGAGAATAGATTAGAAGAAGAAGCGTCAAGAATCACCAAAAAATGTTGTTCTTTTTCTTCTTCAAAAATCTTTACATGGGGTACATTATATCTTGCCGTAACATTCCAATCGATGGTTCGGACCTCGTCACCAAAATGATACTCGCGTACCTCCGAAAAAGACATTCCATTCCCTTTAATAGTTGAACGTGCCGTCCCAAAATGGCGGTTACTCGTTTTTATACGGGGCTGGAAGTTTAAAACCCGCAGTTTGGAAAATAGATTTTTTTTATCCATTTGAAAGACTATGGAACTTCAACTACACTAATCAAGCGCTCAATCACTTGCTTCGCAGTAATGCGCTCCGCCTCCGCTTCGTAGGATAGGCCAACTCGGTGCTGCAAAACATCTACCGCCATTGCTCTTATGTCATCAGGTATCACAAAGGAGCGACCTTTTAAAAAAGCATATGCTTTACCGGCAAGCGCCAAATTAATGCTGCCTCTTGGAGATGCCCCATAAACAAGCATTCCCGATTGGTTGAATTTTTCTGGGGCTCTTGTTGCAGAAATAATATTGACAATATACTGCTCTATTTTTTCGTCGAGGTAAATCTTTTTAACCAAATCTCGCATTCTAAAAATATCTTTTTTGGTGAAGATTTTGGCGACTTTATGGTTATCTTCGGATCGGATGGCCTGACGGATAATTATTTTTTCTTCTGATGGGGCAGGATACGATAAATTGATTTTGAGCATAAATCTGTCCAATTGTGCCTCCGGTAGAGGATAGGTTCCTTCTTGTTCAAGAGGATTTTGAGTTGCCAGAACAAGAAAAGGATCTGGAAGCTCAAGTGTTACATCGCCTATGGTAATTTGTTGCTCTTGCATGGCCTCTAATAAGGCACTTTGTACTTTTGCAGGTGCACGGTTAATCTCATCAGCTAATATAAAGGATGCGAATATTGGACCTTTTTTAACATCAAATGTTTCAGATTTTTGTTTGTAAATCATTGTACCCGTTAAATCGGCAGGTAATAAATCTGGCGTGAATTGAATTCGACTAAACGAAACATCTACGCATTTCGAAAGAGTTTTAATTGCGAGTGTTTTAGCTAAACCTGGTGTACCCTCTAGTAATATGTGACCATTGGTCAACAAAGCGATAAAAAGGCTATCAATCATTTTTTCTTGACCAATTATTACCCTTGAAATCTC
>Ga0194123_10005150_pt1 | contig 14219 bp, 6 predicted proteins | sample TA2MahsurfametaG_5_FD_155479 | JGI IMG/M metagenome (GOLD analysis project Ga0194123, IMG submission 155479) | Freshwater microbial communities from Lake Tanganyika, Tanzania - TA2015023 Mahale A surface | ecosystem: Environmental > Aquatic > Freshwater > Lake | place: Tanzania: Lake Tanganyika... | reverse complement strand
CCTCAAGTACTTGAAGCCCCTCCGAAACTTTCTCACGATTCCGATGTTGATTATCGGTCTTGAAGCTCCTGAGACATTTCGAATCGACCCGAAGACTCGTCGGGCCGTAACCAATTCCTGACCGCCCTAGTGCATGCGCCGCGTCGCGATCTCTCTTGCGAGCACCTTTCCAACCTTCTCTACTAGACCGACTACGAGAGCGTTGCCCATGAAGAACGCACGCCGGCCGTCTGGGATTTGATTCCCATCGCAGTCGTACTTCGTCCAGTCATCCGGAAAGCCGTTCAGTCGTTCGAGTTCAATCGGTGTGAGCCGTCGATAACCACGACGGGTTTTGATGATGTGCTTGAAACGCGATGGTGTGGATCCGCCTTCGCCTGTCAAGATTGTTCGGCTCGGGTTCGAGAGCAAGTCGGGGAAGGCCATCTTGCCCTCCGCATAGTTGTAGGTGAATCCACTCGCTTTGTGAACTCTCGCGATGGTCTTTGCACCCTTCAGGTACTTCCACTCGCGGAGCTGCTTGTCGTGAACCCAGTACTCGTTGGGAATAGCCGAATCGGGGAGCACAATATCGCGCAGAACCTGTGGGTTCGTCGCCAATCGCGCTGTCGACTTCACCGTGTATGCATAATCATCAACGAAGAGCCCAGAATTTAAGAACGGACTTTTGTCTCGACCCCGATTGAACTTGCTGCTGATATCCGTGACATCAGCCGACAAGTCGACGATCTGCAATTCACTTGAAAAACTCTCTAGCGGCAGCGCTCGAGCAAGAATTCCAGTTCTGTTAATCACATCCTCGGGCGAATCGTTCTTTGCGCCCCACTGGATTCGCGTAGCGACGATGAAGACTCGAACACGTCGTTGCGGAAAGCCGTATTCGGCTGCATTCACCACTCGCCATTCCACGATGTAGCCGGTGTCGCCGAGCGTCTTCAGCATCACGGCAAAGTCGCGTCCTCGTTGGTGTGATGGCGATTTCAACAAGCGATCGACGTTCTCAAGAAACACGAAGGACGGCTTTCGCTGTTCAACGAGTCGAAGAATCTCCCACCACAAGACGCCCTTCTTGCCCTCGAGGCCCTTTGCTGTGTTCAACGTCTTGGCGACGGAGTAGTCCTGGCAGGGGAAACCACCGACCAGAAGGTCAATGTCACGCGGCAACGAGGCAACCTTCGCGATGTCCTCGTTTGTGTGGCCTTCATCACCGAATCGCGCGGTGTACACCATTGACGCATGCTGAGTCTTGGTCGAAGGCTCCCACTGGTTTGAGAAAGTTGTTCTCCAACCTGCTTTGGCCAACCCGAGTCGGAAGCCCCCGACACCAGCAAAGAGTTCCGCGACGTTTCCGACAGCCTTGGTGGGTTCGCGAAATCGTTTGGCCGCTCCCATCAGGTCGAAAGCATATTTCGGTTTCGTATTGTGATCAAGTATCTCGCCGGGCGCCGAAAGGCCGACATCGATGAGGGAGAGTTGCTGCTTGCAGGTTTTCACTCGATGCAAGGTATGGCAAGGGTGTTCGTCGAGCATTCGGATGCGCGTGGAGGCCTATCGAAGCCGGTGAAGCCTTGCCTTGATTCGTCTGTCGCTGTCGTGTTCCATCAATGTGATGACTGAATAGCCAAGCCTGCGCAGCTGATCGGCCTTGCGGCGGTCGCGACGTCGGTTGTTGGTGATTTTCTGACGCCACCACCGGCGATTGCGTTTCGGTTCGACGTAGCAGCGTGGACAGCCGTGCCAAAAGCAGCCGTGGACGAAGACGGCAATTTTGTGGTCGGGGAGCACGAGGTCGGGTTTCCCAGGTAGGTGACCTGTGAGGCTCGTGAACTTCAATCCAAGAGCACGGATGACCTTGCGGACACGTAGCTCAGGCCCCGTATCTCTCGTAGCGACAGCGCGCATTCGTGCTGCAACCTCCGGTGAGGGTGGCAACGGCTTAGTCCGGGTACCAATTCCAAGACTGTATTCCTCACACGTGGAATCTCTCAAACCGAACGGGTCTAGCGGACCAAGATTGGCAAGTACCATTTTGAGGATGGCGCCCCCAGCGTTAACTGAGGTCATTGACGTCGTGTCTCGACGTCTGGGCGCGAGCGATGAGACCTCGGTAATTTCCCGTGCGGGCGATGATCTCCCAACCGTCATGTTCGTTCACGAAAAAATCGGCCTTGTTTGCGTGGAAGTGGGAGAGGAATCCGAAGACACGGTTGCCGTGAGGACGCGCCTTAACTCCAAGGTCAGTGACCTCCGCGGATCCGTTTCAAAGCCTGAACAGTTGCCACTCTGGCGAATTGCGATAGTCAAATCGCATAGCAAGCCATATGAGGTCATCGGCGAAACCTCAATCGCGGTGAGGAGCGACTCGCTCGATACTCCGGAATGGGCGTCGCACATTCGCACAGGAAAGCCTTCGACCGCCGCACTGAAAGAAGTGCGAAACAAGTTCCGGCCAGCGAATACGTTCTCCGTACATCGCTGGGTGGGGGCCGACGACCCCAATCTTGCCGCCCGAAAAGAAGTACGAATACGGCTCGATGAGCAGCAGGCGAAAATCGCCGCCAAGAAGGTGGACGATGTAATGCTCCTGTCGGGACCACCAGGCTCAGGGAAGACACTCGTACTCTTCGCGCGAGCCCGCCTGTTGGCTGAAGAGCATCCGGAATGGAAGATTGTTCTTGTCGTGTACACCAAGAATCTGGCTTCGAGCTTTCGCGAGAAGAGTCTCGACATGCCAGAAAACGTAAGCATCCTTACGATCAAGGAGTTTTTGACCGAACGGAATGTTGGGCGATTTGCTGAGTTCATCTTCCCCAAGGGTGATGATGATGCGGAAGAAGTGGCCAAGAAGGCGGAGCGTGAATTCAAGCTCATTAAGGACTACGGAATTCCACGAGATGTCGATGCCATGTTGATTGATGAGTGGCAGGATTTTCCTGCCCCGTACCTTCGGTATCTCTTCTCGACGGTTCGCAAGAATCGAGGCGGAACGGTTCTCGCTGGCGACGAGCGACAGTCAATCTTCCTGGACGAGCCTGCAGATGAGAGCCTGAAAGGACGTGCCGTCAAGAAGGTCGCGCTCAAGTACCCCTATCGAAGCACCAAGGAGATACTTGCTGTTGCTCAAGCCTTGGATGACTCTGCACCGAAGATTGACGTTGGTATGGCTCTCTCCGGTGAGCCTGTCAGCTTGGTCAAGTGTGTCAATTGGATGGGCCAAGCCGAGGCAATCGCTCGAGAGGTACGAGTACTGATTGACAAGGGACGTCGGGCTGGAGACATCGCAGTGCTCGTGACTAAGCGCACGGGTGCGAGAACTTACGTATGTGCCGCATTAGATGCTGCGGGAATTCCAAACGTGAACCTGACTGCCTATTGGGAGAGCCCCGCTCGGTCCCGATCGAAAGTGAGTGTCATGACCGTGCACTCAGCCAAGGGTGATGAGTTCCAGGCAGTCCTCGTCCATGGCTTTGAGATAATCGGCCCGGCGCCAAAGTCGGGGGTGGGGAAGAAGTGGGAAAACGTCGCGTACGTCGCGGTTACCCGCGCCCAGGATCTGTTGTTCATTATGCACTCGAAGAGTGAAGGTTTTGTGCCGAGCCTCAACAACTGCAGTGACTCGGTGCTCACGCGTCGTCTGTACCCCGACGACTACGAATGAGGTTCCCCACTCTCAGCCGGCTGTAGGGGTAATTGGTGCCCTGGCGACTTGTGCGCCCCGCTGCTATTGTGCCCTAGACAATGCCTCGAAGAAGTCCCAATGAAGCACCGCAGTGGGTCAACTGGGCTAAAGAGCCCCCAAGTGACGGACTCAAGTTCTGGGAGGTGAGTCCATCACCTGCTGCAGGACAAAGAGTGACCGTTCTGAAGCAGTTAGGCACGGGTGGCCAAGGCCGCTCCTTCTTGGTAGTCGCTGATGTCGCGCAAAGATATCGACAGCTGGTGTACAAGATGTTTAAAGATCTTGTTGTTAAGGACGACCGTGAGCTTCGAGAAATTGAATACCTGCAGGGGATCGAGCACCGATACATGGCGAAAGCCACTTGGTTACTGACCTGGAACGACAAGACATACGGAATTGTCTACAACTATGTCGAGGGAGTGACGCTGAGGAAATGGTGCGAGGAACATCCCTCCGGGCCCGAAAAGGCTCTTGCTCTGAGAAGCATCACAATCAAGCTGTTGAGCGTGCTGCAGCTCCTGGCAGACAACGGCATCGTGCACCGAGATGTAAAGCCTGACAATATTGTCGTCGACTCCAGCGGAAACCCATATTTAATCGATTTTGGCATGATTGTTTACGAGGGTCAAGGAACTGTTCACGGAGCAGGTACTCGCGGATACCAATCCAAGCAGCATGAGGAAGCGCTCGAACTTCCGAATTGGCGGTGGGACACCTACGGGCTAGCTATGTCGGTACTCAGATGTCTTGTTCCGATGAGTCGAGAGAAATTCGAAGTCATAGTAGACCCCCACGATCTCGAAGAACTGGACGATGTGTCACAACGACTTTGCTCACGAATGATAAGAGAACTCGAGATTGATTCGCGCGATCGATATTCGTCGATACAGGAATTCGCCGAAAATGTACGAAATGTCTCGGAACAAGAGTTTGTTGAGGGTGAGGAAGTTCAACTTGGTTGGGTCACGGATTTACTGAGACACACTCTTGGTGGTGATGGAGTGCTTGCTGTTGACAGTGAGTTCGCTCGAAGGACAAAAGTTAACACGCGACTAGAGGAAGGTTTGTTGCAGCGAATGCTTGCTGGGGAGTTTCGCGTTGTATTGCTGTGCGGAAACCCTGGTGACGGTAAGACAACCTTCATAAAGACGAACTTGCTTGCTGCACTTACACCAACGGGCTCCGAGCCCGAGTATGTCGGCGACGAACGTGAAACCGGATGGACCGTCCGCCATCACGGGAAACTCTTTAGGGCAATCTATGACGGTAGCGAAAGTGTCGGACCACTTAGCAGCGATGATCGAATACGAGAGGCTCTCCGATTTGCAGCTCAGGATGCGAGCCACACTTCAATAATCGCGATAAATGACGGACGACTTGTGAGCTTCCTTACAAAGTTTTCGGATGAATTCTCTTACTCGGACGATGTCATTGCGCGTCTCCGCGGTGCCAAACCCATCAACGAAGAGATTGCTCTTGTGGACCTCAAGTTACGAGCGCAAGTTTCACCTGAATATCAAGAGGGAATCGCAATCAGAAATCTCCAGAAGTTCATAGAACCACAGGAGTGGATGGCTTGCAACAACTGTGTCGCGAGACTCGAGTGCCCAATCAAGAGTAACGCTGAAACGTTGCGCAGTCCGAATGTTCAGCGGGCATTGTCTCGGTTGCTCGAAGTCAGCCACCTTCGACGTAGAAAGCGAGTCACCTTTCGTGAGATTCGCAGCGTGATGGCACGACTAATCACTGGCGGAATCAACTGCGAGTTGGTGCACGCCGAGCGTCGAGAGATTCTCAATCCGTCACGTCGCCCTAATCGCCTTGCGCATGATCTGCTCTTCTGTGGAAGTGAACAGTCAGAGCCCATCCTTAAGGAAATCGCACAGCTTGACCCCTCTCGACTGGCGCTCGTGGAACTCGTTCGTGCTGCTTACGCAAACCAGTACTTGCGAGAGAATGACCCAGATGTTGAACTTAAGCGTTCGACGCTTGCGCGCCAGCTGGCACTTGGCCTGCTCGAAGAGGCGTACCCTGACCTCGACGCAAGCCAGACGATGCCCTATCGGCACCTAGACGAGTTTCGCCAGATGTTGTGGAACCCCGACTCCGCTTCACGCAATCGATTGCTGCTGGGAATCAGCAAGATTGTTGCGGCTCCAGGTTACGAAGGAAAGGGTCTAGCGGTTCGAACGGTGCGAAACAAATCTGAGTGGACACTTCTCAGAGTGGTTTCAGAAGACCGATTCTCGCTCAACCGCCCCGTGAACGACTCAGAGTTCGTGGAGCAATTTCCGGACTATGTCGACCTTCAATTTGGCAGTCGTAGTGCAGACGGGACATTTCAGACGAATCAATTCCTGCGGGTCACTTTGGATCTCGCGGAGGTCGTGCTCAGGGCTGCGAGCGGTCAAATGTTCGACGACGTCGTGTCGGATGGAGTGATTGAAGAGATTCGCGCATTCGCTTTAGGTGCTGCATCTGGTAACACTCGAGAAGTATTGCTGACTTCGCCGTCGGGTGTCATGACTCACGCTTCACTCAACGAAAACAGGGTGGAGCTGTCCAGGGTATGACACCAAGGCGATCTGTCACACAGGACGGGCTCCCCGTACCGAACCCTGATCACAGTTCGTTGCAAGACGAATACGTCTTCCCGATTCAGTTTGACTTCATTGAACTTGATCTCGTGATAAGCAACTTCTTTGAGTTGGTATCTCGTTATGGTCATCTAGCAAAGAGGCTCACCTCCAGCTCAATGGTGAGCTTCGACAGATTCGTTGACCATCTAGCACGGCACCCATTCGTTCATGCTGTTCCCGAACGTCAACCACGAATCAACATCCGCGATCTCATTAATGGCTGGCTGCTATGGAATCTGGTGATTCCGAAAAGGATTGGCCGTGCGCGTAGCAAAGGTGACGAAATGTGGTACGTACGACCTATCACGCCTGGCATAACTCGATCCGGCTTGCCCAAGCAGAAGTCGCCCTATGTCCGTCATGCAGATACTTGGTTGTATCGCGCCACGTTGGACTTTCATCGACTCACTACCTCGCCAGTTGATGACATTCCACGCAGAAAAGATATCGCAAAACTGCTACTCGAAAACTCGGGGGTGACGATTCATGGTGACCCCACAAACGGTGAACCGCGCTATGACGGCAGCAGTGAAGTTGACCTGAACTCGAGACTAGTCATGCAGTTCCTCAGTTCATTTACCGACGCAGTCGACCCTGACTGCAGGCGTGAACACGGTGAGTCATTCCCGAACGAGCCATGGAACGCCCCCAAGCGATCCAGCTCAAAGTATCCCACAGGAATTCTCGACCAGCCCGTACTCGAGTTTGATAGCTCCAAGTTCAAACATCCACTAGAGGCCCTAACACTCACCCCCGGCGCGATTTTGCCGCTCGGACAGGCTGCCCTGGTTCTGCTTCGCCAATTCCACCGCAGTGGGTTAACGGGGCAGTTGTCTGAACAGCTGGCCGGACTTCTTGGCGTGTTGCTACTCCAGGCACCAATTCGTGTTGCACGCGCGCTGCGACAGGTGATTATCGATGTCAACGCGCCTCTATCTGACGATTTCAACCCACTCGGTAGATACGACCGAAGTCCAGGTCAGCTTGCAGAAAACCCTTGCGAGATGTATTGCGATTTTACGAACGGGCTTCATCCGATGTCGGTCGAGATAGCAAGAAAGTGTGCCTCAAGAGACTTAGTTCTGCACAATCAACTGCTCAAGGATCGACTACTGGTGAGGTCGCTCACCATGGCGCATACATTCCTGGGTGCCGTTGAACGTGAGGAACTAAGAGTTTTACGTTCCACCTCTCAGGTGGAGTACGTCAGAGCTCTACTGATGAGACGAGAGTCTCAATCATTTAGTGACGCTGCGAGAATCGTGTTCCATGACCTCAGAACCACGCTTGCTGCAGGCACCGATAAGGACTTAGAACTTGCGGAGTTGCTGGGAGAATTGGAGTTGAAGTTCGTCGAACCATTTGAATGCCTAAATGAGTTTCTGTATGAGTCGCTGGGTGTTCGGGGAGAGGCGCTCGAAAATCAACGACGATTGTTTGGCTCTGTGGGTGGACTTCGTGGTGACAATGACGCGAAGGAATACAGCTTGCTGGCTGGCAACAAGAAGTCGGACAGCTGGCGATATAGCCCGTCTGACTCGCTGTTGCTTGCGATTCTGAACTTTGCATTTTCGAGTGAAGACGGCTCGCGTGAACGAGTGCAGATGCCGCTGAGCGAATTGATCCTGGTGCTTCGTAAGCGGCTTGGGATTCTCATCGACCAAGCTCCAGAGCAACTTCTCTCAAACGAAACCCGACTAGCTGCACTTGCCAATCGTGAAGCGTTTACACGCAAGCTCCAGGTGCTCGGTTGCTTTGAGGGGCTTTCAGACGACACCGACTACCAGCGGGTAACTAGGCCAAGGTGGGGTGGATGATGAAGATTTCGAGCGAGCTACGGGCCTCGCTTTCCCAGGCTTTCGCAAGGGAAATCATTAGGGAGAGGGAACTGCACGCAGTGGATATTGCTATGGGTTACCAGGATGCGGTGCTCTTCGCGAAGGGCCTTTATTCCGACTTGGAAGCTCAGGCGAGTCCCGATGTCGACCACAAAGTCGCTCTCTACGTGCCGTCGGAGAAGGAAGACGTCCTGTTTCCATCAATTTCGGAAGAACTGCGTGGCTATTGTGCATCTTTCGACAGGGTGGTCAATCTCCGCGAGGAGGTTGCCAGAGTTCAAGAACGCCGGCGGCAAGGCATCGCTTCGAAGAAGTTGGTTCTCACAATAATTTTCGTCGATTCCAGGATTAGCTCCTACGGCTGGGATGTTGTGCCGGGTCACAGCCTTGACGGCATCCTCAAATCAATTGTTCGAGAGAGACTAGAAGTGTTGGCTCCGGCGCAGATCGAGCTTGCAAGATCAATTGGAATTGAGCGATGGTGCTCAAAGCAGTCTGCTGAACTTCCAAATAAGCGAACAACAGCCGCCAACGTCACTGAGTTTGTGTTGAAACTGTCCAGCCCTGATCAAACAGGTCAGATCGGTCGGTACCTCTACCTGGTTGGGTTGGTGCCGGATGCTCGAACATTGGACAGTGGAAGTAGTGACGTCCTTGATGACGTCGCAATTCGGGAGAATGCACAAGTCATGGCCAGGCTTGGTCGCAATGCCTTGTTTAATCTCGCACAGCGATTTGAAAAGGCTGGAGTGAGGGATGACGACAAGCGTGTTCGTTTTCGCGTAGTGAAGTTTTTGGAGCGTCGGGATGGAGCACATGAGAATCTCGGAGACGTAGCGACGTGGGGTCCGGAGCTGCTTCAGCAGGGCGATGACCTGCTATTCGACAAGTGGTTGATTCACTCCTCGGTGCCACTTCCAATTCGAGCGCTGACTATCAAGTCGTTTCGAGATTCTGAAGGTCGGGTCATCCCAAAGTGCAAACTCCGTCAAGACCCACCGAACGATGAAGATGCCGCCCTCTATGTCGAGGTGGCGTTGGATAGCGACACTGGAGAAGTTAGGACCCGTGGAAGTGTAAATGTTGAGTGGGAAACCGACCCAAGAACCGTAGTTGGCATTGACAAGTGGGAAGTCACAATCGTGCCACCGGAGTACCTGCGCGATTTGGAATCAGAAGCCAACCTTGCCAAGCGCAAAGTCAAGGGTTCTCTTCGAAAAGCCACAATTCAGCTCACAAACGTCGATCCACTTCTACATCCGAGCGGAACAAAGTTGGTGGTTCGAATTCGTGCTCTCGATGAGTTCGGTAACTATGTGGAGTTTGCTGACTCTAATCCGCGACAAGAAGTTGACGTTGAAAGCAACGAATTCGAAGTCAGGTATAGCGATGTAACACCGCCTGCGCCATCGAGTTCGACGGAGAATGCGCCATCACTAGCTTTTGCGCTCCTGGACGCTGTAACGACCCACGCCTTCGATAGTCCGAGGGCAAAGTTGGTCGGCTTTGTTGAAAACTCGATGGTGCACCTCAGTATCAAGAACCAACCAGAAACCACGCCTTCTGCCGCGAAGTCGAGGACACCTCAGACTCGGCTCAACTATCAGATCAGATCATCGGAAATGCTTGCTCTACTGCAGCTCCGACTCCTGAGGGACGTTACTTACACTCATGCATTCTCTGCTGCAGTCACAAGTTCTGCCCAGCTCGACACTGGCGACTTCGAAGCCAAGGTTCTCGTACTCCCAGAAGAGTTCTTGAAGGCTCGTAAAGAGTTCTTTGATGCAATTGTCGAAACTGCGACGCCGGACGCAGAAGCTCCGCCATTATCCGAATCGTCCGAGGATGGTGATGCGGGTGAAGGAAAGATCGAAGTGCGACATCTCGTTGAGTTCGCCAGGTGGTCAGAGGGTGGACTTCCCACGCGAGTCTCGCATGCCCTCGACACGTACCTTGAGGCCTATCTCAGAGGACTACGAGAGGGTTGCACTGATTTGCTGTCAATCGACACTCTCGAAATTTCTGTAAGTGGCATCGATTCGGTTCATCGAGCGGCGGTCTTGATGCCGACGCATCCGCTCCGAGCGGCGTGGCTGCGTGATTACGAGGCGGCGATGTCGAATTGGCAAACTCTGCTCGCCCAGCTTCGTTCAGACTCGCGACCTGAACAGATGGACCTAGAGCTCTGTAAACGACTCAATCCAGCCAATCAACCGTTCGTCATCTCGGCGTTCGATGGATCTGACCTTGCCTGGGCGGAGGAGCCGATATTCGGCTACGGCTTCTACATGTCGCCCACAACCGTAGACGACGATGGACGAGACGAAACGACCGACTATGAGGGTGTGGCTGAGGCCATGATTCGGGCCCTTGGCTTGACCCGTTCGGAAGTGACGCGGCAACTTCGCGTCGCCGCGGTCACCCGTGCCTTCAGGAGTCAGGTCGAATCCCAGCTCGCAGACACTCGTGTATCAGTAATTGCCCTGAACCCGGGCTCGGGCGACCTCATAGCTGCCGCAATCAAGAGTCAACAAGTACTCGATGCAGAAGCAGACGATGAAATGTCGCTGCGTCGCCAGTTCGATGTTCTGGCGTATTCCGGCTTCATCCCTTTCTCGTTGCCACTCGAGAAAGTAGCCGACCTTCAGAAGCAACTTCGTTCGGCGACCCTCAAGGACCGTTTGTTCTTGCTGCCTCCACTTTCGGTCACCCAACGGCCTCGCTACCGAAAGCGGGGGAGTGACGTTGAGGAATTGCTCTCACTCGACGAGGAGTCCGCGCATATTGCGATAGCGCACGGCCTGGTTGACGGCGTAGTCAACGTTGCGTCTGCCGTACCCCAGCGAAGTGACTACGTCTACGGCTTGGTTAGTCCACTAGTCAGCACTCTTATTGAGGACTCTGACGAAGAAGGCTGGCAAATTGGCCCATCCCAGCTTGACGAGGCAGCATCGAAACTGCGCAGAGCAAACGACGAACACCTCCAAGCCCTTGCCGCCTTCCGCAAGCTCGGGGAGGGCGGAGTCGGAATTCGGGCGAGTCTCGGCGGGCGCGTCAAACGAGACCTCGGTGCCCTACATCGTCGATCTGATCGAGTTGTCCTCTCTGATCGTTTTGCCAGCATTGAATGGTTCCGAGCTGCAGCCGATGATTCTTTCGGTGAGGCTTACATCATTGACTATGCCCCGGATTTCGTCGAGGGCTTTGGGGACCGTGTGATTGTTTCAACTTCGCACAAGGAGGAGTTCCTTCGCATCTTTGAACGCAGTCTTGAAGAGCTGGGCCTGGAGCGATTCGGAAGTAGACAGGTGTTTATTGACAATCTGCTTCGAATTTCTGGGCGACTGGCACTTCAGCTCGTGGGGAACAATACGAAAGCAAACGAGGCAGCAGGGCTCGCTGTCGTAATTGAGGCTCTAGGCGAGAAGCGCGAGATTGAGGATTGGTTCATTATTCCCGTTGACTCACACCCCGAGCTCTTTGGTACTTCAGCTCGACCCAACGATGAGCCCGCTCTGCGCTGTGATCTCTTGCTCGTCAAGTTCGATGACGGCAAACTCAGGATTCGGTGTGTCGAAGTTAAGGCGAGGAACGCTGGGCATATTGACGTTGCACTGAAGCGGCACATAGCTGCACAGCTGGCCAGCACTGAGTCAGTGCTTAGGGAACGATTCCTAACAAGTGAATCGCCCAGAGTGGACGAAGCTCTCCAGCTGGCACACTTCCGTTCAATCTTGCACCACTACCTCGATAGAGCTGTAACCAATGGGTTTCTCCGGAGTGGGGAGGTCGCGCGATGGCATGACCACATTGAGAAGTGGAGTCCCTCCGCCGGGGCTACTGTTAGCCGCGAAGGGTTCATCGTCAGCATTGAGGACACGCCGAGACCGCCGGAAGAAGTCGAAGGTGCAATCATTCGATTTATCTGTGCAGATGACTTGTTGAATACACGAATCACGAGCAAGTCCGAGTCGCGCACGAGAGCCTTCGGCGGCGCACCCATCGGAACCGGCGATAATGCCAAGACAAGGAGCGACCCACCATCGAGCGAAGACGGACCACCGGCATCTCGCCGAACTCCGACTCCACAGCCACCTTCCCCAGCTCCTGCGACGAACTCGGCTGCACCAGCTGCCTCCGGAAACGGGCAAGAGGAGCCCTCGCGAGAGTCACTTGCAGCACCGAAAATGCCGGTCGCGAAACCAGCATCATCCGTATTGGTCGATCTTGGCACCGATCAATCAAAGGGTCCAGTCATCTGGACAATTGAGACGAAGGGCAGTCCGCATGCCTTTATCGTCGGTTCCACGGGGTCGGGTAAGTCAGTCACCACACGTCGAATCATCAAGGCGTTCTCCGAGCATGCCGTGCCCACAATGATTATCGACTATCACGGCGACATGGCGGATAATGCGCCGAGCGGAGCGCAAGTTCTCTCTGTCGTGCGAGATGGACTCGGATTTCATCCATTCGAAGTCGGATCAGATCCGACACAGTTGAATGCGGCACTCCATGAGATATCCGAAGTGATTTCCTTCGTCTGTGAGTTGGGCGATATTCAGCAAAATCACATCTATCGCGCCCTAATCAAGGCATTTCAGGATCTCGGATGGGTAAATGGGAAGGCTGGCGAGCGCCTTCCCACTATGGCGGAGTTTGCGACTGCGGTCGAGGCCATTGAGAAGGGTGCAAAGGGCAAGAACGCCCGAGTACGAATCACACCAATCACAGATTTTGGGTTGTTCCGAGACGACGCCAAGGGCTTCAATCCTCTGGGTGCAGGTCAAGGACTGGTCGTAGATCTTCGTGGACAGCTTGAGGTTGTTCAACTCGCAGCCTCCTCATTTCTCCTTCGAAAGCTCTATCGCGAGATGTTCAATTGGCCGGCCGACTCGACCATCAAGGTTGCAGCGGTTCTCGACGAGGCACACCGATTTGCAAAAGACAAATCCCTACCAAAAATCCTCAAGGAGGGCCGCAAGTACGGCGTGTCCGTGGTGGTCGCAAGTCAAAGTGTCGATGATTTTGACAAGAACGTGCTCGTTAATTGTGGTACGAAAATCGTGTTCAAGACCAACTTCCCGGAATCCAAAATGGTCGCGAAACTGCTGCATGGACCGGGTGGACAAGACCTTGGTGATGAAATCACGAGACTGCCGGTTGGTACTGCCTTCTGCTCCATAGGAAGTGGCGCAACCCGGCGCGTGGATATGAAGATGTAGTCGCGTAGTGGTGAATGAATTCGAACGCTCTATTGAATTGATCGTCAGGTGACTATCTCACCAGAAAGTCACGAAGCGGTGCGACGGGCCAGTGCCGACGCACCCGTTGTGATAGACGGCTCGAATTTGGCAGGGGACTCGTCTCTACCCGGTTGCGGAAAATTCTGTTGGAGCCGCGTCGAGTCACTCCAACGACTCTGGAGGCAGTTGATTGATCCGGCGACAGAGTTTCATGCAATTGTCGACGAGAGCCTTGCACCGCGGCTCGGAGCTCACTGTAAAGGAGCTCTTCGAATCGCGAGTGCTTCAAAGAACTTCATGATTTTTCCCTTCGCCGATCCCGAGATCTTGCGAACTGCTGAAGTTAAAGACGCCGTTGTTCTAACTCTTGACTTTTATAGAGACCATCGCAGGAGTAATCCTTGGATTGATGGGAGCACCACTCGATTCATTGGATGGAAAGCTTCTGGCACGAGCTTGGTGTTTGGGTTTCGCGACATGGGCGTGCAGGCAGTAAGAATCGAGTCGCCAAGAAAGCTTCGACTGAAATCCGCTTCTGACAGATGTCGGCCGGCGAAATTGCGGAACCTTAGATTAGCACGAGAGGCATCAATGCCCACATCTGGAGTTTACAGATGAGCGTGAACGCGTCTTATAGCATTGTTGATAATCCGTTAGAACTTCGTTGGGTGAGAGGTGTCTTCTCCATAGAAATTATGAATGAGCTCAGAATCGTAGAAAACTGTCTGTCGCAGGTCGGCACCCTCGAAGAGATTCATGGCGAGTCGGCAATTTTCGAAAAGTGTGTGCTCGGCATTGACGAGCCGAAAGCGGCACGCGC
>Ga0194123_10005149_pt1 | contig 14219 bp, 14 predicted proteins | sample TA2MahsurfametaG_5_FD_155479 | JGI IMG/M metagenome (GOLD analysis project Ga0194123, IMG submission 155479) | Freshwater microbial communities from Lake Tanganyika, Tanzania - TA2015023 Mahale A surface | ecosystem: Environmental > Aquatic > Freshwater > Lake | place: Tanzania: Lake Tanganyika... | reverse complement strand
GCAGCCGCAGGCCGGACGAGTTGCCAATCCGAGCCGGAGTCACTCGATAAGGGCTGACAGCCATGGCAAGCAGCACAGCAAGAGCGGACTTACATCACGTTAATCCGTCTGACTGTGATCAGCCCAGCATCTGGATGAGCAGGGGGTCAGCCGGCTCCACCAGGGGATTCACAACGCGAACACCCCGCCAGCAGAAGCCGGCGTGAAGATCTTCCGTGAGCAGCAGCCGGGCACCACCCTCGGCCGCCACGTTGAGCACCAGGGCATCCCAGCTGGCCAGCTGATGCACCACACAGAGATCCATCGCACCTCGCCAGGCGGCGGCATTGCTCTCCAGCACTGGAAACGCATCCATCCAACCGAGCACGGCATCCTGGGCCTGGACGGCTGAGCGACCAGCTTGACCAATGAGCACACGGAACAGCTCACCGAGGCACTGCAGCGGCACCACCAGATCGGCATCGCTGAGTTGCTCAAGCAGTGCCCTTGTGGCACTCACCCGCTGCTCATCCCCAAAGCCCTCGGCGTAAACCAGCAGATTGGTGTCGAGTGCGGCACGCATCAGTCGTAAAGATCGTCGCGCTGCCAGGCGCGGGCTTCCCCACTGGCGGGCTGAGCGGCCAGGCGTGCCAGAAGCGCACGGCGCGCTGCTGCGTTGGAAGCCCTGCCTTCTCCGACGGGCGTGAGGTTGGCGACGGCCCGCCCGTGGGAGTGCACCGTGAAGCTCTTGCCCTGCGCCACCTGCCGCAGCAAGGCGGAGAAGGCGCGATTGGCCTCAGAGGCACTCACAACAGAGCGATCGGGAACCAATGGAAGCAAGTAGTGATTTTCACTACTTTAGCCCGCTATCGCCTGAGGCGTCGCGCCGCAGCTTTGTGGCCGGGACTCAAAGAGATGCCGTGCAGCACCAAACGGGTCGTCACCACCAAAGTTAAGGTGGGGCTTCTTTTCCTGGCCCTGCCGACTCCTACGACGTGGTTTGCGAGAACGGCGCAATCGTGCGCGCCCGCTTGCAGGAGCTCGGCATCACCGAAGCGGATGTAGCCGATGGGGTGACCTGGGCGCGTCAAGCGTGAGCGCCCTGCGTGTGGTGCTCGACACCAATGTGTGGTGTCTGCTCTGCTCTTTGAGCGTGGGTCGCTCGCCTCGACTGCTCTCAAAAGGCGTCAAGTTCCAGTCCAGCGCTTGAGCCGATCCAGCATCCGCCGCAGCGGTCCCATCAGCCGCCAACTCCAGGAGGCCTGCAAAGCCAGGCGCTGGTGCTCGCTGGAGGCGTAGGCGGCGCGCACATCCTCCAGTTCCATGGACCGCTGAGCCAACTGATCTCGAAGCGCATCACCGGCCTGCTGCTCTTGCTGCAGCTGCAGCGTTAACAACCTTGGGCTGCGTTCGTCCCAGAACAAGGCATCGCCCTCCGCTGCCAAGGCTCGCTGCCACAGCGGCGGGAACGGGGCAAAAGCCTCCACAAACGCGGCGGTGGGAACAACACCAGAGGCCCGCGCAACCTGCTCCAGTGCCTGCGCCATGGTCTGGCTCCACTCCAGCAGCCGCGGATCCAGTTGCTGCAAGAGAGCCTGATCCTGATGGGCCGCAGCGGAGCGCTGCAAACCAGGCTTCACCTGTTCGCTCAACAGATCCTTCAACAGTGTGGGCTCCACGGAAAGCTGCAACGGCTGCGCCAGCCAAGGTGCGAGAGCCTTCGCAGCCACATCCTGCCCCTCAACCTCCAACAGAGGTGCATAAGCCACCACCGCATCAGCGGGCTGCAGGGCGAGGGCCAGATGGTGGTTATAAAGAAACCACAGGCACAAGGCCCAATTCAGCTCGATCCCGTCACGCACGTGTAGCGACACCGCCACTTCCAGTGGATCGCGCAACACAGCGAGCACAGGCACCCGCTTCAGCAGCAGGTGCTGATAGAGCGGCAGGGTGATGCAGAGCCGCGGATCTTTGTCAATCCAGTGCTGCTCCAGCGCGTAGCGGCGCAGTTGCGGCCGCCAGTGCTGAATCAATCCTTGCCAATGGGGCTCACCCGGCTGAATCGGCAGCAAAGGCGGATGACGCCAGTCGCACACGATCTGCTCAAGCGCCTGATCATTGAGCTGATTAAGCAGCTGCGACTCAAAAAAGCCGGCTGGGTTATCCAGCGCAGGCGGCAAATCCTCAAAGGCCTCTGTGGCCGCACTGGCCCCACTGTGCTGCTGCAGCAAACCGCTCACAACGCCCGCCACCAGTGACGTGCCCGAGCGGTGGCAACCGGCCACAAACATCAGCTTTCAGCTGCTGGCGCCATGGTACGCAACGCAAACCCAGCAAGCCCAGTGCCATCAGTGCCGTGGTTGCACGGATGCGCAGGGTGCTCCCAACGGCCAACGATCGAAGCAGGACCCTCAAGAACCGCCGCTACGCTGATGGGAGCACAACCGTTTCTTGATCGCCCAGCCATCGCAGCCCTCCTCGCAGGCAGCTTGCTGATTGCCATCTCGTTCCTCACCAACTATGGCCATGGAGCCCTCCTCCATTTCAACAACCTCCCGCTGGATGACCAGATCGGAGTATGTCTCCACACTGCCGCTCTGGCGGCGCTGTTTGGCGATGTTGAACTGGCGACCCGTTTACGACATCGAGCAAGAAGCATTGAGACTAAGCGAAATCAACTCCAGACTCTATGCCTTGTTGCGGGATTCAGACTCCTCCTCGCTGACAACCCGCAAAACAGACGCCAACTCATCGAATCTGTAGATGTACTCCTCGAGCAGGTTGAGCTATCGATGAACCAGTGAGTGAACTTTTCGCTTCGTAAAACCAGTGTGTCACCTGTCAGATTTCTGATCGCCGGCACCCAGAAAGGCGGCACAACAGCCCTGGCCGATTACCTGCGGCAGCACCCAGGCCTGTTCATCCCAGCCGTGAAGGAGCTGCACTTCTTCGATAACGAAAACCTGAATTGGCAACAGCCCCAGGAGCTTTACGCGGGCTATCACGCTCAATTCACCGGAGCCACGCCTGGCAGCCTCTGGGGCGATGCCACCCCGATCTACAGCTATTGGTGGCCTGCCATGGCACGCATCTGGGCTTACAACCCGGCCATGCGCCTGATCCTCTGCCTGCGCAACCCCGTGGAGCGGGCCTATTCGCACTGGGCCATGGAAACCGGCCGCCAATGGGATTCCGTATCCTTCCCGGAAGCGATCGCCTCAGAGGCCGAGCGTTGCCGTACCGCACTGCCGCATCAACACCGCGTGTTCTCCTACGTGAGCCGTGGCTTCTACAGCGAGCAGCTACGCCGCCTGTGGAGCTTCTTTCCACGCGAGCAAACGCTGATCCTGCGCCAGGAAGAGCTCCTGCAAGATCCCAGCAATACCCTCAGCCGGGTGCATCGCTTTCTGGGCGTCGACCCACTGCCGCCTGCGCAGCCCTTGCGAGCCAACAGTGGCCGGTACACCAGCCCGATGGACCCTGTTACGAGAAGCCAACTGCAGCAGCTCTTCGACCCGGAGATCAGCCAGCTGGAACAACTGCTGGGCTGGGACCTGAGCCACTGGCAAGCTGACCCGACTTAGTCGACTAGACTAAGGAGTGGCGGCACGGGGATCATGCAACACGTGAATATGCACGAGGCCAAGACACATCTCTCGCGCCTCGTGGATGAAGCCGCAGCTGGCAAGAGCTTTGTGATCTGCAAAGCCGGCAAACCAATGGTGCAGCTGACGCCCCTGGAGTCCTCGCAATCAGTCCCAACAGCGAAGCGCCGGCTGGGCCTGCTGCGGGGGCAGTGCTTTGTGCCGGATGATTTCGATCAGATCGGCAGCAACGAACTTGCCGATCTGTTTGAGGGTGCCTGAACACCCATGCACCTACTCCTCGACACCCACCTGCTGGTCTGGGCCATGGGGTCGCCGGAACGACTACCAGATGGCCTAGTCGACATGCTGGAAGATCCTGGCCATATCCCGGTTTTCAGCGTGGCAAGCCTTTGGGAGCTGGTGATCAAAAGCGCACTGAACCGGCCGGATTTCAGCGTGCAACCAGGCCTGCTCCGGCGAACGCTCCTTGAATCGGGATGGGAGGAGCTCCCCGTTCAGGCCCATCACGTGTTCAACGTTGCCGATCTGCCTCCATTGCACCGAGATCCTTTCGATCGGCTGCTGTTGGCCCAGGCTAAAGCCGAAGGCTTGCTGCTGATCACTGCGGATCAACAGCTCGCGGCTTACCCCGGGCCAATCCGCTGGATGACGTGAGAAGAACCTGGCCGTTCCGGATCAAGACTCCCAGCGCTCAACCCGAGCCGGCCAAGCGAGAGAAAAATTCGAATCAGCAAACGTGAGATTGGGGTTGTAGTAAGGATCGTTCTGAAGCTGTTCGCCCCAGCGTTCATGCATCCAGGCCTCCTCGCGCTGGAAGCGCTCCACTTTCTCCGGGGCCAGATCATCACCCCGGCTCACCGATTCGTGATGCAGCAGCACCGCAAATGGGGTGTAAATGATGCGATGGCCAGCCTCACGCAGGCGCAAACAGAAATCCACATCGTTGAACGCCACAGCTAGGTGTTCGGCATCGAGGCCGCCCACCTGCTCCCAGGCGCTGCGGCGCACCAGCAGGCAGGCTGCCGTCACCGCAGACACCTCCTGAGCCAGGTTCGCCCGCCCGAAATACCCGCGCTCGCCGCCATCAAAGCCGCGGTGGCCATGGGCGGCCACCCCGCCGAGCCCCAGAAACACGCCGGCATGTTGCACCTTGCGGTTGGGGAACAGCAGCTTGGCTCCCACCGCCGCAACACCAGGCCGCTGCAACTGACTCACCATCTCCTCGAGCCAGTCGGGCTGAATCACCTCAATGTCGTTATTGAGCAAACAGATCAGCTCTCCCTTCGCCTCGGTCACCGCCAGGTTGTTGAGCGCTGAGTAATTGAACGGGCTGGGGTCTTGGAGCACCCGCACCCGCTGCTCACGCTGTTGCAGATCCTCCAGGAATCGCAAGGTGGCGGGATCGTCGGAGCCGTTATCCACCACCAGCACCTCCAAAGCGCTGTAGTGGGTTTTCATCAGCAGGCTGTTCAAACAGGGTTTGAGCACCGACAAGCCATTGCGAGTGGGAATCACCACACTCACGAAGGGCAACGGATCCGGCGGCTGCAGCTGCGCTCTAAAGCCCTGAGGCAGGCAGCTGAGTTGCTTCAACGGCAACCCGCAGCGCTCAAAGTGATCGGCGAGGGCTCGTTCGGCCGCGATCTGGGCGTAGGGCTTGGCCTTCGAGCCAGCGGCCGTGCTCTCAGCATGCACACGCCAGTGATACAGCACCCTGGGAATGCGCACGATCTGATCCGGCCGCAGCCGATCGCTGCAGCGCAGCACCAGGTCGTAATCCTGCGATCCCTCGTAACCCTCCCGGAAGCCGCCCACCTGACGCATCAGCTCGGTGGCATACACACCCAGATGGGAGAACATATTTTGCCCCTCCATCAGTACAGGATTCCAGCCGCTCTTGAAGTAGGGGCCAGAGCGCTTGCCATTCGGGTCGAGCTTGTCTTCGTCGGAATACAACAAACGAGCATCAGGGTGCTCTTGAATCGCCTGGGCAAGCCAAATCAGGGCATCGTCGGGCAGTAGATCATCGTGATCGAGCAAGGCCACCCATGGGGCTTGCACCAACTCCAAAGCTGAGTTGGAACTGGCTGAGATATGGCCATTGCGCTCCCGAAACACCACCTGGATACGTGAATCTGCCGCCATCGCTGCTTCCAACAGCGACCGGATATTGGGATCACTCGAGCAGTCGTCGGCGATGCAAAGCTGCCAGTGGGGATACAGCTGCTGGCACACGGAATCGATCGCCTGCTGCAGCCACTCCGGGCGTGGGTTGTACACCGGCATCACCACAGCGATCCGGGGCGGATCCGGCAACGCCTGAGCCCAGGCCGCCATCGCTACTTTCTCCTCGGCCGTGGTGGCGAACGCGGACAGCCAAGCCTCGTAATCGACGGAGAAGCGCAGTGGATCACTGATGCGCCGCAACCGATCCAAACTGGCCCGAGGCCCCTCCCTCAGGCTTCGCAACACAAACCGCGGCGCCCGCAGCACCACCCCCGGATCGCCGCGCAACACCTGGGCCGAAGTACGCAGGCGGCGCAGGAGCGTGGAGAGCTTCATCGGGGCAGGCAAGCCAGCAGACCGTAAAGCCCCAACGTGCGCAAGGGCCCATGTTTCCAGGGGCGTTGGTCACTCGGGAGCTGCAGCAACGCCAGCCAGCGCTGCCGCCGCGGCAACTGCAGCAGCGGTGGCAAAACCGAGATCGGCCGGCCGTAACGCCGCGCAAACAGCGCCGCCTGCTGCAGCGCCGCGCGGGTGTGGCCGCCGGCGGCCGGATCCGCCAACAGGCTCCGCAACCGCTGCCGCCAGTAGCGAAGACCCAGACCCTGAGCGCCGAGCACATTGGCGCCGTGCTGGCGGTAGAGCACCCCCGGCTGATCCACCAGAGCGATCTGCCCGAAGACGCTGGCCACCAGCGCCAACCACCAGTCGTGCATCAAGGCCTCAGCCGGGATCGGAAGAGCCTGCATCAGCAGAGCCCGGTTGAGCAGAGCCGTGCAACCGGTCACCACATTGGTGAGCGCCAGATCCACCGGATCGGTGCGCTCTGGATCCAGCCTCTGGCGCTGCAGATAGCGGCAGCCCAGGGGCTGCGCCTGGCCATCCACCAGCTCCAGATCGCTGTGCACCAGCAGGGGCGTGCTCACCCCGTGGCGAGCCTCAAGCTGCTGCATCCGTGCCAGGGCCTGCTCGAGCTTGTGGGGCAGCCAGAGATCATCCTGATCCGCCAGAGCCACGTAGGGCGCCGTGGTGGCCTGCAGCAGGCGGTTCACATTGGCGGTGCAGCCCAGGTTGCCGTCGGCGGGCAACACCTGCAGCCAGGCGCCGTAGCGCTCCTGCAGCTGTGCGATTAGGGCTGGAGTGCCATCACTGGAGCCATCGTCGCGGAGCAGCACTCGGGCCGGCCGCAGGATCTGGGCCTCGATCGAGGCCAGCTGGGCCTCGAGATAGGGAGCTCCGTTGTAGGTGGGGAGCACCACCTCGATCGATGCCGGCGGCGGCTGAAGCGATTGCACACCGCTAATCGCTTCATCAGATGAAGCGATTAGGCTGGCAGCATGGTCATGCACTGGATCTGGGAGCAGCCGGACTGGCCCCAGTTTCGCTGGGATGCCGAGCAGCTTCTGCCAGCTCTGCGCAGCGCCCATGCGCAGAGGCTTGCGCTGCAACAGCTCCTCAACCAGCTGGACTCCAACCTGCGGGAGGAAGCCTCAGCAGCGCTGCTCAGCCGCGAGAGCCTCAGCACTGCAGGCATCGAAGGTGAGCAGCTGGATCCCGCCGAAGTGCGCTCCTCCGTAGCCCGCCGCCTGCAGCTCCCGCTGGAGCCGCAACAACCACGGCCGAGCGCCAAGGTGGACGGCCTGGTGCAAACGCTGCTCACAGCCACGTCCGATCTCGAGGCGCCACTGAGCCTGAACAGCCTGAACACGTGGCACCGCTCCCTGTTCGCCGCGGGCCCGGATGGGTTGCGCGCCATCCGGATCGGCGAGCTGCGTGGCGATGAACCGATGCAGGTGGTGTCCGGGCCGATCGGGCGAGAAACGCTGCTCTTCCAGGCGCCACCCCGCCAGAGTCTTGAAACTGCATTGCAGCAGCTGATCGACTGGTTCAACGCACCGCCAGAAGGCCTCGATGGATTGATCCGGGCGGGTCTGAGCCATCTCTGGTTGGTCACGCTTCACCCCTATGACGACGGCAATGGCCGCCTGGCGCGGGCCCTCACCGACCGCGCGCTGGCCCAGCTGGCGCCCAAGGGCCTTCAGGTGCAGCACGCCCTCAGCCTGTCGGCGCAGATCCAGCTGCAGAGGCAGCAGTACTACGTGCAACTGGAGCGCTGCCAGAAGGGAACGCTGGACGTCAGCAACTGGCTGCTCTGGTTGCTGGAGCAGCTAGGCGCTAGCGCCGAACGCAACAGCCTTGTGGTGCAGGCCGTCCGTGCCAAAGCCCTGTTCTGGTGGAGTCATCGCCACCACAGCTTCAATCCACGCCAACAGAAGCTGCTCAACCGGCTACTGGATGCCGAACCGGAAGGATTCGAAGGAGGCCTCACCCTGCGCAAGGCCATCGGGCTCACCCAAACGAGCCGTGCCACAGCCTGGCGTGATCTGAGCGAACTGGTGGAGCTGCAGGCGCTCGAGCCCATGGGCGCCGGACGCAGCAGCGCCTACCGGATCCGCTGGCCCGGCTCTCACCAGAGCGCCCAGCCCCACTTGCGGAAGTAGTGCCAGGCGCTGGCCAGGTTCACCGCCATCAACCCCAGGTTGCGGTAATTACCCCGGCCCCAGCCGTGCACCACGCCGGCCACCGGTAAATGCACACAGCGGCCGTCGCGGGCCAGGCTGCGGGTGAGATCAGCGTCTTCCAGATAGAGGAAATAGCGCTCATCGAAACCGCCAGTGCGGCGGAACGCCTCACTGCGGATCAGCATGCAGCAGCCGCTCAGATAGGGCGCATCAAACACCTCCTGGTAGTTCTGATCGGCCATCACATACCAGCGGTCGTAGCGCTTCAGCCAGGTGGGCTTGAGCCAGTCGGGCAGGAAGCGGCGGCTGAACAACCCCAGCACCGTGGGATGGTGCTTGCACAGCTTCTGAGGCGTGCCGGCTTCATCGAGGATCTGCGGCACCGCCAGGTTCACCTGCGGATGCTGTTGCAACCAGCCGAGCAGCTGCTCGAAGCTGCCCGGCTGCCAGGAGAGATCGGTGTTGAGCACACCGATGTAAGGCGGCAGCTGCCCGAGCCGCACCACCAAGCGGTTCACAGCGCGGCCGTAGCCGGGGTTGTCGCGATTGGTGAGAAACAGATCCGCGCCGGCCGCCAGCTGCTCCACCGGCTCTCCCGGCTGGTGGTCGTTCACCACCACCGCATAACCCACCTCCGGCGAGAGGTCCGCCAGGCAGGCCTGCAACTGCTCCACCTCCAGGGGTGAAGGGTGGTAGGCCACGAGCAGAAGCAGCAACTGACGCTGCGGCATGCCGCCCGCCTCGGCTTTGGGGGCATCGAGCCTCGAGTGCCGCCGAACCACCGGGGATCGTGCCAGCCGCAAAGCGGCCTGGCGCCGCGCCAGCGGCTGCAACCAGCGCCGCGTCAGCAGACCCCAGAACGCCAGAACCAGACCCAGAATCAGCAGGGTGCTGCGGTGAAACCACACCGCGGTGAGCGCCGCATTCAGCAGCCAACCCGCCAGCACCGCCAAGGCCAGGGCAGCGCCCACCACGAGCAGCCAACGCTGCACCAACTGCCGGTAGGGCATCCAGGGCCAGCGCAGGAAGGAATACCCCCCCAGGAACCAGGCCAGCAGCAGAAAACCCAGGCCAAACACCAGACCATCGGCCTGGAGGATCAGCGCAGGGTTGTGATGGCGCAGCTGGGCTGCCAGCAGAGCCCCCAGCAACACTCCGAACAGATCCAGCCCCACGCAGAGCCAGAGGAACGGCCAGGCCTGCTTCATCCAGCCGCCATGGCCGGGGCCTGCGTGCCGATGCGCTCGCCGCTGTAGCCGGCCCGCTCACGCACCTGCTGGCACCAGTCGAGGTGATCGAGATACCAGCGCACGGTGGCCTCGAGCCCCTGCTCGAAGCTGTGGCGGGGGGTCCAGCCCAATTCAGCGGTGATCTTGGCCGCATCGATCGCGTAGCGCCGGTCGTGGCCCGGGCGATCGCTCACGCGCGTGATCAGGCGGGCGTGGGGGGCACCCTGGGGCCGCAGCTGATCCATCAGAGCGCAGATGGTTTCCACCACATCGCGATTGGTGCGCTCGCTGGGGCTGCCGTGATCACCAGCGCCGCCCACGCAATAGCTCTCGCCCAGCCGGCCGCGGGTGGCCGCCAGCAGCAGCGCCTCCACATGGTCTTCCACGTAGAGCCAGTCGCGCACGTTGGCGCCATCGCCGTAGAGGGGGATCGGCTCACCGGCCACCGCCTTGAGGATCACCACCGGAATCAGCTTCTCGGGGAACTGCCAGGGGCCGTAGTTGTTGGAGCAGTTGGTGAGCACCACCGGCAGGCCGTAGGTGTGGTGCCAGGCGCTCACCAGGTGATCGCTGGCCGCCTTGCTGGCGGAATAGGGGCTGCGGGGGTCGTAGGGGGTGGTTTCCGAAAAACGGCCTGTGGGGCCCAGTGAACCGAACACCTCATCCGTACTGATGTGATGGAAGCGGAAGCGCTCGCGGCGCTCCGCCGGCAACTGCTCCCAATGGCTCCGCACCGCCTGCAGCAGGTTGAAGGTGCCTGTCACATTGCTCTCCATGAAGGCACCAGGGCCATCAATGGAGCGATCCACGTGGCTCTCGGCCGCGAGGTGCATCACGAGATCGGGATCGGCCTCACGCACAGCCCCGGCCGTGGCGGCGGCATCGGCCAGATCAACCTGCAGCAGATGATGGCGAGGCTGCTCACCGATGCTGGTGAGATCGCTGGCGTAGCCGAGCTTGTCGAGGTTGAAGACCTGTGCCGGGCTGTCGGCAAGCAAGCGCCGCACCAAGGCGCCACCGATAAAACCTGCTCCCCCGGTCACCAACACCCGCGCGGTGCTCTGCGGCAAAAGTTCCTGCACCGATGCGGTCTCTGAGCTGGGGTGAGCGTAGGGGAGGCGGCGCCAATGGAATCCAGCGCAGTCATCTAAAGCGAGGTGGTGCCTTGGGGGCCACCCGTACAGTGCCCACAAAGCCAGCAGCAGCGTGAACGTTCTATTTGTTCACCAAGGGTTCCCCGGTCAATACCTCCACATCTGCCGCGCTCTCGCCAAACAGGGAGGTCACCAACTGGTGGCTCTAGGTATGAATCCTGCTCGTGCCCCACTGCCGAAAGGTGTGCAATACGTGGTGTACGGGGCCGCCCGTGGCAATGGACAAGATGTTCATCCGCTTGCCTTGGAGACAGAAACCAAGGTGATTCGCGCCGAAGCCTGTGCAGCAGCTGCAGAACAACTCAAGCAGAAGGGCTTCAAACCTGACATCATCTGCGGCCATCCAGGCTGGGGCGAAGTGCTTTTTCTCCCATACGTGTGGCCGAAAACGCCCATTCTGCTCTACCAAGAATTTTATTATCAAATTCACGGCTTTGATTACGATTTTGATCCCGAGTTTCAATCGATAACATCTTGGCAAAAATGTGCCAAAGCGCACATGAAGAACGCCAATACATTGCTCAACCTAGAATCTGCAACCTGGAACATCGCACCAACCGCATTCCAGCGCAGCAGTTTCCCAGAGCGATTTCATCACCGTATTTCAGTGATTCATGACGGCATCGACCCAAATGCCGCTCCCGCTAAATCCAAGAGTGGGCTCATGCTCAAACTCAGAGACGGATATGAGTTAAAGCAAGGTACACCAATCGTAACCTTCGTCAATCGCACAATCGAGCCCTATCGAGGCTGCCACTCCTTCATACGCTCGATTCCACACATCCAGGAAAGAAATCCCGATGCTCAGATCGTGATCGTGGGTGAGGAAAAAGGGGTCAGCTATGGATCGATTTGTCCTGAGGGCGAGTGGAAGGATGTCTTCCTCAAGGAAATTGAAGGTAGCTATGACCCCTCACGCCTGCACTTTGCCGGCAGCCTTGGCTACGCCGACTTCCTCATCCTGCTGAAGCTCAGCCAGGCACATGTGTATCTCACCTATCCCTTCGTGCTCAGTTGGAGCCTGCTGGAAGCGATGAGCACGGCCTGTCCAATCGTGGGTTCAGCCACCGCTCCGGTAATGGAGGTGATTCAGGATGGTCATAACGGTCTGCTAGTGGATTTCTTCAGCCCCAGGGGGATCGCCGAAGCGGTGGATCAGTTACTGAGCGACCGCAAGCTTGCCAAGAAATTGGGAGAACAAGCTCGCAACGATGCATTGGCGCGCTACAGCCTTGAGCGCTGCCTGCCGCGTCAGCTGGAACTGATCGACCTGGTGGCCAGTGGAGCTCTGGGGCAGTAAATCCTGTGCAGAAGCAGCCTTCGCCTCAGCCAAAGCTCTTAGGCAAGCAACCCGCAGCTCTACTGATCTTGGGCCTGCTGATAGCAGGAATCATCCATGGACTCGGCCAAATCCTGGAGCTAGCGCAAGCCCACTGGCTGGAGCCCAACCTATTTGGCGATAGCTTCGTCTTCGTGCAACGCGAAGGATCCCATAATCCTCTGGGCTGGCTCCTGGCTCAACACAACGAGCACCGGATTGTTTGGGCCAAAGCAATCAGTCTGGTGGAAACCAATGTGTTCCAGCTGCCACCAGGCCAGAGCGCCCTGTATCAAAACCTGGCACTGATCCTGGGGTGTGCTGGTCTGTGGTGTTGGCTGAGCCAGCGGCTGCTGCAAAGGCCTGATCTTCGTTTAATCACAGCCCTCGCCGGCTGGCTGCTGCTGGTTAACCCTTGGCAATACGAAAACCTGGGCTGGGAATTTCAAACACCCTGGTTTCTGATCAATGCTCTCGTTCTCGCCGGCGCCCTGCTGCTGAGCAGCCCAGCTCATGGCGCATCCATGCCGAGCCGGCGACGAACCGAGCTACTGGCCGCCATACTCCCATGGGCCGCCCTCACCAGCACAGGCCAAGGGCTGGCGGTGGTGGTGGCGTTCAGTATCTGCGCCTGTTTGCACAGCCGCCGGTTGGGGGGGGTTGTGTGCGGCTCCACGGTTCTTGCGATCGTGTCGTTCTTCGTTCTGCTGCCTTACAGCAAGCCGGCAGGTCATCCCGAGTTCAGCTTCCAGCTGAACTACTTCCTGAGGGCCTGGCTGGGGGGACCCTGGCAGGGCCTGACACTGATCACACTGGTGATCGCTGCTGTGCTGGTCGCTCGTCGTCGATCGATCCCGCGAGAGATCTGGCCAGCCCTACTCATGCCTGGTCTATTCAGCCTGCTGTTCGCGGGAATGATCACCCTCTCCAGATCTGGCTTCGGCCTGGAGCAGGCACAGTCATCGCGCTACATCACCCACAGCCTGATGCTGGGTTTGTGTGCCCTGATGGCACTCGCCCTGATCGACGATCACAACGCCCGGCACACCACTCCGCTACTCGGTGGCTTTTTAGCGTTGGTTGCCACCCTGGGCTCGTTGCCGCAGGGGCTGCAAGCCAGCGGAATGAGCTACGCAGGGGCCTGGGCCGAAGGCCAGCGCTGGGCAGAGGCCAAACGCAATCGGTTTCTCTGCCATGCCCAGCAAGCCTCGCTTGCAACCGGTGGGATTCGACTATTGAAGCCGTGTGAGGAGATCCATCCGGATCTCTCTCAGGTGAAGCACTACTTCCAGGGACAATCGCCCGTGAAGCCCCTCGGTTGGCATCGGGACCTTCTGAAGCCAGCCACTCCAGTCAAAGGGTCTGGCATCAGCCACCAACTCGATCGACACAGCCTGTCAACCGATTCAATTCAGGTACGGGGCTGGGCATTCTTATCCGGTGATCCACGGCAAAGCCTGCTGATGGTTGGTGACTACGGCATCTCAAACCAGCTGGGTGCCCCTTTGGACGAACCCAGACCCGATGTGAAGCGTGCTCACCAGCTTCCTCATCAATATGTGGGTTTTAACGCTGTCTTTCCCAGAACCTATCAGGGTCAACCACTTCGTGCGGTTCTAATCGTCGGACCCAATCAGTCCGTGCAGATCTGGAAGGATCCCAATGCCAATGGCTGAGCGACCCGGTGTGATCCAAGCTCTGATCGCGGCCGGCCGGCCCCGGCAGTGGACCAAGAACCTGCTGGTGTATGCCTCAGCGCTGTTCTCGTTTCAGTTGCACCCCCAGATCTGGTGGCACTCCACGGAAGCTCTGCTGTCCTTCTGCCTGATCTCCAGCGCTGTCTATCTGCTCAACGATGTGATCGATCGCGAAGCCGATCGCGCCCATCCGAGCAAGTGCCGCCGCCCGATCGCCTCCGGGGCCCTGCCAGTGCCCACCGCCTTGGTGGCCGCTGCGCTGATTGCTGCCCTGAGCCTTGTTCTCAGCGCTTCGGTAGCCCCGGGCCTGGTGGCTGTGATCGCGGGCTATGCGCTGATTCAGATCGCCTACTGCCTGGGGCTCAAGCGCCAACCCCTGCTGGATCTGTTCTGCATCGCCTCGGGTTTTCTGCTGCGGGCACTGGCTGGCCTGGTGGCCACAGGCCTGGGCGCCTCCCCCTGGTTTCTGCTCACCATCGGCCTGCTGGC
>Ga0194123_10005147_pt1 | contig 14221 bp, 11 predicted proteins | sample TA2MahsurfametaG_5_FD_155479 | JGI IMG/M metagenome (GOLD analysis project Ga0194123, IMG submission 155479) | Freshwater microbial communities from Lake Tanganyika, Tanzania - TA2015023 Mahale A surface | ecosystem: Environmental > Aquatic > Freshwater > Lake | place: Tanzania: Lake Tanganyika... | reverse complement strand
TAGGATTTAAGTATTTTAAAAGGAAGTATAATCGTTTGAGTAAAATTATTTTACTGTGAAATAAGATGGAGCAGCCAACGTGTCCCAAAAGAGTTTCAAAAATATCTTGCTTATTTTTTTTTTCAATAAGGTAGGTTTTTTCTTTAAGTTTTATGCATGAAATAATGTTGGTATTATTTTTTTCGGGTTTTTTGGTTCTATTTTCAAATGATTTAAATTTAGAGGATCCTAAGTTACACATTGTAAAGCCATAGCAAGAATTAAGCATTAATTTGATCAATTCAGCTTTGATTTCGTAATTTTGTTTTTTGACAGGATCTTTTTCTTCAGATATAAATTGTTTAATTTGTTTACGTAAAAATAATTTTGATTCTATACTGTGGCGTAGATAAGGTTGTAGTTGAAACAAAATGGCATGATAAATATCGGGAGTTTTTTCAAAGCCAAACGTTTTATGCAACCAATTAAAATATTCCGTACTGATAATCATGTAGGATTTGGATTGATGTAAACTTACGACTCGTCTAGTAGGTATGTAATGTTCAATTAGTTTTTGAGTGTAATCAGACAAATTTTTTAATTCATATTCAACTTTTTGAATAATAAATCCAAAAATAGGATTTTGATTGTTTTTTTTTATTTCTAAATTTTTTACCACCAAAAAGCCGGTTAATTTTTTATTGGAAATGTTAGTTAAAAAAGATTGGTAATGGTATTCTTTTTTATAAAAAAGTTGATTAGAAATTGTTGGGGGTATTTTGTGCTGGGGGAAATTACATTCAAAAATTTCAACATATTCAAACTCCAAGGGATGTAAAAAATGTTTATGAAATATTTGAAAAAAATCATTGTATAATTGTTCAATATTTTTTTTTATTTCTAGAGTTTTTTTAGCTTTGGTAATATTTGTTTCATTATTAGAGATAGAACATGAACTAGCATGACCATGATAATAAACAGATTGATATTGTATAAGTTTAATAAATATTTTATTTTGATACAAAAAGGACAAGAATCCATCAAGGGGATATTGTCCAAAATAAAGTTGTCCCATGGCTGTAAAATTAGATTGAAAACGTAAAATTTCAATGTTTTTTGGAAGTGAATTTAAATAAAACTGTATTGCATTAAATTCATGGTTAAATTTAGCTGGCTCATTTATTAATTTGAAGTAATCTTGTTGACAATTATTGTTGTTTTGTACGGATGAACAAAATGAATTTACGTTAAGATTGAAAGTAGTATTTTTGTCTTTTAGGTGATGAATATCTTCATTAATAAATCTTGAGTAAATTAACGGAATTCCAACAGGAATTTTTTTTACTGCAGCACTAGGATAAAGAGATCGAATGTCAAAAGTAATAATGCCTGATGGTTTTTCATTAAAACATTTTGTCCATGGTTTTAAATTATTAAAATTAGGCCAAACTGAAGGATTTAACTGAGGATCAGAAATGTAATTGAATTGATCATTAATTGGAGTAGTATTATCTATCACACCATGAACAAAACTTGTACATAAACCACCAGTAACAGCTTGTTTCATAAAATAATTTAAAAAAGGATTGTTTAATTTAACTGGAGCTAAAATGTGATCAATTTGCTTAGCAGGATCCATGATAAAAAATTGTTGAAAAGATAAACTAGATTGGGAATATTTTCTTCGAATAAAAATATTAATCGAATCTTGTAAATAGCTATTAAAAATTTTTAATAAAACAGAATGCAGAAGCAAACAATCGATAACTAAATAATAAGTACTAAATTCATACAAATTATGAAATTTTTTTTGGGTAAATACATTTTGCGCTAGTCGTCTTTGTTCTATTGACACTTTTTTTCCAGTAAATGTATCTGTCCAAAATATTTCGTCATGAATTTTTAAAGAGGAAATAGTTTTTAATTTTTTAATAGAAATGGCTTGTTCATAGGGAAAACATAATTTAGATACATTTAGACTAAATAAATGACCAATTTTGTCTAAAGACATGTTAGCTGAAACTAAATCTCTAAGATCTTTTATATAGAGATTCATAGGCCAAATATTTTTTTTTTTCAAATTTATTTTTGATTTATCAGTATTAAAATTTTTTCGACATTGAAGAATAATTGTTGACAATGCCCCTCCTTTTTTAAAAATTTTAATTTTATTTTTGTACTGACATTGAATATCAATTAAATAATTACATAGTAAAAAATTATCATACCGTGATCCATTAAAAGCAATTAAAACACTTTCAAAAATAATTTCTTTTAAACGAGTAAACATGGAAACAAATATTCCCTTTTTGGGTAAAATTAAATCAGAGTTTTCTAATTTAACAATAATATCTTGTAATAAAATATATTTTACTAAAGACGTAATTATATTGCGTTGGTAGATGGTAATTAAAAATTTTTGAATCATTTGAGTCGTGTTGCTGTGGTTGGGTTCTGTGCATTTATTTTGTTTAAAATTTTGATTAATATGAAACGTTTGAACATTTTTTTCCTGAACAGAGCTATTTTCTAACATTACAAGTAGTTCTTTCGCACATGTTTGTAAATTACACCGTTTACACCGTTTTAAAGAGGATTCAAAAAAGTTCCAATCTACGGAACAAACAACCTTATCAGGAGGAGATGTCACATATTTTTGCAATTTGTTAAACAATATAGGGGGTAAATAAGTTTTCAAAATGGTCAGTGTCGAATTTAAAGGTAAAGGATCCACCAGGCCTAAAAAACAAAACAAAAATTTTTTTGATTTTTTTGTATAAAATTTTTGTTAAAAAAATGTTACTTACCTATAATATATAATTTTTGCACTCCTGTGATAATTTTTTGGTGAGTTTTATTGTCAAAACTGTTTATAAATGAACAGTTTTCCAACAACATGTTGTGCTGATGTATAGATTGATTTAGTGCTTCTGTATCATAACTGAAATAAAAACTGGATGAAACTTTTTTGTTTAGTTTTTTATTTTTAACTTGAGGATTTTTTTACCTGAGGAAAGAAATTTCACTGCAGATTTTAAGTTTACGCTGTAAATTTTCGTTAAGTAAACCAAAACTAGCTGAAAAACTAAAAATGTTAGACAAAGGGTGAAAAAACAAAAATTATATTTTTTGTATACGGCTCTTACCTAAATTTTCTAGTAGAAAGTATTTTTGATCCATTGGACTGGCCAGATGTTTTGTATTTAGATTTATTAATTTACTATGTACAATTTGTGTTAAAGGATGTTCACAAATGCAGTATTCTTGATTTAAAATTGTTGCCTGTTCATTTAATTGTTGGTTTTTAATATCTGCTATTTTTGTTCCTTCATTGACGTGAACAGTGGAAAAAAAATTTTTTTTTGAAAAGGTTAATTTAGTTTTTTGATCCATGGAAAGCAAACCTATTGAAAATTTGTTCGGAAATAACCAGGGATTAAGAAAAATCCAGACTGTTTCATCTGATTGTGAAGATTGATAATCACCAATAAAATTATTTGTAATTTGTTTAGTGCATCTTGTACTAACAAATGAATATGAAGTAAATATTTTTATTGAAAACGGGAAAGAACCAGTAAATGTTTGATTAATAATTAGCAATAGGTCAGCTATTGTAATTAGAGTATTGTCAAAAATTAAATTTTCAACAAGTAATTGATTTATCAAATAGGGATGTAAATGATGACCAGAAGTATTTAGTTGAAATAAATTGTTTTTATAAAAGAAAAAATTTATTGTTTTTAAATTAGGGTTATTAAAAATTTTCATAAAAGGATTTTGAAATTTGTAAATTATTAAGAAACAGTCTGAATGCAAAGAACACTTAAAAATATGCCTACATTTAGTAAAAGTTAAAATATTAATGTTAATACCCAATGTCCAAGTAAAATATTTTAAAGCATATATAAAATCAGTATCGTTTTTCCAATCTCTCAAAGTTAATTTTAGGGTTTGTAAAAAATTATCAAAAGATGGGTATTTTTTTTGCAAATTAGTTTGCCAAAGATGAAACACCAGATTTTCTAAAACAAAAATAAAAACAGATTAAATAAAAAAACTTTAGATTAATAGATTAAAAATTGTTTTACCTATTAAAGGGGATCCACACCAGGTTTTGTTGGCAATGTTTTTTGGTAATTTTAATTGCTGACATTCATGATTTAAAAAGTGTTGTACGTTTGAAACACAATTAATTGGCGCCATCTCTGTATTCATTTTATCTTAAAAGAAAAATTACATAAAAGATTGGGGTTTGTATGGGGATTTCTCTTTATATTTGATGGTTTTGTTGAACAAAATTTTTTATGGCGTCCTCATCTTCATCTTCATTTTCATCATCATCATCAGAGTAAAATATTTCATCCACTGACAGGTGAACATCTAAACAAACCAACAATTTTTTAAAAAAAATTTTATTACTTAATTTTTTAAAATTTTTACCTGTAAGCAAAGATTCTGTTGTTATAAGACAAAATTGACAAATAATGTCTCCAGCCATGAGCATCAGAAATTTAGAACTAAGAACTGGTACATAGGACAGATACATGTTAAACAAACTTGGATAGGCATAATTTAAAAGTATTTTCCATGAAGGACAATTTTTTTCATAGGTCATGATTTGCAAAATATATTCCGTGGAAGGGATTTGAAATTCTAGTTCCAAAGGAATGAATTGAATTTTGTTGGCTTTAAATGTTAAATTTTTTGGAGTCCGAATAAGAATGTTTTTATTGTCTATATAAATAGGGGTTAAAGCTCGGGTTGTCTTTTTTCGATACTTTATCATTATTATCTGCAAAAAAAATTTTATTTTCTATAAATGAATGATTTTTTTAAAGGTTGGCAAAATTGAGTAGCTGAAAAAACGGGATTAAATTGGTACAATTTTTCTTTTTTAAATACAAATCCTAAAAGAGATTGATAGGGTAAATTAAAATCTTTACAAAAAAAAATAAAAGATTCTGGAAATCGTAATAGAGAAACAAAAACTAAAGATCTGGTATTATTTAAAATTGATTTTTTGAATAAAACATCATAAAATGTCATGGGATAATAGATGATTGATGAACAACAATGACATTTGTCATGATCTGGACGATGATTTAAGAAAAAGGGTTTACAAAAAGTTTCAAAAGTAAATTGCTCAAAAAAAACATGCATATTATTTTTATGAGAATCAAAAATAATACCAAAATTAATGTTATTTTCTGCTAACAAAAACAAACTTTGCAAATCTTCATGGCAGAAACCTAAAAAGAAAAAAGAAAATTAACAAAAAAAATTTTTTTTTGAATTAAAATAATTTACCTGAACACAAAATAAAAAAATCCAACATGTCTAAAGTTTGATGGATTTTTTTTTGGTGTTGCTTGTTTTTTTGTAGTAGTTTGTAGGTTTCAAAACTTATTATACCACAACAGCCTAAAGATAAAAAAATTATATGACATTGTCCAACATAAAAAAAAAATTAATTTTACCTAAAAAAAAACAGCTGGTAAGAACACAGCAATCAATAGTCATTGTGTAAGAATTATTTTCATTAACTGAATATTTTGTTCTGAAAACAAAATTAAAAATGATGAGAACAACATTGTCTTTCTAACAAAATCATATTTTCTAGATTTTGATATATTTTATAATGACACCAATGACACAAACAATCCGGGGAACAGGTAGATAAATTTTTTAGGATATCATCATACATGGGTGGGTTTTTATTAAAATTTTCAAACAACGTGTCAAACGATGGTAAATTTTCAAAAATATGTGAAAATATTCTATATTTATCAAACATACTTTTAAAGTATAAAAGTTTTTCGCGATCAATGGCAAAATAAAAACAATCGTTGAAAATAATAGGTGTAAAAACACATTTTATAAACATATTGTCTTTTTTTGAAAAATATTCTCCCAGCAAATGCAATAAATATGTGTTTATTTGTTGATAAACCCAGGGTGTATTTATGAGTACAGGCAAAAACATTTTTGAAATCACTAAAGAAAGCAAATCTTTTTCGGATAAATAACAAATAATTTTGTAAATAATTTCCGGTGGTAAATTTTTGTTACAAACATCAAAATATTGTTTTGGTATTACTTGATTATTTTTAAATTTACTAAAACTATGTTCTAAACGAAAAAAAAGATAACGTTGTGGATTTTTTGAAGAATTCTGAAAAAAGAAAAAAATTTAGTTTACAATGTTAATTTTTTGGTTTTTGTCATTAGAATAAATTTTATTGAATAAACAATGGTTCATTACCTGGAAAAATTTGATGTTGGTGCAATGATAAACTTTAAAATTAGAGCTGAATATCATTTTAACATTATTCACAATAATGCCATTCTTGAAAAGTTGGTAAGTGTGTTTTGGTTCCATTTTCAAAAAAACAATAAATAAAACACCCTTTTTTTAAATTTTGAAAAAAAAATTTGTTCTGAAAAATTACAAGGTTTTTAATGATATAAATAATTGACTAAAGTCAGCTACTTCTAACACAAGACCATTTGAATCTAAAATATAAAATTCTAAAACAGAAGCTAAGGACATGGCATTAGAAAAAGGTATAATACATAGCGGGGAGTAAGTGCTGGTAAATTTTTTATCTTCTTCTTCATAAACAAGCATAGATAAAATATTTTTATTTGATGGAGAATTAAAAAAATTATTAAATTTTAAAAAATTATTGGTTAAAGCTTGATTTGATTTGAAAATAATAAAAAATGGAGGTTTATAAGTAACTGGTTCTGTATAATGAAAGCCGTTAGAAAGACATCCATGTTTTTTGCCACTGAGATCATCAACACGTATATTTGTTTGAGAAGGTGAAATATGTAAAACATTTTGCCAATATTCATTGGGGAAAAAAAAGGGTTTAGATTTTGGGGGGATGTTTATGAAAATAGAAAATCTATCACTGTCGGTAGAATCTAAAGTATTAGATTTAACTAAGGAAACAATTCCTTGTTCACTAATAGTTGTATCTAAACTAAAATATTTTACCACCCAGGATGACTTGTAGGCTTCATTAATGCTGTTTTCAACAGCCTCACTATATTCTTTGTTCTAAAAAAAAATTATTTAAAAAAATAATTTGAATTTAAAAAGTTAAAAAACAATGTTACCTTTTTAGTAAAGCCAGTAAACCAGTCATAAGAAATCGAATCAAACAGCATTGAAATTTTTAATGTTTGAAATTCTGCTAGAAAAGGACAGTTTATCATGGCAAAATCAACAAATGATTGACTAATTTTAGTATTGTCACTATCAGAAATTTCTAGTTCTGATCGTGGAAATAAATCAGTGATAGATTCAAACTTGATAATAATTTTTCGTTTGCATTGATTTAAAGTAAAGTTTTCTGCTGTTTGATCAAATTTTTGTAAAAGTTGGTCATTCCAGGTCAAACCAACTGTAAAAAAATTTAATTGATTAGAAGAGTTAAAAAATTTTTTTTAATTTTAATAAAAATTTTTCCTACCAATAGGATTTTGAATGAATTCTGTAACGTATAAATCTGTTGATTCTTCATTGTCAAGGTTTTCCGTAAAATCTTTGTATTGTTGTTCCTGTGAAAAAAAATTGAAAAATTGTAAAAAAAATGTTTTAAGTAAAAGTATTAAAAAACAAGCCAAAGAAATAGTTTTTTACCAGTTGGCTATCGTTGGAGCTGAATGTTATTTTGAAATCATCATTTTGTGCCAAAAAATCTCTAAAAAAAAAATTTTTTTAATGTTAATTTTTTTAAAAGGGTTGAATAAAAAATTTTACCTTGTTGATTGATCTCTCAATACAGTGAAGTCATCCAGGGGAGAAATAATTTTAGAATAATAAGATTCAGGAAGTACAAATATTTGATGGGGTAAAAGTACAAGGTCAAAAGAAAATTTAGTTTTTCCTTCTGATGATTTAATATTGGACAAAAAAGAATTTTTTTTGGCATTACATTGTTTAAGATATAAAGAGTTAAGTTCAACAAAAACATTTTTGGATGAAGTGTCGGATAACGCTGCATTTCCACTTTTGGTGTTTTTTAAAGTGAAGATATCTGAAAAGAATTTGTTTTACCTTTAAAAATATGTGTCAATAATAATCAGATTTTGTTTTAAAACAAAATTTACCTAGGTATAATTTTGGAGCAAACCATAATTTCAGGTTATCTACAAAAAAATTATTTTTTAATACTTTATTAATTTTAAACAATAAATTTTTATTTTATTACAAAAAATACCTATGGGCGGACTAGTGATAATGCTGTCTACATATTGTAAACCTAGTTGTGAACGTTTACAAATCTGGTCACGAAACTCTTTTTGCAAATTACATTGAAATGTGTTGTCCTAAAATTGAAAACATTCTATTAAAATATGTATTATAAAAATTAAGAAGACAGATTTTATTTAAAGAACATACCTTAGACTGACATTGTAAAAGATATTCTTGTGTCATTTTTTGAATAAATAATCTAAAAAATTTTTTTGTACATTAACATAGGTATTTTTGCGCATAAGGATTTTTTATGGAACTTTTTGGAAAACGAATGTTTTGGCTTTGAAACCATTTACACATTTTTAAAAATCGTTGATCAATTTTTTTTTCTTTTAAAAATTTGTTATTTAAAAACACACATAAATCTGTTACATGAATGTTTGGAAAATCATTTAAATAAAAATTTTCATCAATACAATTATGTTTGATTAAAATTTCAAAAAATAGAGGAAGAAATTTTTGTTTTGGATAAAGAGATTTAATGTAGTCTACAACAGATAGTTTATTATCGGTTGGTACATTTGTATCTGTAGTTGAAGGTGCACAAAATTCATGAGCGGGATGAACAACAAAAATAGTATTATTGACAAACATTGTGCCTATATTTGTGTTGTTAAATAAAGATTCCACACAGTTAACAATATAATGTCTAATGTTGTTAATATAACAAAAATGAAAGTTTTGTTTTTCTGGTGTTCTGAAAAACTGTTCCACTTCTTGCTGTTTTCCCAGGCGTGATGAAATTTTTCTGAAAAATGTTTGTTAAAAAAAATTTTTATACATTTTTTTAATAAAAATAGGAATTTTTTTTACCTTAAGATAGATTCGCCCAAATTGGTATAGGACAGAAAAATATGAGGTGCCAAAAGAATTTCAGTAGCCAAATTGGTGTTATATAAATTATGAACTAACAAAAAAAGAGTTATGTTATGGTGACGAAGAATATAATTGATAACTTCTAAAAATTCGATTTTTTTTTCAAATCGTTTATTGGAAGAAAAAGAAAAATCATCTAAAATAACCACAGAATTGTCAGGAATAGATTTAAAATTTGTTTTGTTTACTGAAAAGGTGGAGTTTAAAAAATGAATGTTTGAAATAGTATTATAGTCAGCTGGAGAATGTGACTGAACAAACACCAAATAATCTGAAAAAAATTTTAACATTAATTTTTTTGTATTATTTTTTTTTTAAATTTTATCTTACCTGATTTTATTTTAGATAATAATAAGTTCATAAAAGTTGATTTTCCGGATCCGGATTCAGCTAAAACAGATTTTTTTAAAAATTATTTTAAATTTTAAATTTTAAATCTTAAATTTTAAATGTTGAATATGGTTTTAAAATTGATTTTTACCTAAGACAAATACAAGTTGTGATAAAGGCACTATCTCAGAGAGTTTCCGTTGTAACATCACTGTTTTGACTGGGTTTAAAACTTTCAGGATCGTAGGTTTCTGCCAGTCTACAGACAAAAATGTTAATATAAATATTACTTTTATATTTTTTTCATTAATAAAATGTTCTTTTTACCTTAAACAATCTTGTATGAAGAGTGGAGCATCCGTTTCCAAATAGTGAAAAAACATGAGGGCTGGTAATTTCAATGAAAGATAGTCTAAAAATTTGGGTGTTCCAGTGGCAGTTATTTTTCTTTTTTTATAATTAGTTTCAGGTTGTGAGGTTTCCAAGGGGGATGAAAATACGTATTTTATCACGAAAGCCACTTCATCAGCGCTAAAAATAAAAAAAATGCATAAATGTTAATTAGTTAAATGTAATTTGAGAGTGTTTTAAAAAATGTAAAATACCTAACATCATTAGATGTAAAGTCTGTTCTAAAAAGTGGCAACCCCAGTTCAGATTTTGGATAATGCTAAAAAATCCAAAAATTTAATTGTTACCAAAGGATAATTTTTAAAATTTAAAAAAATAAAAAAATAACTCACCTCTAAAAATAAATGAATTTGAACAGAGGGTTCAGTTGTATTGATGGTAGCTAGCTGACGAGTTTTTACATCTGTAAGAGCTGTGTGACGGGATAGATCTGCAATAGATAAAACAAAAAATAGTGTTAATGAGATACAAAAATAAAAAGCAAATATGGGGATTACCTTTAGAATTATTTTCGTTTATTGCTTTAACAAAGTCAATAAGTGCCAGGCTAAAATTTTTTATTAAATCAACATCCACCAGCTGGTTGAGAACTTCAAAATCAAAAGCCAAACTTTTGATATCAGGTTTATCTCGTCCAGATTGAGCATAGAGATGAGAAAAAACTAAAACAAAAAAGATAAATAAAAACTTATGTTATGCTGTTTTTTTGTTTTTTTAATGTTACCTAATAATCCAAGCTTGGATTGCAGCAGTTTTAAATCAAATTTTCTAAAAAACAATAAGAATTAACAAAAAAAATTTTGTGTTGGGGTAAAAATTTATAAAATAAACCTAATGAATTGGTGCATTTCTTTAACAGAACCAGGCAGGCGCCCCGAGCTAAAAAATGTGATAAAAATTTAAAAAAAAAAAATGGTAAAAATTTTAAAAGAAGAATTTTTTTTTATTTTAAAACGTGTTAATTTAAATGAAAAAAACTTTGTACCTTACTGGTTGTAAAAAAAATTTGGCTGAATAAGCGTGACGATCAGCTGGTGAATGATGAAGTGTTTTAGAAAATCCTTTGCATTCTAGGGTTCGTGATGATGATGCGATTGAATTTTTTGAGTTATTATTTATGACTATCTGGTACATGATGATTCCTAAAAAAAAGTCATTCAAAATAGGAAAACAATTTTTAAATAGCTGAAACAAGGACAACAATTTTGCACCACCACAACAACAATTTGACTGTGATTTTTTTAATAAATTTTTTTGGTTTTTTTCCTCTTTTTTTTCTCTTTTTCTTTTTCTTTTTCTTCTTCTTCTTTTTCTTCTTCTTCTTCTTCTTGTTTTTTGTCTGGTTGAATTTTTTAATCATGTAAAACCTTAACAAAGCCAACGGCTGCAACATTAAAAATAACAACAGCTGTTAGTTTTGTTAAAGCCTTCCATGGTCAAGAGGAAACAAAGTTTTCTGGTTAAAACAGTCAGTAAAAATTGTTAGGACAGTGTCTAGTCCAGTCCAATCTAGTCCAGTCCAGTCCAGTCCAGTCCAGTTAGGACAGATACTGTTAGATCATCAAATAGTAGTACTAGGTTAATCTGATTTCCTTACGCTAACTATCATGTTCTTAGGTAGATTTTTACTTAAAAATGATCACAGGCATGGCCTCCTGTGCCTAACAATCCTCCAGTGGGACGAACCTGAACCCGGATTGTCTCAAATTTAAGTAAAAATTCTAATGCAATGTAGACTTTTTTTATTAAATGATCACAGGCATGGCCTCCTGTGCTTAACAATCCTCCGGTGGGACGAACCTGAACCCGGATTGCCTCAAGTTAAAAAAAGTCTATTGCAACAAGAGCAAAACAGAAAGCAACATAGGCGTTCTCATAACCAGAACACTGAGAACTGTGTTTGTCTTGAAACATATGCAGCAAAGACTCTGCAGCCTAATAGTAGAAGAAATTCTAAGGAAAATAATACAGGTCAAAAAAGTGATTGAAGTCCTGTCAGGTCTATGTTCTCAAAACCAGAACACTGAGAACTGTGTTTGACTTTGAAACCAATGCAGCAAAGTCTCTGCAACCTAATAGTAGAAGAATTCCTAAGAAAAAATGACAAAATCATGTTATGCGTCAAACTGTTTAACAATTTTTTGTTTAACCAGAAACTTTATAATAATTTTTTTCTTTTTTTTTCTTCTTTTTTCTTCTTTTTTTAGTTTCACCATGTAAAACCTTACAAATTCTAACAGCTGCAGTATTTAAATAAATACAGCTGTTAGTTTTGTCAAAGTGTTCCATGATCAATTTTTTTTCTTCTTTGATCATTTTTTTCTTAAATGATCCTTTATCTTCGTTTTCTTCTTTTTTCCTTTTTCTTCTTTTTCTTTGTTTTGACAAAAATCCACCTTTTTAACCATGTAAAAACCTTAACAAAAACCGACAGCTGCACCATTTAAAAAACTACAGTTGTTAGTTTTTGTCAAAGTTTTTCATAGTCATTTTTCTTTTTCTTCTTCTTCTTCTTCTTCTTGACACGGCTCAGCTTTAACATGTAAAACTTTAACAAAAATCTAACAGCTGCACCATTGAAATTATCACAGCTGTTAGTTTTGTCAAAGTTTTCCATGGTTAATCTTCTTTTTTTCTTCTTGCTTCCAGGTTTTGATAATTTTTTAAAAAAAATAAAATACTAAAACTAAAATGAAAGATTAAAAACAGAGTTTTTTTCTGGTTTAAACAGTAGTAAAAGTGTTTAGGTCAATGTCCAATTCAGTCAGGACCCATACAAGGAGTAGTACAAGGTTAAAACCTGATTACCTTACGCTAGCTATCATGTTCTTAGGTAGATTTTTACTTAAAAATGATCACAGGCATGGCCTCCTGTGCCTAACAATCCTCCAGTGGGACGAACCTGAACCCGGATTGTCTCAAATTTAAGTAAAAATTCTAATGCAATGTAGACTTTTTTTATTAAATGATCACAGGCATGGCCTCCTGTGCTTAACAATCCTCCGGTGGGACGAACCTGAACCCGGATTGCCTCAAGTTAAAAAAAGTCTATTGCAACAAGAGCAAAACAGAAAGCAACATAGGCGTTCTCATAACCAGAACACTGAGAACTGTGTTTGTCTTGAAACATATGCAGCAAAGACTCTGCAGCCTAATAGTAGAAGAAATTCTAAGGAAAATAATACAGGTCAAAAAGTAATTTGAAGTCCTGTCAGGTCTATGTTTTTTTTCTAAAACCAAAACACTGAAAACTGTGTTTCGTCATTTGAAAACCCATGCAGCTAAGATTTTTTCAACTTAATAGTAGTAGAAGAAATCTTAATAAGGAAAAATGCAATATAGTACTACAATTACAAAATTATTTTTATCTACATTCTAGTCTCTGAGACGGAGGGCTTATTAGGAATTTTCATTCTGTGCCTCACCCCAAACATTCTGTCAGCGCGTAGGCCAGACTCTCCTGGATGGGGCTGTCTCAGAAAATCTTATCTTGGCCTTACTTGTAAGGTGCTATTTCTAGCCATAAAGTGATAACACAGTACATTGTCAGCTGTAACAATTTTTGTTAAACCAGAAAAACTCTGTATTGATTAAATTTCAGTGAAATAACAATAGGCTAATTTTTTTTTTAAAACTTAAAAAAATGTTTGAGCCAGGCGGTGATTTTTTTCTAAGTCCCGAAGACTTGAACAAAAAAATTCCTGCTACACCTGACAATTTTTTTTAAAGTTTTCAAACTTAAAAAAAATGTCAGGTGTAGCAGGAATTTTTTGTTCAAGTCTCCGGGACTTAGAAAAATATCCCCGCCTGGTTTAAAACATTTTTTAAAATTTTTGTGACTTAGAAAAATGTTTAAAAGCGGGGGAAGAGACTTTTCTAGGTTTCCGTGATTAAAAAAAGTCTTTACCGCAGTTCTAAAATTTTTTAAGTCAAAAAAGGAACTTTTTTTAAAGTCCCCAGAACTTAGAAAAATTTTTTTCTCCCCGGCTTTTGAATTTTTCCTAAGTTTTTTCAATTTAAAAAATTTTGCGCCGGGGTGTAGACTTTTGTAAGTCACGAAAACATAGAAAAGTCCTCGCCTGGGCAAAATTTTTTTAAGTTTTTGGGACTTAGAACATTTTCGGGACCGGGGCGAAGAATTTTTTCAAAGTCCCGGGGACTTTGAAAAAGTTTCCGCCCCGGTCCCGAAAATGTTCTAAGTCCCAAGAACTTAGAACATTTTCGGGACCGGGGCGGAGAATTTTTTCAAAGTCCCCGGGACTTTGCAAAAATTCCTCGCCCCGGTCCTAAATTTTTCTAAGTCTTTGGGACTTAGAAAAATTTAGGACCGGGGCGGGGAATTTTTGCAAAGTCCCC
>Ga0194123_10005143_pt1 | contig 14229 bp, 13 predicted proteins | sample TA2MahsurfametaG_5_FD_155479 | JGI IMG/M metagenome (GOLD analysis project Ga0194123, IMG submission 155479) | Freshwater microbial communities from Lake Tanganyika, Tanzania - TA2015023 Mahale A surface | ecosystem: Environmental > Aquatic > Freshwater > Lake | place: Tanzania: Lake Tanganyika... | reverse complement strand
AGCTGGCTGATATCAGGGCGATCGGGGTCATCATTTTTAGGACCGATTTACATATAAGTTATAACTATTATTTCTACTATAAATACTATTGTTAATTGGGCAATTAGCAAAAATTATTTAAATTTAAAAATTCCTTTGTCTCAGGTAATACCCGTATTTGGTAAAATTTATTAAAATCCTTTAAATTCCTTTCGTACTAATTAAGGAGTTGTTAATATTAGATAGAAACCAATCTGACTTACGTCGACCTTAACTCAAATCATGTAAGAAATTTATTGGACGAACAGTCCTTGAGTTTTTAGTTCTGCTTAAAAACTTTTTCTTAATTCAACATCGAGGTCAAAAGTTTGTTTATGAATAGGAGCTCTAAAAACAAATTATGCTGTTATCCCTAAAGTACTTTTATTAAGCTTTTTAGGGTCTTTTCTTTAGACTTAACTAACTTATATTTTGGTTTGATTATCCCAATCAAATTTATTAAAGTTTTAGGGTCTTCTCGTCTAAATACGTTATTTTTGTATTTTCACAAAAACATTAATTTTTTTTAGAATTAATTACTTTTTAAATAATTAGATTTTTCATTCTAGTTAACAATTAATTAACTATTGATTATGCTACCTTAGCACTTGCGCGGCCATTTACAAATTAAGCATAGAGCAAATCTTGCAGTTAAATAACTGCGATGTTTTTAATAAACAGTTTATTTAAAAATGAAATAAACTAAATTTGTTCGTTGCATTAAATTTATAATTTTAATTCAAGATTTTAAACAAAAAAATCAATACTCATAATTTCATTTTAAATTTTTTGTAGTTAAAGATTATATTATATATAAATTCTGCAATTTTTAATTTAGTGTAAACTAAAAGTTAATATTAAACGTTAAATAAATCAAATTTATATATGCATATCTTAAATTTAAGCTTTCCCTAAATTTATTTATTAAACTAAATAATGTTATTTATTTTATATAAAACTCAACCATAAATTTTTAATAATTTTGCCACATTAAACTTGTTTATGGAGTTAATAACTTATCGAGATAAATTTGTATATCAATTTTGAGACTCCATGATGCCAAAGGTAAATTAACTTCTTTAAAAATATTTATTAAAATTTATATACATTAAATAATAAAGTATCATTTAATTAAACTAATAATTAAAAGATATGTTATTGACTTCTCTCAGGTACAAAGTTCTTAATATTCTGAATACATAAGCTTGAATAAAAGCAACTGCTGATTCTAATACTATTAACAAATAAAGAGCCAGTATCAAAACAATTAATACAGAATAACTTGTTGACACAGCCGGAGCTCTAATCAATGTTATTAACAAATGACCTGCCACTAAATTAGCAGCTAGACGAACTGAAAGAGTAATTGGGCGAATAATATTTCTGATAAATTCAATTAACACCATAAAAGGTATCAAAATATAAGGAGTACCCACTGGCACTAAATGTGCTAAGAATCTCCCTAAGTCTCACACAATCCTATAAATTATGTATCTTATTCATATAACCAAAGCCATGCTTAAAGAAAAAGATAGATGGCTAGTTGACGTAAAAGTATATGGGGTTAACCCAAGAACATTATTTAACAGAATTATTAAAAATAAACTAATTGCCCAGTGAGTGTGGCCAGGGGTATTTAACGGTTTAAAATTTAAGCTAAATTCTGACGATAGTTTTTTTAGCAAAATTAAAAAAATAAATTTTATCTTTGAATTAGATAATCAAAAAATTCCAGGTAACCAAATTAATGTAATTCAAGACCTTAGTCAGTTTAATCTAAGGTTAAGTCAATTAACACTAGGATCAAAAATTGAAAACAAATTAGACATTACTTTAAATAAAAAATTTTCACTAAGTTCATATAAAATAATATAGAAAATATTACTATTAAGATCAATCAATTCATAGGAGAAATCTGAGGAATTTTTTAAGAGCAAAATTTGCTTTATTTAAGGTAAAAACTTAATATCTTTTAGATTTCATAAAACTTTTTAATATAAATTATCTTTGAATTCTAAATTCAATGCATTGTTCTGCCAAAAAAGATTACTTCTAATAATTTTTTAATTGGAAATTAAATGTAATTGACTTATACTAAAAAGTAATAAAAGCTATTTCTATAACTTTAACTTTGCTACGACTTATCTCTATCGAGAGTGACGGACAATATGAACCTTATTCATAACTATTTCGATTATTTTTTACCTACTATTAAATCCTACTTTTAATTAATTTTTTTCACTGCATTTCAACTATTACAAGTTTATGCTATATGTTATTTGAACAAAAATTTAAATAGTAATTTATTTTTAAACAACCACACACAAACTTAAAACTAGTAAATAAAATTGAGGATTATCAATTTATAAGTCAAAATTCTCTAATTAGAATAAATAACTGCCATACAATTTAGGTTTAAATTTGACTACCTAAAATAAATTGCATAATTGGATTCTATCCCAGGTTTGTAACTAATTTGGTACTTATAAAATGGAATTTTTTTTTTGTAACTAACTACAAATTCCAGTTTTTATTGCTTAATATATGAAACTTTGCTTAAAAGTGTAACCGCGGATGCTGGCACTTTATTAACCAAACATAAAATTTTTACATAACTATTTTATTAAAAATAAATTTACTGTAATTTTTTAAACTAAATACATCAAAATAAAAATTTTTGCTTTATATTAACCATTGTTTAATAATTATGCGCCTCCTCATCAATAAATACTTACAAATAAAAAAAGCCAAACTACATCAACAAAATGTCAATATCAAGCAGCTGCCTCAAATCCAAAATGATGACTAAAACTGAAATTAAATGCATTTAAACGAATTAAACAGACAGTTAAAAAAAGAGTACCAATAATAACATGTATTCCGTGGAAACCTGTGGCCAAGAAAAATGTTGAACCATAGACTGAATCAGCAAATGTAAACCTCGCTTCATAATATTCTGCTCCCTGAAGGATGGTAAAGTAAGCGCCTAAAAAAACTGTTAATCCTAAGGAAATTTTAGTTTGTCTATGGTTACCACTTATTAACCTATGATGAGCCCAAGTCACGCTAACTCCTGAAGATAAAAGAATTACTGTGTTTAATAAAGGAACTCCAAATGGACTAAAAGCCAAAATACCTAAAGGAGGTCACTCGTTACCTAGCTCGATATTGACGGCCAATCTCCTATGAAAAAAAGCTCAGAAAAATGAAATAAAAAAAAATACCTCAGAGACAATAAATAAAATTATTCCTCAACGTAAACCTAACTCTACTATAGATGTGTGATAGCCCATAAAGGAACCTTCTCGACTTACATCCCGTCACCACTGAAAAGAAACTAAAACAAGAAACAGAATTCTGGTTAATAATAAATCAAATTCATTTTGATGAAATCATTTTAGTAACCCAGAAGTCAGGCCTAAGCCACTAAAAGAAGCTAGTAGAGGTCAAGGAGATTCATCTACAAGATGAAAAGGATGGCGTAATAAATTAGACATAGATTTTATAGTATAATTATTACATTGTTTTTTCATGACAAAAATTAATTTAAAATCTGACAATTTAATGCCCTAAAAAGATTAGAAGTCTTTAACAAAGATTTTATTTATAGATACTTTATCTTTCTTACGAGTAACAATCGTATGCTCTCAGCTTTAAATAATTAAAGAACTCACTCAAGTATTTTTTGATTTCATTCATAAAACAAACCTAAAGATAAAACGATTACTAAAATTAAAAATATTATACAATGAGTTCATGCAGGTCCTAACATGAATTTAGTTAAAAATGGAAATAGTAAGATTAACTCAATATCAAATACTAAAAAAATATTAGCTAACAAATAAAAGCGAAATCTAAAAGGAAGAAGGCCTTGATCTTTAGAATTAAACCCACACTCAAATGAGCTAAGATTTTCACGATCTCATAAAAATTTTTTAGTTAAAATTCCTATTACTACAGCAATTACTCCTCCGAACAGTATTCTCATAATATAAATCATTAAATTGATTAAGATAAAGCCAAAATCCGTAAATTTTGCAAATTTAAATACTATAATATACTATTAGCTCTAATTAAGGCTTGGGAGCATAAGTCATTCTATCAAAATGAACCTTTTTCAGGCACTTAATTTTAAGACCTTTAACCTCTTGATTGCAAATCAAGTATCATAATTGAATAAAGTCCTTATTTTAGGCCTTAGGCTTCTTTAACTCCACAAATTAATATTATAAAACTTCTAAAATTAAATAAATCAGACTATAAAAATACAAAAATAGATCACTGTAGTAATTTGTCCAATAAATACATAAGGATCTTCAACGGGCCGCGCCCCAATTCATGTTAAAATAAAAAGAATACTAAATAAAACCCAAATTCTTAATTTTATTAGTAGATTAAAAGAATGAGACTTAAAAATTGAAAATTTTAGGAAAGGTAAAATATATAAAATAGCAACTGATAAAACTAAAGCCACTACTCCACCAAGTTTGTTTGGGATAGACCGCAAGATTGCGTAGGCAAAAAGAAAATATCATTCTGGTTGAATATGAATTGGAGTCACTAAAGGGTTTGCAGGAATAAAATTCTCAGGATCTCCTAAGAGCCATGGTTGAATTATACACAAATAGTAAAATCCTCCTATAAAAATTACTATTCCTAAAATATCTTTCCAAGAAAAATAAGGATGAAATAAAATTTTATCATAGTTTCTGTAAATACCTAAGGGATTACTAGATCCCTTTTGGTGAAGAAAGAGTAAATGAACTATAACTACTCCCATTAGAACAAAGGGCAAAAAAAAATGCAAAGCAAAAAACCGCCTTAGTGTAGGCTTTCCTACGGCAAACCCCCCTCATAACCAAAATACAATATCTTCTCCTATTAAGGGAATAGCTGAAAACAAATTGGTAATAACTGTAGCCCCTCAAAAAGATATTTGGCCCCAAGGTAACACATACCCTAAAAAAGCAGTAGCTATTAAAATAAATAAGATAGAAGTTCCTCTTATTCACACATGAGCTTGAGTATATGAACTAAAATACAAACCACGTCTAATATGTAAATAAATGCAAATAAAGAATATTCTTGCACCATTAGCGTGAAAAATACGCAGTAACCATCCATAATTTACGTCTCGTATAATATGTCTTACTGAGTCAAAAGCAAGCAAAATGTCGCTAGTATAATGTATTGCCAAAAATAAGCCTGTCATTAACTGGATAACTAAACAAAGCCCCAATAACGAGCCAAAGTTTCACATTGTCGAAATTCTCCTAGGTGTAGGTAAATCAACTAAAGAATTATTCACAATTTTTATTAAACTATTAGTTTTTATTCTTGAATAAATTATGCGTAGATAAAGATTTTGATTCTTTAATTCTTAAATAATTAAGACGTGTAAGTTCTTTTAGCTTATTTAGAGCATCACTTTGAAGCTGTGAAGGAATTATATAGAACAATCTTTTTAGCCTACATAATTGTTGATTTTTTAATTTTATTAATTTTTGTATTAATTAATGTTGCTTTTATTACTCTTCTAGAACGAAAGATTTTAGGTTACTCACAAAGACGAATTGGTCCCAATAAACCATCTATAATAGGACTATTACAACCAATAGCTGATGCTGTAAAATTATTTATGAAAAATTTTATAGTGTCTAATAAAATAATGAAATTAGTATTTTTTTTTATGCCTATAGTAAGCTTATCATTAGTCCTCTGAGTTTGAATAATTATGCCAATGGAATTCGAAATTACCTATTATTTATTTTCTTCTATTCTTCTATTAATAATTTTAAGATTAAATGTGTATCCTCTTCTACTTAGTGGTTGAGCATCAAAAAACAAATATGCAATATTAGGTTCTTTACGAAGAGTGGCCCAAACCATTTCTTATGAAATTAGCCTGGCCTTAATTCTTATAATTATTTTAATTTATTACTCAAATTTAAGATTAAATTTCTGTATTTCAAACAAAACCTATGTTAGAATTTTTTTATTCAGACCTCTTATTTTTGTCCTTTGAGTAATTTCTAGGCTAGCAGAAACCAACCGCACTCCTTTTGATTTTTCTGAAGGGGAAAGAGAATTGGTATCAGGGTTTAACGTTGAATATGGTGCAGGAGGATTCGCAATAATTTTTATAGCAGAGTATGGAAGCATTTTATTTTTAAGAATACTTTCTAGAGTCATCTTTTGTGTCTTTAGAAATTTTTTTTTGATTTCAGTTATAACGTCTGCTCTAGTTTCTATTTGGGTATGAATTCGTACCACTTTTCCTCGTTACCGATATGATTTATTAATAAACCTCGCTTGAAAAAGCTTTCTTCCCTTTGTACTTTCAACCCTAGTATTACTTATTAGGATATGTGTCTTGTATATTAAAATTTCATAACTCTTTAATTATGGTTTTTTTGTGATTTTTATCATTTAGAGCGTTAATTTCATTAAGTATAACATCGGCGGTAATGAGCGGTTCTGAAATTATTTTTTTAGAGATTCCTATTATGAATCTATTAAACTGATCTATAAATTTTGTTTTTTTTATTGACCAAATAAGAACCTTGTTTATTTTCAGTGTTTCTCTCATTAGATTTAGAGTATTAATTTTCTCTAAAAGATATATAATAAATGATAAAAATTTTACCCGTTTTCATTTCTTGCTCATAGCCTTTATTTTAAGAATATATTTTTTAATTTTAAGCCCCAATATAGTTAGGGTTTTATTAGGGTGAGACGGGTTAGGATTAAGGTCTTATTTATTAGTCATTTATTACGGAAGATCTAAAGCTTACAATTCTGGAATAATTACTGCATTAACTAATCGTTTAGGTGATTCTTTAATTTTACTAAGAATTGGTTATCTTATAACAGTAGGTAACTGAAGAATTTTTTGTTACTCAACAAAATCTTTAGACTTAATTCTTTTAACTATATTAATCGTTGCTGCTTCCACTAAAAGAGCACAAATTCCATTCTCTGCTTGGTTACCAGCTGCTATAGCAGCTCCAACTCCAGTTTCTTCACTTGTACATTCATCAACTTTAGTCACGGCAGGAGTATATTTATTAATTCGTCATGAAAATCTCTTTTTAAATAACAGATTTACTTTTTATATAATAACTATTGGTACTATAACTATAATCCTAGCAAGAATTAGGGCTTTAATTGAAACGGATTTGAAAAAAATAGTTGCTTTGTCGACACTTAGCCAGTTAGGAATTATGTTTTTAAGGTTGGGGGTGGGAAGGTATATACTCAGATTTTTTCATTTATTAACCCATGCTTTTTTTAAGGCCCTTTTATTTTTAGCTACTGGAGCAATTATTCATAGAAGAAAAGATTATCAAGATTTACGACTCACTGGAGGAAGAGTAAATAGGCTACCTTCTATTAACAGATTTATTTTAATTTCTAGATTTAGACTAATAGGACTACCTTTTATATCGGCATTTTTTTCTAAAGAAATAATTTTAGAAACTATTATTCTCAAAAATTTTAATTTTGCAATTTATATGATAATAATTTTAGGGGTTATATTAACAAGAATATATAGGTCGCGGTTTATTTTCCTTGTATTTTCTAATTGAACTATTAATGACCTTTTAACACTAAAATTAGAAGAAGATTCTTTTGTTTTAAGAAGAATGTTTATTTTGTTTTTTCCAGCATCATTAGCCGGATCTTGAATATATTTATTTTTACTAAGAAGACTTAAATTGTCTACTTCCTCAATTTGAGTAAAGAGATTAATCCTAATGTTAATTTTATTAGGTATTTTAGTAACCGTAAACTTTAAACTAAATTATCAAAAATGAAATTCAATTTTTTGAAGGTTAAGCAGAATATGATTTTTGCCTTTAATTAGGTCGCAAGTAATAAATTTTATTACTTTTAACCAAAGAAAACAAGTTTTTAAACTTGTGGATCGAGGCAGATTAAGATTCAAAGTAAAATATATTTCTTTATTTTTAGAAAGAACAATTAATACTATAAGAATTAAATTTATTAGTAAGATTTTGTTTTTTTCATTAATCTGATTAATAGTTTTATTTAGATTTTACTTATGTAAAATACATTATATAAAAGCAACTAGAACAAGAGCAAAAACTAGATTTTGAAGTAAAATATAGGAAACTTCAAACTTGTTATTTAAAGCAACACTTCTAGAAACTTCTTTTAATTTGAGAAACCTAAGAAAAGAAAATCCTATTATTAAATAAATGTAAATCATAAAAATTCTAAGACTTAAAAATAATAACATTAATAAATAACTAAATTTAGCTAGAATAGAAAGAATTAAGACTTTTAGGAAAAAAACTATAAAAGGGGGAATTCCACTCACTATTAACAATCCTAAAAAAAATAGTAATAAACCCCTAGGATTATTAGTAGAGTTTTCTAAGGTTATTGTGTTTTGCAAAAAATTTTTTTGCAATCCATGAATTAGATTTAATAAAGCCATTCCATAGCCAATCATAAATCAAAGCCATACCTTAGAAATACCAATAATTGCTAAAACTCAACCCAAAGAAAATAGAGAAGATAGACCTAGAATTTTTTTAACCTTTTTTTGTTTAAGCGACCTCACACTTCTGATAATAATTCTAGTAGCTCTAAAAATCATTAAGAAATTTAAAGGGCAAAACTTAACCAATATTAAAGGAATTAATTTTTGTCAAATAGATAAAAGTCAAATATTAGATCAACTAATTTTTTGGATTAATTTAAGGTACCAAAATTGGAATGGCGCTCTCCCTAGCTTTAACATAATTGCAAATACAAAAATTATTTTAAATACTTTAATATCTCATACTAGAAATACTAAAAGTCTCAAGAGTATTAATGCCCTGCCCAACCCCTGAACTAGAAAATAATAAAGATTTCCATTTCTATTAATAATTCTTAATTCTTGGCTCAAAATGCTGACAAATCTTATAAAATTTAATTCCAATATTAATCAAATTCTTAATCTATTACTAAAAAAAAAAGAACCAAAAGTTCTTAAAAATAAAATTATTAAATAGGCAACTCGAAATCCTCAAAATATTTATTTGATGGCCGAACTAAGCATTAAGTTGTAAACTTAATTATGAATTAAAATTCTCAAATAAATATCTTAAGATGTTACCATCATATTAGGTTCTTAAAACCCATGCGCTATTCCGCCATTAAAATAGTTCTGAAGTAAAATTATACTTTTAGTTTCGGCCTAAACAAAGGGCTTGTCCCCGGAATTTATTTTAAGAAATCCAATTTTGTTGTTTACTTCTATTATGCTTATAAATTTTATAAGTTGGGAGATTATTACAATTATTTTTATTCCTTTTATACTTTTTACACTAAAGTCTCCCTTGTTAATTACCTCCGAATTTGTAAATTTGTCTGGTATTCAAATAAGAAATAGAAGTTTCTTATTAATTTTATTATCAATTTTATCTTTTTTTTGAGCTTTTAGATGCATTTCACAACTAAGTCAACAAATTAATAAACAAATAATTATGACACTAATAATTAGACTGTTAGGATTTTTACTTTTGTTCTTTTTTTCTTCTGAGATTTTTATTTTATACACTACATTTGAATTATCAGTTATTCCTATTTTTTCTATTATTATAGGCTGAGGTTATCAAAGAGAACGCATTGAAGCCAGGCTAAGTCTTATATTTTATACAATTACTGCTTCTTTACCCTTACTATTTTCCTTTATATACATATACACGCAATCTCTAACAACTAAAATCACTTATTATGATTTTATCATTAATTTGAATAACTCGGGGCTTATAAAATTATCAATTTTTTGTTTAATAGCTGCTTTTTTAGTTAAACTTCCCATATTTAGGGTGCATCTTTGACTTCCAAAAGCGCATGTAGAAGCACCCGTATTTGGCTCAATAATTTTAGCTGCTATTCTTTTAAAATTAGGAAGGTTTGGTATTTTAACATTTTCCCCTTTTTTATTTTTAGATAATGTTAATATTTTTATCAGAGTAAGAATTGTAGGGGGAGTGCTAGTAAGAGTACTTTGTATTCGTCTCTTAGACTTAAAGATAATTATTGCTTATTCCTCAGTAAGGCATATAGGTTGTGTTTTAATTCCTGTAATAATAATAAGAAATTTATCAGTTGCTAGAGGTATATTATTAATAATTGCTCACGGTGTGAGGTCTTCTGCTATATTTCTTATGTCTTATAATCTATATCAAATAAACTTTTCCCGTAGTTTATTATTGACTAAAGGAATTCTTACTTTTTCCAGATCTATTTCATTAATATGATTTTTGATTTTAATGATTAATATAGCGGCTCCTCCTACTCTCAATCTCATATCAGAAATTTTAGTTATTTCAAGAATTATTTTTCAAAATTCAATAAACTTTTTATTATTAATTTTTATTGTTTTACTAGGGTCAGCTTACACACTAATTATTTATAGATCCTCAATTCAAGGTACAAAAATTGTGTGTATAAATAACAAAGTTATATCTTTAAGAGAAATTATAAATATTGCTAATCATATTATTTGAGGATTCACTCTAATCTTTGGAGTGTCTATTATGAGATTTTAAAACTGAGAAAATTTAATTTCTAAAAGTTAATTTCAAATTAACACAAATCAGTCTTAAAAACTATATATCTTGAACTTGACAAATTCATATTTTTGTTAAACTAAATTTTTAAGAAAAATAAATTTATCTCTAATCTCCAAAATTAGAATTTTAATTAAACTATCTTAAATATAAAAAAATATGAATTATCGAAGAGTTATGAGCTCTTTAGCTTATTTAGCTTATTTTTATAATTGTTAAAAATTAAAGGTCTTGAATTATATCTATGAGTTAAAGGTGGGCAACAATGAACTACTTCAATGGATCTTCTAAAAAATTTGCCAAACATCACGGGGCGATGACTGACCAAAGCTTCTCAAACAATAAAAATTATAAATAAAACCGATATAACTGAAATAATAGACCCGATTCTAGCTAAGACATTTCAGGTAGAATAAAAATCTGGGTAATCAGAGTAACGACGAGGTATACCAGCCAACCCTAAGTAATGTATAGGAAAAAAAGTTAAATTTACACCAGCAAATATAATTATGAATTGGGCCTTAAGTCACTCAACATTTATTCTTATTCCAGTTATTAATGGGAATCAATTAACAAAACCTCCTAAAAGAGCAAACACCGCCCCTATTCTTAGTACATAGTGAAAATGAGCAACAACATAATATGTGTCATGCAAAACTACATCTAAGGAAGAATTAGCTAAAATAATCCCTGTAAGGCCCCCAACAGTAAATAGAAAAATAAATCCAAATGCTCAAAGACTTGAAGGTGTAAAAGGAATTCATCTACCATGAAAGGTTCCAATTCAACTAAAAATTTTAATTCCAGTTGGAATAGCAATAATTATTGTTGCTGTAGTAAAATAAGCTCGAGTGTCGGTATCCATACCAACTGTAAATATATGATGCGCTCACACGACAAACCCTAAAACTCCAATTGCTAACATAGCATAAACTATCCCTAGAACTCCAAAAGGTTCTTTTTTACCTCTCTCTTGACTTACAATATGAGAGACTAAACCAAACCCAGGTAAAATTAAAATATAAACTTCAGGATGACCAAAAAACCAAAACAAATGTTGGTATAAGATAGGATCACCTCCGCCCCTAGGATCATAAAAAGAAGTATTCAAATTACGATCTGTTAATAATATAGTAATAGCCCCAGCTAAAACTGGTAAAGATAAAAGCAACAAAATTGCTGTAATTAGAACAGCTCAAGCAAATAAAGGAGTTCGATCTAAAAACATACCTAAAGTACGCATATTGCCTAATGTTCTAATAAAATTCACTGCTCCTAAAATAGAAGAAATACCAGCTAAATGCAGTGAAAAAATTGCGTAATCCACGGATGATCCTGAATGCGATAAATTACTTCTCAAAGGAGGATAGACTGTTCATCCCGTCCCGGCACCTCTTTCTACTAAAGATCTTGTTAATAGCATAATCAATGCAGGAATTAAAAACCAAAATCTCATATTGTTTATTCGAGGAAATGCCATATCAGGAGATCCAATTATTAAAGGAACTAATCAATTACCAAACCCTCCAATTAAAATAGGTATTACCATAAAAAAAATTATTACAAAAGCATGTGCAGTAACTACTACATTATAGATTTGGTCATCTCCTATTAAAGACCCTGGTTGTCCTAATTCTAAACGAATAATTACCCTAAGACCTGTGCCAATTATACCAGCCCACACACCAGCAATTAAATATAAAGTTCCAATATCTTTGTGATTGCAAGATCACATTCACTTTGCGTAGGACAAAACTTAATAATAGTATAAATATTACATTTCTCTTACAAAGAAAAAATTAATCTTATTAAAATTTTAACTTTTTTTTATTTGTTTATTTTAACTAGAGGATTTTTTTTATGTATTTCTTTTTCGAACCCAACTTTTTTAATTACATGATTAGTAATATTAAGATTTTTACTGGGCTTATTTTTTCTTAGAAATCTTAGTAACTGAATAATGTATGTTGTGGTTTTACTTTTTACTGGGGGCATAATAATTTTGTTTACCTATATAACTTCTTTGGTTATATCTTCAAAAATTAATTTTCCATCAATACCTTTATTAACATTTATTATCGTTTTGCCACTAACTATTGCTTTTAGACACCGGGAAAGAACAGAACTAAACATAAAAAATATTTCAAGGCTTTATTTTGATTTCTCTAATATAATTTTAATGTTTGTCACTTTATATTTAGTAATAGTTCTTATTAGTATAGTAAAAATAGCCACCTCTTTATCCGGGCCTATAAAATCTTTTTTTACACATGAAAAATAAGAATTTCTTTATAACACTACTTGTACTAAGGTATTTCAGACTCCAAGATATCTCAACTGCTTTTTTAGTTTTTCTATGAATAATCGCATTAATAGTTATTTTATTCAATAAGAAAAATCACTTTATCTCCCTTCTTTTAATTTTAGAAATACTTTCTCTGAGAAGTATTACCATAATAACAATTTATTTAAGATTGAGAGGTTCTTTGATATTAATATTTATTTTAATAACATTGAGAGTGGGAGAGGCTGTGCTCGGTCTAGCAATTTTGGTTAAATTAATTCGTTGATCGTCCTCAGAATTTATTATAAGAGGCTTAAACTAGGAAGTGTAGTTTAATAAAAATGCAAATTTTGTAAATTTGAGTTGCTTTTCTGATAAATGTCTTCATGAGCTCAACTAAATTTACAAGATGCATTTTCTCCTGTAATAGAAGAATTTATATACTTTCACGATTTTACCAATATAATTTTATTATTTATTTTAACTTTTGTTGGAACTATTTTAAGAAGAATTTTAATAAATAAAGTTATTCACAAATCATTATTAGAGGGCCAAATTTTAGAATGCATTTGAACGTTAATTCCTGCTTTAATTTTAATTCAAATTGCTTTACCTTCTTTAGTTCTTTTATATACACTGGAAGAATATAGTAGAGACAAAGGCATCTCATTAAAAGCCACAGGACATCAATGATACTGGAGCTACGAATACCCGGAACTTAGTTCAAGCATAGAAAACAAAAATTTTGATTCATATATAGTGGCAGGTCAAGACTTAAAACCAGGGGAATTCCGTCTTTTAGAAACGGACAACCGAGTAAGTCTCCCAAGACAAATTCCTATTCGAGTTTTAGTCACCAGAGCTGATGTGCTTCATGCATGGGCCATACCTAGTTTAGGTCTAAAAGTAGACGCTGTTCCAGGACGACTTAACCAGCTTAGAATAGAAATAAATGCTGTTGGAGTTTTTTACGGACAGTGTTCAGAGATTTGTGGAGCAAATCATAGATTTATACCCATTGCTATCCAATTTCTCAAAATAGAAGACTGAGTAAACATAAGATTATTTAGGTGAAGATAGCTTAAATCAATAAAGTTAAATTTTATTTTTCAAATCATTAAATTTCATTGGCCTGAAGGCTCATTTTTAAACTTAAAATTATTAAAAAGGTTAATCCCTTGCCCGTGAAGTTCACAAAAATTAGTAGTAGTATTTATAGTAGAAATAATAGTTATAACTTATATGTAAATCGGTCCTAAAAATGATGACCCCGATCGCCCTGATATCAGCCAGCTAGAACAAATAGAGAGAGATGAAATATAAAAACCGGGGGGG
>Ga0194123_10005127_pt1 | contig 14256 bp, 11 predicted proteins | sample TA2MahsurfametaG_5_FD_155479 | JGI IMG/M metagenome (GOLD analysis project Ga0194123, IMG submission 155479) | Freshwater microbial communities from Lake Tanganyika, Tanzania - TA2015023 Mahale A surface | ecosystem: Environmental > Aquatic > Freshwater > Lake | place: Tanzania: Lake Tanganyika... | reverse complement strand
GCGGGGGGTACGTAGGGGGATAAGCAAACGGGGGGGGCTCCGGAAGTAGAACCCGCGCCGCGGTGGGCCAGCATGCGACACCGGCAACAAGGATGGCAAATAGCCTTCCCAAGAGCTCCAAATGCAGCTTCCAACGCTCGATTATAATCCAAAGATAGGCGGCGCCGTAAACGCATGCCGCGGGAAGCAAAGCCATTAAGATCGGATGTCCTCCTCCTTGGGTCTCTCCTTCTCGGGACACTAGAGCGGCGGCAAGCACCAAAGCGATGGCCACCCCACCCCAAAGGTTTCGGCCTGCGGAGGCGGAGGGCTGCCGAAAGGCATGCAGCCCGCTGATCAAGGCCAGGGTGCCCGCAATTGCGTTTCCACAAAGTGCCGGCCCCTGTGAAACCAGATCGGTTAAGCCCCGTAAAATCGAGCCCCCTACTCTCCTCCAGACATCCGTCTTTTCGATGTCAAAGGTGTAGGTTCGCCAGATACTCTCCCCGGGAAAACGGGGTGAATCAGCCAACAGAAACGCCCAGTTTAATCCGATGGGATTTTTGGAAACCCACCAAAGACGCAAAAGCCAGAGCCCAAAAAAAGTTAAGGCCACCGCGAGTCCGATGGTCATGGGAACCTGACCCCGCCGAAGCGTCATCCAGATAATACCGATGGCCGCAAAAAGAGGCCAAATTTGAATCGCTTGGACTAAGGCCGCAAGGCCCAGCAAGAGGCCGGCAGCGGCCATGAGAACCCCGCGACTCCATGGAGATTCTGAGCTTTGCTCCTCTTGCTCCGTGGAGGCCAACCCCAGACAGAAAAGCCATCCGGCCAAGGAATAAAGGAAAACGACTAAAAGAGTATTTCCGCCGGAGACCGCTTGAGTCCAAAGGGAAGAACTTCCAAAGAAAAAAACCGCCGCCAAGACCCCGGTGCCGACGTCAAATTGACGCTGGGCCCAGGCGTAGACAAAAAAACTGGCTCCCACGACCAGAACAAGTTGCAGGATGAGAATCGCCACATCAGGCGGAAAAATCCTAAATCCCTTTAAGGCTTCTGGGGTTAAGTCGAAGGAAATGAGTTTGGTGAGCGTTCCCACCTTAAACCAGGTCGCCAGAACCAAAGGATAAAGCGGAGGACTGAGGGTTTCCGGAAATGACGTCACTGCAGGGGCATCGTTGCCAAGATTCGAGCGCACCTGCCACAAGGCCAGAGGTCGGATCAGCAAGGTGGTGAATCCTTTCCCCTCGGTCAACTGCCGCGCCTGCTGGGCCAAGTCCATCGCCTCAAACGTCCGCAATCCATTAAACTCACGAATCCCGATATAAGCGCTTAATCCGACTACCAGGAGAAAGAGAGCAATACGAACCAACCAAACCCGAATCGGGCCGGCTTCCACGTTATATACCCAGTCTTGGAGTGTCTTCATCTTGCCTCCTTGTTTCGGTCGACAAGTTTACGGTGCAGGGTTCGACGGCTGATTCCAAGGAGTTTTGCGGCCTCGGTGACATTGTCCCCGGTCCTCCGCATGGCCTGCTGGATCGCCTGTTTTTCCAAATCCTCCAGGCGAACCCCGCCACCGCGACCGTTAGATTCATGAATCGAGGTCTCCCCTGCCCGCACGGAAGACGGAAGGTCTTTAGGCTCAATTTCCCGACCTCGTGCCAAAACTACCCCATGTTCAATCGCCGTACGTAATTCCCGAACATTCCCCGGCCACCGATACCCTTGCAGGGCCAGCATAGCTTGAGCTGAAATCCGCACGTTCTCCTTGGCGTTTTCCCGGGCATATTCCTGCCGAAAATGCTCGGCCAGAAGCGGAATATCCTCGGGTCTTTCCCGTAAAGGGGGCAGGGTGATCTGGACCACCCGGATCCGGAAAAAAAGGTCTTCCCGGAATTTTCCTTCCCGGACCATTTCTTCCAGGTTTCGGTGGGTAGCTGCCACCAGTCGGATATCCACCTCGATGGTTTTGTTTCCCCCCACCCTCTCGATCGTCCTCTCCCCCAGGGCGCGCAAAAGCTTCACCTGGGTGGCGGCGTCGATCTCCCCAATCTCGTCCAAAAAAAGTGTGCCGCCTTGGGCCTGTTCCAGTCGGCCAATCCTCCGGTCCACCGCCCCTGTGAAGGCTCCCTTTTCATGGCCGAAGAGCTCACTTTCCAGAAGTTGCGGGGAAAGCGCCGCGCAGTGCACGGCCACAAACGGTCCCTGCCGGCGTGCACTCAGCCCGTGAATCGCCCGCGCCACCATCTCTTTTCCGGTACCACTTTCTCCTTCCACCAGAACGTTGACCCGCGAATCCGCCACTTGCCGCACTTTGTCTAGAACCTCCTGCATCACCGTTGAGGTTCCTAAAATTTTGTCGAGCCCGTAAGACCGGTCGAGTTCCTGTCGGAGCTTCGCATTTTCCTCCTCCACCCTTGCCGTCCGCACCGCGCGGCGCAGGAGGATTTGCACCCGCTCCAGATCCAGCGGCTTGGTCACGTAGTCATAGGCCCCCTTCCGCATCGCCTCCACCGCGCTCTCCACCGAGCCATACGCCGTCATCACCACGCAGGGCGGCCGCGGCGAGGCCTTGATACAACGCTCCAGCACGCTCAGCCCGCTCTCATGTCCCAACCGGAGATCCGTCAGAACTGCATCCATCTTTTCCGCGGCCAGCAACTTTTCGGCCCCGCCCAAATCCGCCGCCGTGAAAATCTCAAAATAATCCTCCAGCACCCGGCGGAGCGCCTCCCGGGTATTTTTCTCGTCGTCGACGATCAACAGGCTGGGCTTGCCGCCGCTCATGCCGCCTCCCCGGAGGCCTTGGCCTCCAGCAGATGCACCCGCTTTTCCGAAAAGGGCAGGCGGAACCGGGCCGTCGTCCCCTTGCCCGGCACGCTTTGCAGCTGCAGATCGCCCCCGTGTTCCCGCGCGATCCTTTGCACGATCATCAGCCCCAGACCCGTGCCCCCGTGCTTGGTGGTGTAAAACGGTTGCCCCAGGTGCGGCAAATCTTCCGGCCGGATGCCCGGCCCGTTGTCCCGGAACTCCCAGACCGCAAAGTCACCTTCCCGCCGCAGGGAAATCCGCACCAGCCCCTGCTCCCCCGCCGCCTGCATCGCGTTCCGGCCCAGGTTGTAGATCGCCTGCTGCACCTGCTCCCGGTCCATCGGCACCGGCCCGATCCCCGGCGCCGTCTCCTTCTCCACCAGAATTTTTCGGTCCTGCAACTCCGCCTTCAGCGGGGCCAACCCCTCCTCCAACACCCGCTCGGCCGACTCCGGTTGCTTCTGCACGGCCTGCGGCCGCAACGCCCTCAAAAATCGGCTGATTAGACCGTCCAGGCGCCGCACCTCCTGCCGGCACACCTCCAGCGAGGCCCGCACCTTGTCCCCCGGCTTTCCGGCGATGTCGCGCAGATCCTTTTCCATCACCTGCAACTGCAGGTGCAGGCTGTTCAGGGGATTCCCAATCTCGTGGGCCACTTCGGCCGCCAGGATCGTCAGCGCCTCCGCCCGTCCCGTTTCCACTGCCGACTTCGCTTCCACCCGCTCCCGCGTGGCATCATGAAACACCGCCACATGCCGTGGACCATCCCCTTCCTCCTCCAAGGGAACCAGCGCGTACTGTAAAATTCGGTGCTCCGGGTAGCTCACCTCCAGCGACCCCGAGGAAGACTTCTTTTCCTGCAGCAGGCTTTTCCAGTCCGCCCCTCGTAGGCTCCGGCTCAACGGCCACGTGCCCGGCTCGATCGCATCCGGCAGGTTCAGCAACCGCTGCGCCGCCCGGTTCCAGTAGATCAACCGCCCCTCGCCATCCAGCACTGTCATCCCCTCCTGCAGCGTGTTGAACAAGGTCTCCAGAAACCCCTTTTCCTCCGCCAACCGCGTCAGGTGGGTCTGCAGCTCCGCCGCCCCCACCCGCGGTGCCCTTTCCAAAAGTTTTTCCAGGAAGGAGCTTTTCATCGTTCCCGGCATCCGGCCCTCAGAACCAGCGTTTCGACTTCAGCCACACTCCCATGCCCACCATCAGCAATACCGTCACCAGCATCAGCCACCAGTAGGCCAACGGATGCTCCAGTTCCGGCATCCTCCGGAAATTCATCCCGTACCATGTCCCGATCACCACCGGCGGAATCGTGATGGCGGTGAGGGCCGTCAGCACCTTGATCCCCTCGTTGGCCTCGTGGGCCGACCGATTCGTGTACACGTCGAACGCCACCATCATCCGGTCGTTGCATCCTTGGAGCCGCTCGTCGATCCGTGTCAGCGCATCCTGCACGTCCCGGAAATACGGCACCACCACGGATCGGATCAGCTTTGATTCGCCCCGCGCCAGCCGTGCCACCACCTCCCGTTGCGGCCGCAGGATCTGCCGTAGCCCGGACAACCGCCGCCGCGCCTTCAGGATCCGCTTCGACAAATCCTCCTTCCTTTCTCCCGCCAGCGACTTCTCCTCCACATCCTCCATCTCCTGCGTCATCAGATCCACCACGGGAAGATAGGAATCCACCGCCAAATCCAGCACCTGGTGCGCCAACCGGTCCGCCCCCCGCGCCTGCACCCCCACCCCCTTCACCACCCGCTCCTTCAGCTGCGTCAAGGCCGGGATCGGCTCCTGATGGAACGTCACCAAAAACTCCTTCCCCAAAAACATGTTCAGCTCGTTGATCTGCACCGATTTTTCCGTGCTCGCCGAGGCGCTCTGCACGATCAGGAAGAGGTAGTCCTCGTAATCTTCCACCTTGGAAAGTTCACTGCGGGTCACGCAGTCCTCGATCGCCAGCGGGTGGAACTCAAACAACTGCTCCAAAACCTTCTTGGTCTCCTCCTCCGTCGGCGCCGTCAGGTCAATCCACACAATCAGACCCTTGTCCGCCCGGGCGAGACGCAACGCCTCCCACTCCAGGTTGTGGCTGACCAGTTTCCCTTCGCTGAAGACAAAGGATTCGATCACAAAACTATTCTCCTCTTTTTCCGTAAAAACCTCAACCCCCAAGTCTTTGCCATTCGGACACTTGCCAAGTGGCGGGACAAATCGACTCTCGATTTCTGCCCCCGTTGCGTTATCCTTGCCGGATGGCCAAGCCTGTTCTTCTTCTCATCCGTGACGGTTGGGGCATCAACCCCGCCGGTCGTGCCGGTGCGGAGAAACAGGGCGACGCTACCCTCCTCGCCAAAACCCCCGTTCACGCCCGCCTTTATAAGGATTACCCCTGGGGCCGACTCCAACCCAGCGGCCTTAAGGTCGGTCTCCCCGAGGGACAGATGGGAAATTCGGAAGTCGGCCATCTCAACCTCGGCGCCGGTCGCATCGTCTATCAGGAACTCACCCGCATCAACCTGGCCATCAGCGACGGCTCCCTCGCCAAGGACAAGATTCTTCAGGAAGCCATCACCGCCGCCTCAGGCAAGCGTCTCCACTTCATCGGCCTGGTCTCCGACGGCGGCGTCCATTCCCATCTCGAACACCTTCTCGCCCTCCTCAAAATCGCCGGACAATCCGGCTCCTCCGAAATTTTCGTCCACGCCATCACCGATGGGCGCGATGTCTCCCCCACCTCCGGTCGCCAGTTTCTTCGCACCCTCGAGCAGGCCGTAGCCAAGATCCCCAAGGCCTGCGTTGCCACCGTCATCGGTCGTTACTACGCCATGGACCGTGACAAACGCTGGGAACGCGTCCAGCTCGCCCACGATCTCTTCCTCGATGGCCAAGGCGCCCCCGCCCCTTCCGGCGAGACCGCCCTCGCCTCCTCCTACTCCGCCGAGGTCACCGACGAGTTCGTCAAACCGGTCGTACTCCCCGGCGTCACCGCCCCCGTCATACGCGATCGCGATGTCCTCTTCTTCTTTAACTTCCGTGCCGACCGCATGCGCCAGATCGTCCGCTCCTTTGCCGATCCCGCCTTTAACTCCTTCCCCATCGCCCGCCGGCCCAAGACCAAAATCTTCACCCTCACCCCTTATGAGGCCGACTTCGCCGGACTCGGCATCCGCCACCTCTTTTCCCCGGTGGAGATGAACGACCTCCTCGGTGATGTCGTCGCTGCCAAAGGGCTGAAGCAGGCCCGCATGGCCGAGACCGAGAAATATCCCCACGTCACTTACTTCTTCAACGGCGGCAAGGAGACCCCCAACCCCGGCGAAGAACGGATTATGGCCCCGTCCCCGAAAGTCGCTACCTACGACCTCCAACCCGAGATGAGCGCCATCCCGCTTACCGGCAAAGTGGTCGATCGGATTGAGAAAGGTCTCGATGACCTCATCATCCTCAACTTTGCCAACCCCGACATGGTCGGCCACACCGGGGTCCTTACCGCCGCCATCAAGGCGGTTGAAACCATCGATGCCTGTACCGGTCGCGTCCTGGACGCGGTCCTGAAAAAAGGCGGCCAAGCCCTCGTCACGGCCGACCACGGCAACTGCGAGCAAATGCTTCAGTCCGACGGCTCCCCCCACACCGCCCACACCACCAACCTCGTGCACTGCCTCTACGTCTCGGCCGACTCCGGCAAATACCAGGTCGCCGACGGCATTCTGGCCGACGTCGCCCCCACTTTGCTGGAAATGCTCGGGCTCCCCAAACCCGCCGCCATGACCGGCTCCTCCCTCCTCCGTAAAAAGTGACACCCTCTCGCTTTTCTCCGCTTTCCGCTTTCCGCTTTTCCAATCCTTTCACCTTCCACTTCCCGCCTTCCACCAAACCTCGATCTCCCATCTTTCCATAACCTTCCTTGAAAAAAGTTAATCCTAAGTCCAAAGCCACCCCGGCCATAGCCATGACCGCCAACGAAATCCGCATCGAGCAGGCCGAGCGCCGCCTGTACGCCATCCTCGACCGTCACACCCGCCTCATTGAGGGCCTCATGAAATCGATGAAGCCAGACGATCTTGAGGACGACCTTCAGAAGAATCTCAAGGAAACCAACGGTATGCTCGACGACTGCTTTTGGCAGTTTCTGGGGCCCCTCGAACCCGGCGACCGCGTCGTCTCCGCCTATGACAACAAAATGACCGAGGGCACCATCGTCAGTATTCAAAAGGAGTCCGCCCATAAGGACTACGGCTCCGCCGTGGTCGAATTCCCCGGCGAGGAGGCCAAGACCATGGACGTCTGCGAGCTCGTCAAAGTCCGCGGCCCCGTCCTACCTGCCGATTCTATCATCCCCGGCCCCAATTAATCCTTTCGAGCCCATGGAAGGGCGGCCTTTACGGCCGCCAAATCCCAATTCCGAAATCCGAAATTTCTTAATCTTTATCTTAATCCTCATCCCCCCGCCCCTTGGCGGGTTCATGCCCCACCCGACATCACCTTAAAGGATTCAAACTTGGTAGGGCGGACTGTCCCCCACCCGCCTCGTTGAACCCTGAAGCATTCAACCTCCCCATGAGGTAGAGTAGGGACACACTGTCCTACCTAATCTTCATCTTAATCATCATCTAACCCCTATATTTCATATCCAATATCCGTAATCCTGTTTTGAAGGGCCTTCGGCCCTGTCCTAGCCATCCACGCAAAGAGACTCACCGCTTCGGGAAAAAAATACATCCCGTCCGCACCTATTTTTCCAAACTCCCCATAACCATGCCCCACAAACACACCCTCCACCCCCGCATTTCTGGCTGTTTGCAGATCCACTTCACTGTCGCCGATAAAAAGATGTCTTCCTTTCGACACCCCCAACCTTCGTACCGCCAAACGCAAAGCCCTTGGATCAGGTTTTCGAAACCCTTCCTCCCCGCTCACCACCGCTCGAATCCACCGGCCCCATCCCAGCTCCTCCACTAACGCCCGCGCGGCCCTGCCGTCCTTATTGGTGCAGATTCCCAATTTCCATCCCCTTTGAAAAAGTCTCCTTAGACCCTCGTCCACACCCGGGAAGGGTTTTGTTCCACCCCTTGGATTTTTGCCGTATTCTTGCAGGTATTGTTTCGTCAGCTCCCGGATTGCCTTTGCCTCGGCGAACTTTCCTCGTCTCATCATCGCCCGCTCCACCAGCGTCTTGGAGCCCTTACCGATCAGTTCCCGCACTTCGTGTTCAGGGAGAACCTCCCATCCTTGCCGCTGCAGAACCCGTCCCAAGGCCCGGGAAATATCACCCAAGGAATCCACCAACGTGCCATCCAGGTCGAAGACGGCACAGCCGCTCAAAGCCCGGTTCATCGCTCAAGAAGTAACCGGGGAACTCCGCGGTTTAAAGCCTGCGCAATTCCGGGAGCCCGTAGGCCCGGCGGATTTCCTCCTGCCTCGCGTTCACCTCCGCCGCATCCAACACCAACTTGCCGGGGTCGTCCATGAATTCAAAAACTAGGCTCCCCTCCTGAATTCCGGAAAGCACTTCGGACAACTCTGCAAGATTGTGGATTTTTTTTCCGTTCACTTTTTCCAGGACCAGCCCCGAGTACTGCTGGTACCCCAGGTTGAGAGAGGCGGGCAACACCTGACTGAGAAACACCACCTCGTCCGCTGGATCGGGCCTTTTCTCAAGTTGAAAGCTGAATAGTTCCACCAGTCTTTGTGGGGCCCGCTCGGTCCACTTGTCTCCCCATTCCTGCAGATAAGTTCCGGAAAGTTGCTGAAAGACCAAACCTCCCACCACGAGATAACGGGGTGGGGTGTCGAAGGTCAGGGTGGGAATCGCCACCTCATCCCGGGCCCGCCGATCGTAGGAGCCCGTGATCTCCATTTCCTTTCCGCCCCGGGAAATAAGAAACCTGGCTTGGGACCCCACCGTCGGGCGAACCCGCACCAGATTTCCAATGGCCGTAGGCCCATACAGGGGATCGCGGTAATTCCCGTCCTCGTCGAGCTTCATCCCGTCCACCGAGAGCAAAACATCCCCCTCCCGCAAGCCCGCTCGTCCCGCTGTTCCCCGGGGGTTGACCCTCGTGATCAGAATTCCTCCCCCTTTGGGGGCGTTGACCTCCTCGCGCAAATTCGGATCCCTCAGCGGCGTCCAGCTTACCCCGAGGGTGGGGAAGCCTTCGTACTTCCCGTCCGCTGCATCCTTCAAAAACCGCTCGATCATCGGAACCGGGATGGCAGTCCCCTCTTGGGAATCCCGGTCGTACATCATCACCATTCCCACCAGTTGATTTTGGCGGATCAGCGGAAGCGTATAGCTGTCATCCCTCTTGGGAAGGGACACCCGGACCCCGTATTGCAAAAATCCTGCTTCATCGTGGGGATACCGGCCCACCCCCACCGTGAGAATTTCCGCCTGATTACGCAATAACTCACCGTTCCTCTCCACTTGCCAAACTTCCGCCGTGTCCCCAGCCCGCAAAGCCGGCCCCAGAGACAACCCTTTGAACCCCCGTAGAAATTCAGGCTTCTCCGGCCGCAAAAGAGCCAAATTGGCCTCGTAATCAATCGCCTCCACCTCAGCACCCCCCTTCTCTGCCGACCCGGGTTTTTCCAGGCCGACCTCCGTCCGATTGGCCACCAAGGCGGCGGTGACCAGGATTTTTTCCCCGGGCAGAACCACCCCGGTTCCGTTTAGACCGTAGGGGGCCTTTTTTTGCCAAGGGCGAAATTGGTCATAAGCTTGAATCGCCGCACGCACTCGCACCACCGAACCCTGCATCGAGTCGTCCTCGGCGGCGCGACTCGTAGCCAAAACCAATAAAAAAGTGAGGCCAGCCCAGTGTATCACTTGGAACCTTCCCGGGAAAAGGAACCCTGGGCGAGCCTGCGGTCCCCCACGTCGGTGCGGCTTACCTCCCCGATTCCGTACTGGGCCATGATCCGGGGAGTGGCCCGATCCACTTCCTCCCGCTTTAGAACTGCGGGGCGCGCGTCCCCCTCAAAACGAATCACCGTACGTTCTCCATTGGCCTCGAGGGCTGGCTCGACATCCATCAGGGTCCGGATTCTTTTCCCGTTGATCTCTCGAACAATCTGACCAGCCAGTCCGCGCAGATAGACATTCGAGGCATCCGGCAAAACCGAGGACAAAATGACCGGTTCAGGTGTTTCCCGGTAGAGCTGGTCGGTGGCGAACATCGTGTATTTTTGTCGAAGTCGCAGGTCGGCCCCGCCCGCCAACACCGCCATGAGGTTGGCCGTCAAGGGCTGGAAGACGAGACCCCCGTACAAGACGTAACGGGGAGGTGGCTCATAAAGGATTTCGTACATGGAAAACATGTCCGCCGGCTTGAGGGGGACGATCACCGACTCCACTTTTCCGTCCCGCCAAACTTCCAATTGCACTTCATTCCCGGCAAATTTGCGTTCCACGATTTCCTCGAGCTGAACGGGTTTGCCCTCGAGACGCACGGATCCATCGCTTTCAATCGGATAGCCGTCGATGGCCAGGAGTACGTCGCCCGGGCGAAGACGTCCGTCCGAAGAACCTTCGGAAAAAACGTCGGTCACCACCACCCCTCGACCGTCGTTCGGTCGCCCGAGGTATTTCCGCATAGCCGGATTTTCCAAAGGCATCCAGCGGATCGCGATGTCCACATAGTGGTCGTACTTTCCATCCTCCACGTCCTTCAAAAACCTTCGAATCACCGGAGTGGGGATCATGTAGCCGACATTTTGCGCCACATCGCCGCGGAAACCCTGAAAAGCTACCCCCACCACCTTATCCTCCTGCATGACCGGTCCTCCGCTGTTGCCGGGATTGATCGCTGCATCAATTTGGATGGCAAGATGGGACTCCCGCCCGGAGTGAGTGTAAGCGTTATAATCAATGCGGCTCACCACCCCCCGCGTCACGGAAAGACGGTCCCCCCCGATCGGAAACCCGTAGACGCTCACCACCGACTCGAGTTGCGGAATACCCCCCAGATCCAGATGGCTCGTCCCCTTAAAGAAGGCGGGGTCCTCCACTTCCAGCATGGCTAGATCGCAGTCATGGGCTACGTATTGGACCCGGGCGGCATAGCGGCGGGGATCTGCCTCACGTTGGACCGTGATGTTTCTGGCCCCGCTCACCACATGGGCGTTGGTGAGGATCTTTTTGCCCGCCACGATAAAGCCCGCACCCCTTCCGGAGGAAACCGTGCCAGGGTTCCACGGCAAGCGGTAGTCCCAGACCTGGGACGTGACCTCGACCATCACGGTGTTTTTTTTCGCCTCGTGCAACTGCCTTTCCTTGGCGCATCCCGGAAGCAAAGCCAGAATTACGAGCGGGAACCAGATGGCCTTCAAGACGCCAGCATAACGGAAACGGCCGGTTTGGCGAATTGCGTTTCTTGCCCAACCGGGATTGGGTATGTTCCTCAATGTGAACCCCTGGCTGATCTTGGCTTTCGCCATTCTCCTGGAGCTTTCGGGAACCATCTGCCTCAAGCTTTCCTACGGATTTAGTCGCCTGCTTCCTTCCGTAGGGGTGGCTTGTTTCTACTTGGGAAGTTTTGCTCTCATGGCCCAATCCTTGAAAACCTTGGAGGTTGGAATCGTTTATGCCATCTGGGCCGGGGTGGGGACTGCCCTCATCGCGGTCGTCGGCGTCCTTGCCTTCGGCGAATCCATCACCGCCTTCAAATTTCTCGGCCTTCTCATGATCATCGGCGGCACGTTCCTCCTTCGCATGGCCTCCGCCCAGGCTTGATGGTCGTGTAAGGCGGCCCTTGCGGCCGCCAAAGCCCGAATTCTGAAATACCAAATCGGATTTTTCTTAATCCTAATCCTAATCCTAATCCCGCTGAACGTTTCCCGGCTTTATTTTCAAACTACAACGTTCCAAAGATTCTATCCCCCGCATCCCCCAACCCCGGCACGATGTAACCATGGTCGTTCAACTTGGGGTCTACCGCGGCGGTAAAGACCGGAATATCCGGATGGTGACGATGAAAATTTCGCACTCCCTCCCGGGCCGCCAGCAGGCACATGAATCGAATCGAACGCGCCCTAGCTCCCTTGAGCCGGTCCGCCGCCGCCACCGCCGAATGCCCGGTGGCCAACATCGGATCGATTAAAATCAGGTCCCGATCCCGCAAAGTCTTCGACGCTTTAAAGTAGTACTCCACCGGCTCCAGCGTCCGGTGATCCCGGTAAATTCCGATATGCGCGACCCGGGCAGACGGAAATATCTTCAGCATCCCGTCCAGCAACCCCATTCCCGCCCGCAAAATCGGCACCAGCACCATCTTCTGCCCCTTCAAGATCGGGGCCTTCATCTTCCCCATCGGTGTGGTGATCGTCTTTTTCGTCAACGGAAAATCCCGGGTCACCTCGTAGGCCATCAACATCGCCACCTCGCTGGCCAAGGCCCGAAACTCCGTCACGCTGGTTCCCTTCTCCCGCATCAACGTCAGCTTGTGTTGCACCACCGGGTGCCGGACCACATGAAGCATCGACTTTCTCATTGGGTCCTCAGACGTTGAACCGAAACTCCATCACGTCCCCATCCTGCACCACATACTCCTTCCCTTCCACCCGGAGTTTCCCCGCCTCCCGCACTTTCCCCATCGTCCCCGCGACCTTCAGCTCATGAAACGCCACCGTCTCGGCCGCAATGAAACCCCGCTCAAAATCGGTGTGAATCACCCCCGCCGCCTGTGGCGCCCGGTCCCCCGCGTGGATTGTCCAGGCTCGGCTCTCCTTTGGCCCCGTCGTCAGGTAGGTCCGCAGCCCCAGTAGATCGTACGTCGCCCGAATCAGCGCTCCCACGCCCGACTCCTGCACCCCAAGCCCCGCCAGATACTCCTTCCCCTCCGCCTCAGGCAGATCCACCAGTTCCGACTCAATCTGCGCGCTAACCACCACCGCCTTGCTGGCCAGCCGCTGCTTGCAGTACTCCTCCACTTTCTTCACCTGCTCCCCCGTTTTTCCGGAGCGGTCTCCCTTGGTCAGGGCTCCCAACTCCTCCTCCTTCACGTTGCAGGCAAACAACGTCGGCTTGGAGGTCAGGAGAAAGAATCCTTTGGCGAGTTTCGCCTCATCATCGGTCATCGGCAGCGTCAGGGCCGGGGAGCCTGCATCGAGATGCTTCTTCAGCTTCTCCAGCAACGCCAACTCTGCCTTGGCCGCGGCGTCCCCGGACTTGGCCGCCTTGCTGGGTTTCTCCAACCGCTTCGTGACGGCGCCCAGATCGGCCAGCACCAGCTCGGTCACGATCGTTTCAATATCCCGCAAAGGATCGACGGAGCCGGCCACGTGATGGATATCCGGATCCTCAAAGCAACGCACTACCTGCACGATCGCATCCACTTCCCGGATATGGGTAAGAAACTGGTTCCCCAATCCCTCTCCTTGGCTCGCCCCTTTAACCAACCCGGCGATATCGACCAGCTCAATAGAGGCTGGGACCACCTTTTCGCTCTTGGACATGGTCGCCAACCAGTCCAACCGGCTGTCGGGTACCGTGACCACCCCAACGTTGGGCTCAATCGTACAAAACGGATAGTTGGCCGCCTGCGCCTTACGGGTGCGCGTTACCGCGTTGAAGAGCGTGCTCTTCCCCACATTCGGCAAACCGACGATTCCTGCACGGACCATTCGGAATCCTAATCTTTTCGAGTCCCACGGTCACGCCCGCGCTAAAGGTTTTCTCCTTTTTACTTTTTCACTTAGGATCGACCGATGCGCATCCCGATCAGTCTGCCCGCGTGGCAGGAACTGGAAAAACACGCTGCGGCCACGCGGGAACTCCAGATGCGCAACCTTTTCACCAAGGATCCCAAAAGGGCTGAAACTTTCTCAATTCGCTGGAACGAGATCCTCCTCGACTACTCCAAAAATAGAATCACCGCCGATACGCTCAGCCTTCTCCATAAACTTCTCAAAGAGGCCAAGGTCGAGGAGCTCCGCGACCGGATGTTCCGGGGCGACCGAATTAACTTCACCGAAAACCGCTCCGTCCTTCACATCGCCCTGCGTCGCCCCGCCAACCAGCCCCTTAAGGTGGACGGCCAGGACGTGATGCCGGAAGTGGAAAAAGTCCGGCAGCAGATGAAGACCTTCTCGGAGAAAGTCCGCTCAGGCGAATGGAAGGGTTACACCGGCCAGCCCATCTCCCATATCGTGAATCTCGGGATCGGCGGGTCCGACCTCGGCCCTGTTATGGTCACGGAGGCGCTCAAGCCCTACGCCCGACGGGATCTTAAGCTCCACTTCGTCTCCAACATCGATTCTACCCATTTGGCCGAGGCCCTGCGCACCTGCCAGCCCGCCACCACCTTGTTTCTGGTCGCCTCCAAGACCTTCACCACCCAGGAGACCCTGACCAATGCCCACTCTGCCCGGAAATGGTTCCTTGAGGAGGCCCGGGACGAAAAGCATATCGCCAAACACTTTGTCGCCCTCTCCACGAATGAGCCCGAAGTGAAGAAATTTGGC
>Ga0194123_10005123_pt1 | contig 14267 bp, 9 predicted proteins | sample TA2MahsurfametaG_5_FD_155479 | JGI IMG/M metagenome (GOLD analysis project Ga0194123, IMG submission 155479) | Freshwater microbial communities from Lake Tanganyika, Tanzania - TA2015023 Mahale A surface | ecosystem: Environmental > Aquatic > Freshwater > Lake | place: Tanzania: Lake Tanganyika... | reverse complement strand
TTCACCTCCCAGCAAATCCATACGCACGTCGTGACGATCTGCCATTTGATTCGATTGTCACTATGTATGCCTGGGCCAGACCAGCTGACTGGAAAGTCCAGGAATATCGTTATGGAGTTCCAGATGCGCGTATCAGTGACATGGACTTGTCACGACTACGCCAAGCAGTCAACTGGGGATATAAGCAGTGGAAGAAGGGCGATCGAGTCCTTATCCGTTGCCAAGCAGGTTTAAATCGCTCAGGTCTTGTTACTGCGCTGATTCTGATTAAAGATGGAATGTCTCCGGAGGATGCAATCCGCACTATTCGAAAGAACCGTGCTGCTATCGCTCTCTTTAATGATCACTACGTCAATTGGTTAATGACAAGCGGGGAGGCTTTCATCAACCAACCTTCAAGCCAGCTTCCACAAAGCGCGTAAGGAGATCACAATGAATGAAGCGCTAAAAAAGCCAGTGATATTGGTTCACTCGGACGATTACGCCAATTGGGTATTCGATAAGAATCACCCCACCCAGGGCCGTCGCTTCATAAATGCGCGCAATTCTTTTCTTGAAGATGCGCAAAGTGCTGAGATTCGAGTGCGTGAGGTTCTTCCAAAACCCGCCTCACGCACCGATCTCGAACTAGTTCACTCAAGTGCTTATCTTGAAGAAGTATTGGATGAGAACACTTGTAACGAGTGGGAAGGCAACAGACCTGACCTAGCTCATCTTGCAAATCTCTTTGCAGGTGGAACTATGGTCGCGCTCGAACACCTTCTTCAAGGTGAAGCCCAAATTGCAATTCACTTTCCAGGTGCCAAACACCATGCTCAATATGACCGCTCATCAGGATTCTGCGTTTTTGCAGACTTCGCATTGGCGGCTCAAATAGCGTCTAAAAGGCATGGGAAAAGAGTGGCCATACTCGATATTGATGCGCATCATGGAGATGGAACCGAAAACCTAACCCAAGATAGCGATTCGATTCTTACTTACTCCATTCATGAATATGGAATATTTCCTGGAACTGGACTTGAATCCATTCCAGAGCAGCTCGTATTTAACTATCCATTGGGCACCTCAGAAGGCTCCGGCGAATTATCAAGGGATGACGCGGCCCTATTACGCGGCGTCGAAAAATTCAATTCGATTGCTTCCGAATTTCAACCCGATCTGATCTTTGTAGCCTGCGGGGCAGATGGGCATAAAGAAGATCCACTTAGTTCATTGAAGTTCTCGGTAGATGTTTATCGCGAAGTTGCAATCAAGTTAAAAAGTTCATTTCCCAATACTCCGTTCCTTGTAGGTGGAGCGGGGGGTTATTTACCCGATACACGAACACCCGAAGTTTGGTCAGCATTCGCGACCACAATTTCTCAAAGATAGAGAGGAATCAATATGTGGATATTTACTACCTCAGGCTTTGTAAGTGCTGTCAGCAATCTTGATGGCACTATAAAAGTTCGGGCCAGGGATCAAGCATCTCTTGAGCCCCTTTCCAAAAAAAATGAGCTAGAAATTGCTCATACCCCTATTGCTGATTACCCCTATCGTTTGGAAATTTCAGCTGAAAACTTTTCAGATTGGGTTGCAGATCAGGCCAGAAATATTGACTATCCAAACTTCAAATCTGCAGTAGCTATTCATAGAAACCGACTATTTGCCAAAGTATTAGGGGAGGTCTGGTCAGTGATGCACGGAGTTGAGGATAAGTCAGCCCGATTGAGGTAGTGACTAAAAGAGTAAAAACACTTAAGGTTCCATCTATTAGAGAGTAGGTCTAATGAAAAAGAAGAATCTAGACACCTCCTTAACAGGAGCAGCTGGAGAGCTTTTAGTTTTATCCCGCCTTTTATCTAGAGGGATACTTGCGGCTCAAGCCCCAAGAGGAGCTCGCAAGGCAGATATTTTGGTAAATCATCTCGATGACAAGCCACCTTCATCGCAGCAAGATCATTGGCCCGACCTATCCAGATTAAGTCATCGCTTCCATGAGTTCGACGAGAAAGAGAGAAAAGTAGCCAAGTGAGTGATAGTCAGAATCGAATTGTTATGCCTAACCTTGAGGTCTCCTCTCAGATTCAAGCCAGTGGAACTTCACTCATAAATGTTTTTGCTTCAGACCTCTTTGACTTTATTGATAAAGAGTTAAAGAAGACTCTTGGCGCCAATTGGCTACTAGAGATGCAGGTTCAGACCCTTGGATCTGATTTAAATTTGAATGACCCATCTGTGTTACTTAAAGAACTGGCAAGAAAAGGGCAGAGCCCATTACGCAAGCCTCTCAATGCATACATTCCGCAGGCAAACCTCAAAGACTTTTACAATCGATTAGATGAACTTTTAGGCGAGAGACATATTTGGGTTCACAACTCAATAAAGTTTGATGCCGAGCAGCTAAAAGCGCTAACGATCTTGGTTCAGAAAGTGGCTTGGAAACTAGAGCTGCCAGTAGTGCAGGAGTGCAGAGACCTTTTGGATCTTATTACTCCCGATAGCGAAGAAGTTGTAGTTGATCCACCAGAGCCAGAGACAAAATCTGCCGAGATCGTTGATACGGTAGAGCGATTCACTAAGGACGAAGACCTAGCTGTCGGTTCTCCCATTGCTGGACCATTTATCTCCTTCTCCTACACTCTTCACATGAATGGCAGCATTAGGAATCGATCCAGCGATGAGCTCTTGGAGGATGTAAACCCAGGGGCCCAGAAGTTAGGGGCTCTCTTGATAGCTCGGAAGCCAAATGGTGGACGTCTAAGGGTGGTTGCCGATGGGACAATCGCCGCTTACTTTGCGGATTCTTGGGGGTTTTTAGCTCGAGTTGAGCCTAAAGACTGGTTCCCAGGGCATCTATGAACTTAATAGGTCGAAAAGAGTCTTATTTGGCAAATAATCCTCTTGCATTAAATTTAAAAAGTTGTTACTCTTGGTAAATAATTAATGAGAGGAATAATACTTTGAGTACAGATTCGCTAAAGGGAATAGTTTTAACTGGCTATCACCGAGAAGATACCTTTTTGGCCACCCGCAAATACATGGGTGGAAGGCCAGTTTTCCATCTAGATATGTGTATCGCCCAGTTAACCGCGGGCGTCGAGGCCCCGCCTGTTGGCGTCGCCCAAGAAGATAATCGCATCGTTAAGGAAGCTCGCGGCCGACTATTTCGTGACTATGTAAATAGCAATCAAGAGTGGGCAAGCCCAAGCCTTCTGCTCTGGTGTCCAGTAGGAATCCTTGATTTCAAACCCATATCAGAGATCAATGATCTAGTTCGTGATCCTTCGGTTGTTCTCGGAACTCTCTCCATTCCTAGGAATTCTCGTCAGAGCATAAAAATTCTTGATGGCCAACATCGCATTCTTGGCTTTCATATGTGGATGGATCAACTCAATAAAGAGCTTCAGTCCGCCAAGCTTTCACTTTCGGAGGCAACAAAAGCAGCCCAGCCTAAGGTGATAGAAAAGGCAAAAGAGAGAGTTCTAAAGGCAGAAGAGAATATCGAGCGTAGCGTAAAAGAATCTATCGGTATTGATATTTTGGTCTGCTCATCGGCAAAAGAGGCAAGACAGATTTTTGCTGATATCGCAAATAATGCCCAGGGCATGGTCAAGGCTCTAGCAATTGGTTTTGACCAATCAAAGCTTGTTAATCGCGTAACTAGTCGTATTGCGAGTGAGTTACCACATCCACTACTAGATGGAAAGGTTGATTTTAATAAAGACCGAATAGCTGGAGATAGCTCCATGCTTATCTCAGCGAAGACTTTGGCTGATTCTGTTCGAGCTCTCAGTGTTGGTATCGCAGGAAGAATTAGTCGAGTACAAGAACTTGAGTGGTCAGATGAAGATATTGAACAGAGAAGTCGTAAATTCCTAGACGCACTACAAGAAGCATTTAGCAAAGACTTTTCCAAAACCTCACAAGAACTTCGTAAGACAAGCCTTCTTGGCAGCGGAACTATTTTCAGGGTGCTAGCGGGAGTATGGTTTGAACTAACTAGCTCTACTAATGCCCAAGGCAAGCCAATCAAGCCTCGTATGTCTGTCTCAGATGCCCAGGCTTTCTTTACCAAACTAGCGCCACATATGGGCATTCCGATTAAAACTGGAAACAAGTGGCTAGCAACAGGGCAATTCCCAAGCCCTGCCGGAGGCGCAGTTGTAACAGCTCCTGGTTCAAGAAATCAGGAACTTAAGAAGTTAGCAGTTGAAATAACTAACTGGGCTCTAAGTTCACAGACATTTCCATTTGGTAAATAGAGAGGTTAAAAAATCAATATGGCTTCAAGGGAAGTGATTCAAAAGGAGCAAGACTTTGTAAATGAAGCTCTTGCAGCGCGAGAATCTAGCAGAGCTGATCGAGATTCAGGAAAAGTATCTGTACTTGGTGCCCTGGCAAATCCAATAAATCTAATGGCGGGCGATACACCACCAACCCTACACGAACTGGGTGACAAGAATGAAGACGTTTGCTTTGGAAACGTGATTAAGCAAAATGATGAAAAACACTACATAGGTAAATTTGCCATTCACAATAACAACAGAGATCTTCTTGTTTCTTCTTGGAAGTCAGAGATCGGCGCACTTTTCTATCGATCTAGCACTAAGGATCCACTTGGCTTAATAGGCCAGTGTCGAATCTTGTTCAAGAAACCAAATGAGGTTCATGATGTAGAAGAGAGCTTGTACAAAGAGCTTGAAACTCGAATTCAAAATCTAACTCGAAACCCCGTATCAGACGTTTCTGATGCTGTGCTGGATGAGCTAGAAAAAGGAAGTAGCGGTTCTCTCAAAGAAATTATTAAAACTATCCACGCTTCTCAGTATGAAATCATAAGCGCAAAACGGGGTGGTTTACATGTTATTCAAGGGGCTCCTGGAACGGGAAAAACGGTTGTTGGTGTTCATCGAGCTTCATGGCTCTTATTCCCTGGCAACGATAGGGACTTGAAAGCTGAAAAAACCTTATTTGTAGGACCGAATCTTGCATTTATTCGCTATATAGAAAATGTGGTTCCAAGCCTTGGAGATGAGAATATTGTCCATAGGGATTTGTCGAAGTTGGGACCCACCGTAGTGGTCAGTGGAGAAGAGAGTCGACAGGTAGCAAAAATAAAAGGCGACCCTCGCATGAAGACTCTTTTACTCCAGGCAATTAGAGATCGCCTCAGGTTTCCTGAAGAGGACGTTATATTCAATCCGCCAGGGCAAGTTCGCCCAATTTCTTTATCCGCTGGCGATATAAGCTCGAAAATGCAACAAATCCTTGAAGAAGGTCGTTTTGCTTATAGTGGACTTCGCTCAAGCTTTAGAACTTGGCTTTTAAATAAAGTCAATTCAATTTTGAGAGAGAGTTTTGAAAGTGAGAATAAGCCCTCCCGAGCTACACCGTTTCTCAAGGAAAGTGACATTGAAGCTTTGACTGAGCGCATGTGGCCCTCATTAAGCCCAGCTTCATTTCTTCGTGACTTCTACGCAAGTCAGTCAAGGGTAATTAATGCAGCTAAAGAGATGGACTTTCAGGTAAGAGAACTGACGCTCTTGGAAAGAAAACCTGCTTCACAGATTGCAAAAGAAGCCTGGACTGTTGCAGATGTTGCATTATTGGACTTTTTGGAAAATCACATACAGGGCACCGACCCATCAGTCCAATTTGATTACATCATCGTGGATGAAGCCCAAGACATGACTCCTATGCAGCTGGAATCGATTAGAAGGCGAAGTGCCTCTGGGGATATTTTGCTTATGGGTGATTTAGCTCAAGCAACAGGTCCTTGGGTGCATTCAAGTTGGAATGCAATTGCTGATAATTTGAATAAACCTATAGAGAAAATGGACGAGCTTGAATTCGGATACCGTGTACCCAAGCAGGTATTTGATTATGCCTCAAAAGTTCTTTCGCATATTAATCCGGGTTTAAAAATTCCTAGACTTGTGAGGGACGTTGCCCAATCACCCATTATAAAAATTGCAACTAACCATCAGGGGCTTCTAGATCTGCTAATTCAAGACCTCAGAGTATCTGCAGAGAGCACCGCGCATGTGGGTTTAATTATTGGAGATGAGCAAGTTGATTCCTTGGTAGAGCAATTAGAAAAAGCCAATATCAAATTTAGTGTACTTGAGAATAATCATCCACTAGAGGGTATCAATATCGTTCCAGTTAGCAGACAAAAAGGTCTTGAATTTGATGATGTGATTCTATTTGAGCCACAGGAAATTATAAGTATTCCTGAAATTGGATTGAGACAGCTATATGTTGCTGTTACTAGATCACTGCGGGGCTTAATCATCTATGCCACCCAGGGATTACCAATTCAGCTACTTGAAGAATCTGAGATAACCGAGGAGTTTGATTTAGATTCCATAATCGCTGATTTGGACCAGATAGCAGAGGAAAGCGAGGAATTAAGCGAATTTGCAGAAATCAAGAGAGATATCGAGGGATATCTTCGACTAAAGGGCCTTAACCTTAAAGAGTTTATTTCGAGGGTTCGAAGTTCCGGAGAAGAGGCTTCATGAGTTTTAAGTGGGTTATAAATGGCCTAAATGGGGTTCAAAAATTCTTTAAATTCTCCGTTAATGAAGAGAATAGGATTATGGCGTGATGGATAAGTCAATTCTGAATGCCACGTCCGTGGTTGAGTGGAAAGTTGACAAACCACCTGCCAATTGCACGCCTAATTGGGTTTACATCGGACGCGATGAGGACAAAATTGGTGCAATTCAAGTTGCAATTGCTACTACTACCAAGACCCCATCAAAGGAAAATTTAAAAACTCTTCATTCACTACGCAAAGGTCGTACAACGATTCAATTAGTTGTAGGTGTAGTTTCTGCAGAAAAGATTTGGATTTTTGGCCCGGACGAGCGAGCGCAAGTAGTGGAACTGCCTCTCAATCAAGGGATCAGACAACTTCAATCAGCACTAGATGAATCGAACTCTCTGAATGCTTACACAAGATTAGGGCAGTTTAGAAGATCAATAGACACCACATCATTAGTTGGAGTTACAAACAGCGGTTTATTTGCTAGTTACCATATACGAGAAAATGTGCCTAAGCGCAGTGACTGGAAAGCTGCTTGTGAAAGGGCAAAGCCGTGGTTAAGTCTTAGGGCAGATAATTTGATTAAAGCCCTTGGTTTTCAGTCAGAAAAAACCGCAGGAAATGCCCTGGTGCTTTCTTCGGGTATTCCAAAAGCTAAAGCAATAGCGATTTTACTGGATGACAGTGAGCAGTTTGATTCTTCAAGTCCAAGGCATACAGGCATTTCACCAGTCGCTTTTGGTTTAAATGTTGCAGCTCGACAGGGAGTTAACTGGCTGTTTGTACTACGCAAAGACCAAATTCGAGTTTACCCGGCGAAAGACGGGGTCGGGGTTGGGCAAAAAGGCCAGGTAGAAACTTATTTGGAAGTTGATTTGGCGGCTATTGATCAAGAACGAGCTGGACTATTAGCGCTCATTTTTTCAGCGGAGGCTCTAGAACCCGAAGGAACTATAAATGATTTGCTTGATGGTTCATCTAGATTTGCCTCTCAACTTAGCTTGCGCCTTAGGGAGAGGATTTACGATCATGTGGTTCCAGAACTTGCCAAGTCGGTTGCTGAGCAACTCCGGGAACAAAAAATAAGACTGGATTCTGATGGGTTAGATCTTGCTTACAAAATCACTCTTCGAATCTTGTTTCGGCTTTTGTTCCAGGCTTATGCAGAAGACAGGGGTCTACTACCAGCAGGCCGCAATGAGGGGTATGACGCAAATGCCCTGAAAACGATTGCGCAAAGAATTAAGGGAATTCCAGCCGAAAAATTTGGAAAGTCAAGGACTCTTTGGCTCGACCTTGTGCAGGTTTGGAATGCTATAGACGAAGGTAATGGCACATGGAGTGTGCCCGCATACAACGGTGGATTATTTGGCACTGATCCTGAAATTCATCCAGAGGGTGCACTAATTGAGAGAATAGCTATTCAAGATGACATTCTTGGTCCCGTACTGCAGCATTTGTTGATCGATGTCTCGGAAGACGATGTTCTAGGGCCTGTTGATTTTCGGTCACTAAGCGTGCGAGAGTTTGGAACGATTTATGAAGGTTTGCTTGAGTCAAGTTTGTCAGTTGCTACGGAGAACCTAACTGTTGACTCTAAAGGTGCCTGGGTTCCAGCTGGTAAGAAGGAGTTGGTTCTTGCGAAAGAGGGAGATGTTTATTTTCATTCTGCATCGGGTGAAAGAAAAGCAACTGGTTCTTACTTTACTCCAAGTTTCATCGTTGATTATGTTATTGAAAAATCGCTGAGCCCCGCCCTCGATGCTCACTTATCGAAAATAAAGAGTCACTTAGATGCAGGTGATCAAGCAGCAGCCGCTAGAGATTTCTTTGACTTTCGTGTTGCAGATCTTGCAATGGGCTCTGGCCATTTCCTTGCTGCTGCGGTGGATCGAATAGAAGCAAAAATGAGAGAGTTTTTAGCAGAGAAAGAAACCCAAGTACCGGGCATAAATGCCCAATTGCATCGACTGTCGGAATCAGCCAAGTTGGCACTAGGAAAAGATGAATCCGCTAGAGGCGAAATTGAACCTGCGGCGCTGCTGCGTAGACAGATTGCACGTCGATGTATTTATGGTTTAGACATTAATCCCTTAGCTGTGGAGTTAGCACGTTTAGCACTTTGGATTCATACTTTTGTACCCGGATTGCCAATGTCAAATTTGGATCATGGATTAGTCTGCTCAAATTCTTTAACAGGAATTGGAACAATCGAGGAAGCTCTTGAAACACTGCAACCCGATATTCCTAGGACTCCCCTTAAGAAGGGTCATGCTAGGCCAGTTTCAGTATTTGAGGGTGTAGTGACGGATAATTTACTGGAAGCTCGGGAATTGTTGATAGAAGTTGCAAACTCTGATGAAGCTAATAAGTCAGAGGTTAAACAAGCTACCAAGATTGCAAATAAGGCGAGAGCAACCGCCGAAACTGCCAAAAACATATTTGATTGTGCGATTGCAGCTCGATTTGGTTTGTTTAATATAAGAAATATTTTTGAAGAATCACAATTGGTCGAAATAGGTAAGACAGAAAAAGTTAAGAATACGATTAAAGAGCTGCAGCCCGCACACATGCCGTATCTCTTTCCGGAGGTATTTACTAGGGATGATCCTGGATTCGATGTATTAGTAGGCAATCCTCCTTGGGAGGAGCTAGTGCAAGATGAATTGAAGTTTTGGACAAGATACATTCCTGGATTGAAGTCTGTTCAGTACGGTAAACGAATAGACCAGATAAAGAAGATAAAGAATCTTAGACCCGACTTAGAACAGTTGCTGGGAAAAGAAACTTCACAAATGGATTCAATAAGAAATGCAATTGTAAATGGTCCATTCCCGGGAATGGGAACCGGTGATCCGGATCTATACAAGGCATTTGCTTGGCGCAATTATCAACTACTAAGGAAAAAAGGCTATTCAGGCTTAGTCATGCCTAAATCTGTTGTAACTTCGAAAGGATCCCTCGACTATCGGAAGGAGATTATTCAAAGTGGAAGACTAAAAACTGTCTGTGCGCTTGTTAATTCGGGCAGATGGATTTTTGAGGACGTCCACCCTCAGTATCAGATCGCACTCCTGACGATAGGTGGATTTGTCAGTGAGGATATAGAGCTTGAGGGTCCATGGACATCTCTACAGAAGTTCAGGACTGATTCCGAAGTAGTTAGAGTAAAACGAGACGACATTAAATTGTGGAGTGAAAACTTTATTATTCCCGCATTTGCATCTCCCAAAGCTTATTCGATATACAGAAAGATAAGAAAAAGTCCAACTATTTCAAATCATCAATTTTTGAATTTTGGAACTCAAACGGAACTTTCTGCGACACTTGATCGGAATTTATATTATTTTGAAGGCGATAAAAAACCGGAAGGGGCTCTTCCTATTTTCGGAGGTAGATCTTTCGATACCTGGATTTGTGACACCGGCGAATATTTCGGTTGGGCAAAATCTAAGACACTTTTAGCCCTAGATAAGAAAAGATTGACGCAAATTAGAAGGTCGGAAAGTCCCTTTTTTGGACAGACAGAAGAATGGGCAACCAATCCGGATACCGCACCTTGGATGCATCCAAGAATTGCTTATCGCGCTATTTCTCGTGCAAATGACACTAGGACGATTAGAGCATCTATCATCCCTGCGGGTTATTTATTGAGTAATTCTGCGGGTTATTTTTTTAGGAAAAAGGGTCCCGTAAGTGACGAGGCATTTCTTTTAGCGGTTCTCAACTCTAGAACTCTTGATTGGACCATGAGACACACGGTTGAGATGAATGTAAACCCTCACACAATCAGAAGTTGTCCAATTCCCGAGATAGCTCGTGATTCAACTATTTACGCGAGAATTATTGGATTGGTCTGTGACATATATTCTGAAGAAACTAGATTGGAATCTTGGCTCCAACAAATTCAAAAAAAGCCTAAGAAAAGTAAACTAGAAAGAGAAAACATTTTAGTCACAAATGAGATTGAGGCCTTAGTTGCTTTGGCCTATGGTTTAGATCGAGAGGAAGTTTCTTATATCTATGCAAATTTCCACGAAGGCTGGGAATATAGAAGTTACTTGGAGCAAGTAATTGGTTTTATGGATCAATGGAAGGATTCGAATGAGTGATTTTTTACTACCTATGTTTGCCAGTAACCGTCCAGAGAAAAATAGAACTGTTGCGGAGGAAATCAACAAGTTATTTGCAATTATGAGGACAAAGCTACGCGACGTCCCAAATATTGCAATTGCAACCGCATTTGTCAACCCTGCAGGTTTTGAACTACTTGCTGATGAGCTAGAAAAGGCACCTAGAGTTCGGCTGTTGCTTGGAGCTGAACCGGAACAAGAGATCATTAGATCGTTGAGTGATGCAGATGCTGACAGAGATGATCGATTATCCGATGCCCTCAAAAAACACGCCAACTGGATTATTGCTGAGCGCGATGCTCTCGGATTTACAAGAGAGGCCTCAGCGCAAGCAAAGCGATTAGTTGAATGGCTTAAGCAAATTGATAGTCAAAATAATCCAAGGGTTGAAGTCAGGAGATTTACCAAGGGTTTCTTACATGGGAAAGCTTTTATTTCCGAAGATTCAGCTTTACCTGCGGTACTTGCGGGATCAAGTAACTTTACAAAGGCAGGGCTATCTCTCAATGCTGAACTTAATTTGGGTTATGGCGCTGGAGATCAGGCCCACGGGAATTTAGTTCGAGAGTGGTTTGAACATTACTGGGACCAAAGTGACTCATTTGATTTAGCGACAATATATCAGGAACAGTGGAAGGACCATTTGCCATGGACAATCTTTGTCAGAATGTTAAAGGAGTTATACGGCAGTGATTCAGATGATGTAATGCTGCACAAAATGCAACTTAAGCTAACACAATTTCAAAGTGACGGAGTGGCACGAGCCATTCGATTGCTGGATTCACTCGGTGGCGTTCTAGTAGCAGATGAAGTTGGGCTAGGTAAAACTTACATAGCAGGGGAACTCATTGCTCGCGCAGCAAATGAACAAAGACAAAATGTTTTGGTAGTTTGTCCTGCCTCGTTAAAAACTGGTATGTGGGAACCATTCCTTGAGAAACACGACTTCTCTCGTCGAGTCAAGGTATTTTCGTATGAAGAAATTCGCAATCGTATGGAGGCTGAAGAATTTCAGCGCAGCATGGATGATTTTGCTTTGGTGGTTATTGACGAAGCTCATAACTTACGTAATCCAAGCGCGCAGCGAAGTGAGGCCATAGATCGAGCAATATTGGCTGGAGATAGCCCAAAAAAGGTGGTGCTTCTAACTGCAACTCCAGTCAACAACTCTCTAACTGATTTAGAGGTATTAATCAAATATTTTGTTCGTGACGATGCACAATTCGCTGCTGAGAATGTTCCAAGTATCAAGCAATACATTAAACATGCCCAGGATCTAGATCCAGAGCTGCTAAGCCCTGAGCACCTTTTCACTCTGATGGACCAGGTAGCGGTAAGACGAACAAGAAAGTTTGTCAAAGAGAATTATCCCGGTCTTGAAATTGAAGGCCCAAACGGCAAGATGATGCTGATTGAATTTCCAACACCAAAAGTTAAAAGAATTGATTACGATTTAGATGACAATGGTAATGAGTTGATTGAAAAAGTTGTCTACGCTTTGGATTTACCGGACGACATTCCATTGGCTGCGAGGCATGAAGAACGCAAGAGCGATCCTGGGCGATTAATACTTGCAAGATACATATCTAGCGCCTACCTAAAAAATGGCGATATTGAGAGGTTTCAGATTTCCAACGTTGGGCTTATTAGATCAGGGTTGCTAAAGCGTTTAGAAAGTAGTCCCCAGGCCTTAAACACTACTTTAACCAAACTAGTGAGTACTCATAAAGCTTTCTTAGAGGCACTCAAAATGGGATATGTTTTGAAAGGTGAGGCATTACGCGAGTACACATCATCTGATGATGATAATTTTGACTTGTTCATTGAGAATCTAGACGAAGAAACGCGTTTAGATATAGAGGAAGCATCACTCTATGATGTTAAGGCTTTGAAAGCCGATATAGAGACAGATTTGAAATTATTAGCTGAGCTACAATCTTTAGCAGAAAAAGCTGCAAAAACTAGCGATCTAAAAGCAAAACAACTAATTGATGAACTAACAGATATCGCTGCAAAGTCTCGTAAAGCAGACCCAAGAGGTTCAACTTCAGGAGACAGGAGAAAAGTTATTGTTTTCTCTTCCTTTGCTGACACAATAATTGATTTACATTCCAGAGTAAAAGCAGCAATCGAGAGTTCAGAAAAAACTGCGCTCAGTGATTATAAGGGGCGCTTAGCTGAACCAATTATGGGTGGAAATTTGAGTAGCAAAAAGCTAGGACAAACTGGTGGAGTAGATCAAGGTCATCGCTCGAGAGTGATGGCTGAATTTGCTCCTGAGACAGCTGGTGAGTTTGATAATGATGGAAATCCAATTAGCCAGGATAAATTTGACATTATTTTAACCACCGATGTTTTGTCTGAAGGAGTTAATCTTCAGCAAGCGGGAAGAATAATAAATTACGACCTTCCTTGGAATCCAATGAGAATAGTTCAACGACATGGTCGTATTGACCGAATCGGTTCGAAGCATGCAGAGGTTGAAATGGGACTCTTTTTCCCTACAGCTCACCTAAACGACTTGCTCCGATTGGAAGAAACCTTGGAGCGAAAACTTGCTCAGGCAGAGGCAGCAGTTGGCGCTGGAGTAGTTTTACCAGGCCGCAAGGCAGGTAAACAAATAATTTTTGCGGACACAAAAGAACAAATCAATCAGCTCTATGCTGAGAATCCGGAGCTACTTGAGGCTCGAGGAAATAATGCAGCCTTGTCCGGTGAAGAGTATCGCAGACGTTTAGCCAACGAAATGAAGGATCCTTATGTTAAGGATGCTGTTAATAGGCTGCCGTATGGTTCAGGAAGCGGCTTCATAAATGACAAGATTAAGACCAACGGGTTTGTTTTCTGTATGAGAATTGGAGAGCATGAAAAACCTTGGTTTAGGTTTGTTCCAGTCGACCAGAAATGGATGCCAATTGTAGAAAATGGCTCCACATTGGTTTATGACGACATGCTTGCATCACTTGTGGCGGCAGATCCAATTCTGGCTACAAAAGAACGCTGGCTACCAGGCGAAGTCTATGAATCTGCGTTTGATGCTTGGACTGTTGCAAGAAGGAGCGCTTACGACGCATGGATGTTCCTAACAGACCCAAATAATCTCTTACCAGATTCTCCAAAAGCATTTAGAGATGCTTATCAATTAGTTCAAAAGGCTGGACAATTTCTGAGCCCAAATGAGCAACTCGAACTCTTAGGCAAGTTAAATGCGGTACCTTCAAAGAAAGTAGAAAAGGCAGTGCGAGCTGCCATGATGATTGACGACAAGGATCAGCAGAAAATTCTTGAAGTAAAAAAAGAAGTAGAAGCTGCTGGTTTACAGAGGCCCGAACCCCCTAAACCCTTAGAGACAATTGCAGAAAACCAAGTCAAGCTAGTCTGCTGGATGGCAGTAAAAGGTAAAGTTGAAGAATGAGCTACGTATACATCCTGATAAATGAGGCTATGCCCGGTTTGATTAAGATTGGGCGTACTACTGCTGAGATAGTAAGCAGATACATTGTTAAGGTTGTTAGTTGCGGAGCGCTGGCTCTTATTGCTACTCACGTAACCAAACCTTTTGAAGACACATCGGTTTCCAAATCACTACTTTCACTGGACTA
>Ga0194123_10005121_pt1 | contig 14270 bp, 15 predicted proteins | sample TA2MahsurfametaG_5_FD_155479 | JGI IMG/M metagenome (GOLD analysis project Ga0194123, IMG submission 155479) | Freshwater microbial communities from Lake Tanganyika, Tanzania - TA2015023 Mahale A surface | ecosystem: Environmental > Aquatic > Freshwater > Lake | place: Tanzania: Lake Tanganyika... | reverse complement strand
GCCGAAAACGGGGTCGACGAGGAGACGGAGCCAAACCTGGGGAAGGTGGCGTTTCGTGTGGGAAGGAGTGGCGGAGAGGGAGGGATTCGAACCCTCGATGGAGTTGCCCCCAAACCGCATTTCCAATGCGGCGCCATAGACCACTAGGCGACCTCTCCGTGTGCGCGCGTCAGGTGCTGGCGGAAAGGGTGGGATTCGAACCCACGAGGCTATTAACCTGCCGCTTTTCGAGAGCGGTGCCTTCAACCACTCGGCCACCTTTCCACGGCGGAGGATAGCCCATTAAGGGGTGAGGCTCACCTCAATACCGGCGCTGACCTGCAAGCGCAGAAGTTGACGCAAGCGATCGTAGATGCGAAAGCCAAGTGCTGGAAGTCCGTACTTCTTCACGAGTGCGCCCCACAACCCGCTCAGCTCTTCTGGTGCGAGGATGCGGGCGGTCGCGGGGAGCGCAACGCCCGTGAGCGTGCCGTTCCATGTGCACGGTGCAACGCTTGCGCGCGATGAGTTTCGGAGCCGCTTCATCTTCCCGGCGGAATGATTGCTGAAGATCAGCAGGCGACCCTCTCGTTCCGCCGCCCAGACAGGCGTCACCACGGCGCGACCATCAAGACGATAGGTGGTGAGGGCGACGTACTGCGCCTGAAGGATTGCGATCCGTGGATCGGCGGTGGCGGTGTCCTCAGGCATCGATCGAGTCTGCCATGCGGCGCAGCTGGTTGGCGAGTGCGGAGAGATCCTCGCCACCTTTACCAGCGGCGATCAGCGCGTCTTCCAATTGTGCCACCAGCGTCGCCGTGGGGACGGGGACGCCGAGCTCTTTCGCAAGGTCAAAGGCGATGCCGAGGTCCTTCCGATGTAGCGCGACCTTGAAGCCGAGGGGATAGCGATCTTCGGCCATACGCTGCCAACGATTTTCAAGGACCCACGATTTGGCGGCGCCGCCCGAGAGCGCGCCGACGAGCGTTGCTGGGTCGAGGCCCGCCGCCTGACCGACGAGGATCCCCTCGGCGAGCGAGAGGTAGCTTCCGGAGATCACGAGTTGATTGACCGCCTTCCCCACCTGCCCTGCGCCGAGCGGCCCAAGGTGCGTGATCGTCTTGGCGAATGGAGAGAGATACGGCTGTGCCACGGCAACTGCCTCCGCTGATCCACCAAGAAAGACGGTGAGTGTGCCGTTCACCGCACCCTCGCTACCACCACTCACGGGTGCGTCCACCATCAGGATCCCCTTGCTGGCGAGTTGCGCGCCCATGCGGCGCGTCGCCGAGGGGGCAATGGTGCTTGTATCAATCACGATGGCGCTTGCGGAGAGGGTGTCGGCTGCACCATCGGTGTCGAGGAGCAGCTCCTCCACATCATGTGTATCTGAGACGCTCAGCACCACGGCGTCTGCACCGCTGAGTGCTTCCTTTAGTGAGGCAACCTGCGTCACCCCCTCAATGGATGGGCGACCTGGCGTGCGATTCCATCCGCGCACGGTGTGGCCTGCACGCGCAAGATGTCCCGCCATCGGTGCGCCCATCGTGCCGAGTCCGAGGAGTGTGACCCTGCTCATGACGCCACGATACGACAACGTGTGCGTTGGGGTGTTGAGAATGGTGCGCCCGGCGGGACTCGAACCCACGACCTTTAGGTCCGCAACCTAACGCTCTATCCACTGAGCTACGGGCGCATGTACTACCTGCGGATCTAGATGCTACGGCACGCCTACTTGAAGTGGCGGAGAGGGAGGGATTCGAACCCTCGACGCAGGAAAACCCCACGTGGCGGTTTAGCAAACCGCTGCACTAGACCTCTATGCGACCTCTCCGAGGCTTGCCGACGCGAAGTATCCCAGATGCCGCCCGGCTGCGCTAGCCGACGATCTCCCAGCCCCGTCGCGCGGCCTCTTCGCGGAGTTGCTTGTCTGGCGCAACGGCAACTGCGCGCTGAGCAGCGGCGAGGAGCGGAATGTCCGCCGCAGTGTCACCGAAGGCGGCGAGGATATCTCCCCCAGCGGCGTGTCGACTCACCGCTGCAGCCTTCTGTTCACCGCTCTGCGTTGCCCCTGCGAGGCGACCGGTCGCAACGCCGTCAACGAACTCCAGTGGGGTGCCGAGCGCGGCGACCGCTCCGATCCGACGCGCAAACGCATCGCCCACTTGCTGGTAGCCACCGGTCGCAAGTAGGAGCTGCACGCCACTGGTGGCTGCACGTGCTACGGCATCAGCGACCGCGGTGAGCCCCGAGGTTCGCCGCGCTGGCCAGAGATACTGCTCCACGACCCACTCGCCCATCGCGTTGAGCTCAGCCTCGGTTGCACCCCGAAGCAGGGTTGCAAGATCGCTCAACCAACGTGCCCGGAAGCGCTCCTTGTTGGTGATGCCGAGCTTTGCAAGGAACACGAGTGGGAGTCGAACCGTGACAAAGCGTTGCGCAGCGCCGCTCGGCCGATTCACCTTGACCCAGTCCAGCACGCCACGCCAAGTCTCTGCGGTAGTCAGGGTGCCGTCCATGTCGCTCACAATCACCGCGCTGGTCATCTGGGCATTATGGATGAAAAGAGAGAGGCGCCTGGATCTCTCCAGACGCCTCTCTCAAACGATCCTCGACGGATCGCCAGTTAGTTACTTCTTCTTGGCTGACTTGCGGCGCTTTCGCTTCGCAGGAGCCTTCTTGGCAACAGCCTTCTTGCTCTTGCGGCGCTTTCGCTTCGCAGGAGCCTTCTTGGCAACAGCCTTCTTGCTCTTGCGGCGCTTTCGCTTCGCAGGAGCCTTCTTGGCAACAGCCTTCTTGCTCTTGCGGCGCTTTCGCTTCGCAGGAGCCTTCTTGGCAACAGCCTTCTTGCTCTTGCGGCGCTTTCGCTTCGCAGGAGCCTTCTTGGCAACGGCCTTCTTGGCGCGTCGCTTGGTGGCAGGCTTACGCTTCGCAGCGGCCTTCCTTCGCTTCCTTTTTGCCATGTTCTGGACCTCCACTCTGGTCGACCCGACTGGCGGATCGGCCATTAACTCCACCCCAATAACTGGGGCTTGTTGAAAAGTAAAACACAATGTGGATAAGTGCAACCCCATTTGTGCATGGCGCAACTCGGCGCCCCCCCCGGGGGCAACCAGAATGGCCCAGCAGCCCCCAATTTTTGGCACACGGAGACCCAATTTCGCGCCAGATCAGAGTCGCGGCACACGGTGATGCCCATCGCTGTGCCACCCTGCCGCAAAATCGGCAGATTTCATGAAAAACCTCTGAATTCGTGCTCAAAAACGATGTGCGGGGAGCATCACTGAGGGCACGCGGCTCGCAAAAACGCTCCAGGTCCACCCCCAAAAGTGGTGATCGAATGGAGAATTTCTTGACCTGATCCGCCGTTGGCCGTAGGGTTAGCCACATGACGACGTACCGCTACTTTAGGAGCCCGGTCTGACCCGCCCAGACGCATAGCGTCTGACCGGCGGTCCGGCCGGGATGTGAGCAGAGGGGGTCCCCTCTGCTCTTTTCTTTTCCCCAACCCGCCGGGAGACCGGCAGATAACCAGGAGCCAAGAAATGTTCGTCCGAATGATCAAGACGGCAACCGCGGAGCAGCTGGGTGCCGTCCGCGAACGCGCGGTAGCGGCCGGGCTTACCGTCTATGAAGAGGAGGGTGCGACCGGATCAACCCTTGCAATCCTCGGCCCATCGGGGGTGAGCGCCGCACTCGAGCAAGAGTTTGCCGCGCTCCCTGGTGTTGCAAGCGCGAAGCGCGCAACACGACCGTATCGTCTCGCCTCACGTGAGTTCCGTGATGCGCCAACCGTTGTCAAAGTGCGCGATGCGTTGATCGGCGGCGGCTCCCTGACGCTGATGGCGGGCCCCTGCTCGATTGAATCTCGCGACCAGCTCTTTGAAGTTGCGCAGGGCGTAGCCGACGCAGGGGCGACCCTCCTCCGCGGCGGGGCCTTCAAGCCGCGCACCTCGCCGTACGCCTTCCAGGGGCTCGGTCTTGATGGGCTCCGCCTCCTCGCGGAGGCGCGGGAGCGCACGGGTCTCCCCATCATCACGGAGGTGATGGAGCCGGCGCAGGTTGATATGGTGTCCGAGTTCGCCGACGTGCTTCAGATTGGCACTCGCAACATGCAGAACTTCTCGCTCCTCAATGCGGTCGGGCGAACGCGCATGCCCGTGATGTTGAAGCGAGGCCTCTCTGGGACGATTGAGGAGTGGCTCCTCGCCGCGGAGTACATCTTGGCCGCTGGAAACACGCAACTCATCCTCTGCGAGCGCGGCATTCGAACCTTTGAGACTGCCGCGCGCAACACCCTCGACCTCAATGCCGTTCCAATCTTGCGCAGGCTGACGCATCTCCCTGTCATCGTGGACCCAAGCCACGCCACAGGGAAGCGTTGGATGGTTGCGCCCATGTCGTACGCCGGCGTTGCGGCTGGAGCCGACGGAATCATGGTGGAGGTGCATCCGAAACCTGAGGAAGCCTGGTCTGACGGAGAGCAATCGCTCACGATCCCCATGTTCCAGCGACTCGCGGGTGAGCTGCGCTCCATCCATACGCTGGTCACGCCGCTCCACGATGATCCGGGTGCGGCTGGCGCGAGCCCAACCAAGAGTTAAGGACGTGGCACACCGCGTCACCCCCGCAGCGCACCTGCGCGGCGACCTGCGACTCCCTGGCGATAAGTCCATCAGCCACCGCGCACTCATCTTTGCCGCGATCGCCAACGGCGAGACGCTGATCAGCGGGGCGGGCGACGGACACGACGTGCGCTCGACAGCTGGGATGATGGTGGCGCTCGGCGCTTCGTGTGAGCGGCTCCCCGCCGCGCCCGATGATGCGCCTGGCACGGCGCGTTGGCACGTGCGATCCCCGGGGCGTCGCGGACTTGCCGCTCACGGTGATGGCCGCCTTGACTGTGGCAACTCAGGAACGAGCGCACGACTCGGCGCGGGTCTCGTGGCCGGCATTCACGGAGTGCACACGCTGGACGGAGATGCATCGCTCCGCCGACGCCCGATGGCGCGCGTGCTTGAGCCGCTCCGCGCGATGGGTGTCGAGGCCACGGGAGCGCCAGGCGAACGTGGCGAGACTGCGCCGCTGCGGATCGTCGGCGGAACGCTCAAGGGGGGCGAGTGGCGCCCAAAGACGCCGAGCGCGCAGGTGAAGAGCTGCGTCCTGATTGCCGGCCTCGCCGCAAGCGGCAGCACCACCTATATAGAGAGTGTCGCAACGCGCGACCACAGTGAGCGCATGCTTGCGGCGCGCGGCGCCACGATCAGCCGCACGCAGGGGGGAGACGGCAGTTGGTCCATCCGCGTGCAAGGCGAGGCGGAGCTGCGAGCGATCCCGCAGGTGCACGTTCCGGGCGACCCCTCCTCCGCCGCCTTCTGGCTCGTTGCCGCAAGCCTGCACCCAGATGCTGACCTGACTCTTCGTGGCGTCTCGCTGAACCCCACCCGCCGCCACGTCATTGCGATCCTGCGCCGCATGGGCGCATCCATAGAAGAGACGCCAGGACCAGATGACGGTTCAGGTGAGCCGGTCGGCGACCTTCGTGTTCGTAGTGCCGACCTCCACGGCGTGGAGATCACACCCGAGGATGTGGCGCTCGCCATCGATGAGATGCCGATCCTCTCGCTCGCCGCAACGATGGCGCGCGGCGCAACCAGCATCCGCGGCGCTGGGGAACTCCGAGCGAAGGAGAGTGACCGCATTGCAGGAGTCGCGGATGGCCTGACGCAGCTCGGCCTCCACGTCCGTGTTGAGGGGGACGACCTCCACTTTGTCGGCGGCGAACGACCGAAGGGCGGAGCCCCCGCCGTCCGCGGGGACCACCGCCTGGCGATGACCTTTGCGGTGGCGGCCCTCGTTGGCGGAGCGGCGGTCGAGATCGATGAACCAGAAGCGGCTGCGGTGAGTTACCCAACCTTCTTTGACGACGCAGCCCGAGTTGCAGGCGGCGCGACACACGGCACACGAGCATGAGTAAGCGCATCGTGCTCTTAGGGCACCCGGTGAAGCAGAGTCTCTCGCCCGCCTTTCAACAGGCCGCCTTCGATCACGTGGGGCTTCCAGTCCGCTATGAGGTAATGGATGTGCCGCCGAAGGAGCTTGCCGCCGCCGTAGCGACTCTGCGCGCCGATGCGGACGTGATCGGTGCCAATGTCACGATCCCGCACAAGGAGACGATCGGTGCACTCCTTGATTCAATGACAGAGGAGTGCGCAAGCATCGGGGCGGTCAATACGATCACGCGTGCCGGGGGTCGTCTCGTTGGGCGAAATACGGATGTTGCGGGGCTTCGCGGCTCACTTGCTGTGCTGCTTGATGGGCGCCGCATGCCACGGGCGGCACTGATCCTTGGCGCAGGTGGAGCGGCACGCGCCGCAGTTGCCGCGCTGATTGGCGCGGCGGTTAGCCAGATCGGCATCACGAATCGCCACCTACGTCGCGCCGAGCAGGTGGCTGCTGCGGCGCAGAAGTCGTGGCCGCACCTCGCCATCCGAGCCATTCCTTGGCACGAATCAATCCTTGTCGAAGAGGCGGCACGCGTGGGGATCGTCATCCAGGCGACCAGCGTCGGACTCAATCCGAGCGACGCCCCCGCACTCCCCGCCGCCGCATTCCGCGAAGGCCAGTACGTCATTGACGTCGTCTACGCCCCGGGAGGGACCGCACTGGTGCGAAGTGCGCGCGCCGCTGGCGCGGAGGCAACGGATGGGCTTGAGATGCTCCTTCTGCAGGGTGCCGCATCGTTTGAGCTCTGGACGGGGCGGCCCGCACCAATCAGCATCATGCGTGACGCGCTCGCCGCGGCCGCGGCATCATCTACGGACAGACAGGGATCGTCCGAAGGACTGGGAGGGGTGAGGTGAGCTTTCGATTCTTGACCGCCGGTGAGTCACACGGGCCAGAGCTCGGCGTCATCGTCGAAGGGATGCCCGCTGGCGTTCCGCTCACCGAAGTGGCGATCGCTGTTGACCTGAAACGTCGACAGGGCGGCTACGGTCGTGGCGCGCGTCAAAAGATTGAACAGGACCACGCGCGGATCCGCAGCGGCGTCCGACACGGCCTCACGCTCGGCTCCCCCATCCTGCTGCTGATTGAGAATCGCGACTGGGAGAACTGGACGCGCGTGATGCAGGTTGAGCCGCTGAGCGCCGCAGAGGCCGCCGAGCTTGCGGCAAGTGCTGCAGAAGGGACGAAGCGCGCCATCCCCGTCACCCGCGTCCGCCCAGGACACGCGGATCTCGCTGGTGCGATCAAGTACGGCTTTGATGATGTCCGCAATGTGCTCGAGCGCGCATCGGCGCGCGAGACCACGGCGCGCGTTGCCGCAGGTGGCGTGGCGAAGGCGCTGCTCAGCGCACTCGGCGTGGAGATCTGGTCGTTCACCGCAGAAGTGGGCGGTGTTGCCGTAGACCCAGGGTCGTGCACGCGATCACGCGAGGAGTCTGAGGAGAGTCCGCTGCGCTGCCCTGATCCGGCCGCCGAGGCGCGCATGGTCGCTCGCATCGATGAGGCGCGCGAGGCAGGAAACACCGTTGGCGGCATCTTCGAAGTGGTGGTGAAGGGTCTGCCGATTGGACTCGGCTCCTATGTGCACTGGGATCGTCGACTTGATGCGGCGCTCGCACAAGCGGTGATGAGCATCCAGAGCGTCAAGGGGGTGGAGTTCGGTCTCGGCTTTGAGCAGACCCGCGTCTTCGGATCAGAGGTGCACGATGTGATCGAGGGTCGAACGTCGGACGGGACGTGGGTGCACCGCACAAACCGAGCCGGTGGACTGACTGGTGGCGTGAGCAACGGCGAGCCACTTGTGATCCGCGCGGCGGTGAAGCCGATCAGCACCCTGGCCCGACCACTCCCTTCCGCTGATCTGGTCAGCGGTGAGAAGGTGGAGAAGGCGCACTATGAACGTTCGGACATCAGCGTGGTCCCAGCGGCGGGCGTAATCGGCGAAGCGATGGTCGCCCTCGCGCTCGTCCCCTTCCTGCTCGAGAAACTCGGTGGTGATTCGCTTGAAGAGATCAGGTCAAACCTTGATGCACTGCGCGCTCGGGCCACAGCGCCACGTCGCGCACCGGTCGCTGGCGGCGCACACGACCCAGAGACCGACGCGAGCGGGACAAGTGCCGCAGGCTCCGGCGGCGACGACTAGACCCCGATGAGGACGCGACGAAGCAACCTTGCGCTCGTCGGTCTCCCTGGCGTGGGGAAGAGTTCCCTCGGACGCAGGCTCGCAGCGCAGCTAAACGTTCCGCTGCTCGACCTCGATCGCAGCGTCATTGCGAGCACGGGGGTTGCCAAAGACAGCGTGGAGGGAATCTTTGCACGCGAAGGCGAAGCGGGATTCCGCATCCGCGAACGCTCTGCCGTTACCGCGCTTGATGAGGTCACGCCACCTGCTGGGGGCACCGCCGCCGCCCTCGGCATTGGTCGAATCGTTGCCCTTGGTGGCGGGACGCTTGTTGATCCGCGTAACCGTTGGGTGATCAGTCAGGTCGCCCGCATCCTCTGGCTTGACGCTCCAGATGCGGTGATCGCTGGGAGGCTCCGAACAGCGCGCGTGGTGCGCCCCCTGATGAAGCGAGAGAACCCGGAGGGGTCGCTGCGCACGCTCCGCGCAGAACGATCGCGCTTCTACGCGATTGGGGCACGCCTGGAGAGTAAGAAGAGTCCAGGAACGCTTGCAGTGCCTGCCATTGAGCTCCTCCAGAACTCGCCACGTGGCAGCGGACGCCTCCTCCTCTCGGCGGCCCTCCCGTCAGGTCAGTGGGATCTTGGCGTTGGCATTGCAACGGAGTCGCTCCTCCGCGTATTGAGGACTCGGAACGCACGTCGCGTGGTCTTGGTCAGCGAACCGAATGCGGAGCGCGCGATCGGCGCAACGATCGCTGCGTCGCTCAAGCGCGCAAAGATCAACGTGACACCGCTCACCCTGAAGTCCGGAGAGTCGGCAAAGCAGTTGACTGTCATCGATGACGCAGCGCGCACGCTCGCGGCCGCGGGCATTGAGCGGGGCGACCTCATCGTTGCCGTTGGTGGTGGCGCACTGACAGACACGGCGGGACTCCTCGCCGCCCTCTATCTGCGCGGTATTGATTGGGTTGCCGTCCCAACCACACTCGCCGCACAGCTGGATGCATCACTCGGAGGGAAGACGGGCGTCGACCTCCCTGAGGGGAAAAACCTTGTCGGTGCATTCCATCAGCCGATCGCCGTGATTGCCGACCTGGATGCGCTGCGCTCCCTGCCGACTCGGGAGATCGTTGCAGCAATGGGTGAGGCGGTGAAGATTGCACTCCTCGGTGAGGATCGCCTCTTCACACTTCTCGAGGAGTGCGCAACGCGCATCGCGGCAGGCGACCCGTCGCTGCATGAAGACGGCACGTATGCAGAGATCGTGGAGCGCGCCGGCTGGTGGAAGTGCACCGTCGTCGCAGGTGATGAGCGAGAGGCGGGACTGCGCATGAGCCTGAACCTCGGGCACACGCTGGGGCATGCGCTGGAACAGGCGGCGAACTACAAGGGCATCCTGCATGGCGAGGCGGTCGGCTACGGGCTTCGCGCAGCGCTCGCCATCGGCCAAGCGCTCGGCGTCACCCCTGCAGCACGCGCCTCCCGTGCCCTCGCACTTCTGGACACACTCGGGCTTGGTGTCGCTCCTCGGCGCGAGTCCCCCACCGCGCTGGTTGAGGCCGCGACGCGCGACAAGAAGGTTGCGGGCGGGAAGATTCGCTGGGTCCTTGCAACGGAGCGTGCATTCAAGATCCGCGACGATGTCCCTGCTAGCCTCGTCCTACGGGCCGCCACGCAGATGCTGGCGGGAAGTGGAGGGAAACGGTGACCGAGCGAGCCACGCGCCTCCGCGCTGAAGATCTCTCTCCGCGCACGCGCGCATATGCGGCCGGCGACGAGATCCTACTGCTCAACGGGCCGAGCCTCAATCTGCTCGGCGAGCGCGAACCAGAGCGCTATGGAAGGACCACTCTCGATGAGATCGAGACGCGCGTTGCCTCCGCCGCAGAGGCTGCAGGGATGACGCTCGTAGACTCGTTTCAGTCAAACCATGAGGGCGATCTGATCGACCGGCTCCACGTGCGCGACTTCTCGTGGGTGATCATCAACCCTGGTGGACTCACGCACACCAGCGTCAGCCTCCGCGATGCACTCTTGGCCGTCGAGCGTCCATTCGCCGAAGTGCACCTCTCCAATCCAGAGGAACGCGAAGCATTCCGCCACATCAGCCTCCTTGAGGATGTCGCCGCCGTTGCAGTGCGTGGCATGCTCGCCGCAGGATACGAACGCGCCGTTGCACTCATCGCCGAGCTGCGCGCTGAGGTGACCAGGTGAGTGAGGTCTCCCGATGAGTAGCGACCCCGCCGCACGCCTTGCCGAGATTCGCGGCGAGATTGATCGCATTGACAGCGAACTGCTGAAGCTCTTGGAGGAGCGCACGAACCTAGCGCTGGAGGCGGGTGCCGCCAAGTCGGCGCTCGGTCGCCCAGTGCACGATCCAGAGCGAGAGGCGCAACTTCTGGCGCGCATCAGCGTGCGTGGCGCAGGCGCGCTCAGCCCTGAGGATCTTCGGGCGCTGTGGGAGCTGCTGATGGCGGCGACACGTCGCGCGGAGTCGCAGGAGTAAAGCCGGAACATCGCATCACTGGGAGCCGCGGATATCGCGCATAGCGCGGGTCGCGATCAGAGAGACCGCAGCGCAAGAAGTCAGAACCTCGTCCACTGGTGATCTCGCGCGCCTCCGCGCAGCCGGCACATAGACCGAGCCGCATCATCAGATGCGGCGGTATTTGTTAGACAAGGTTCGAATGCAATTTGCGGAACATCCCGGGAGTGCTGGATAACCTGCTTTGCTGAGAACAAGCAACACTCTCGGTCCCCAATGATGGTCTCTTGATATTGGGGTGTCATAACCCAACGTTTCAGGACCCCAACCAAATAAAGCAACAGGGTGATTTTGATCGGGAAGACTCATAGCCATATTTGGCTTTACATCTTCTTCACAGAACTCACGACTTGCTCCTGATATAACATCCATAATCCATTATGATTGTTCTGGTTTTGTAAACTCGTTATATTCCTTGGGAAGTTCAATACCGAATCTCTCACAAAGTGCGGAGACGGCTGGCACATATTTTTCTGGCCATTTCGAGATGTATGGAGCTAGAAATTCAACCATATATCTAGGAGAGATACATCTTACTGGTTGACCATCAATCGTTCCTGTACCTGTTAAGGATTCTGTTGGATACATAATTCCTTCAACAACGTTTCCTTTGTCGTCGTAAATGAAAGCATGAACGTCTATCTCGTGTGATTTATCATCTCGAAGGACAAAATTCCACTGACTATCTTCATTGACTTGTTCATACCCTCGCGCGGTTAAGAGTTCTCGAAGTCTTGGTACATCTTTCCACTGGATTGCGATATCGATATCTTTGTGAGGTCGTAATTGTTGATCCAGTAGCGCGTCAACACTCCAACCGCCGTCTACCCAAATCTTAATTCCCGAAGTCTCAAGTTCGGTGTAAAGATCAACAACATCTTTTGATGTCATCAATGTTTGTTCCACAGATCATTCTCTGCTGCAAAGTCAATTCATTAAAGGGACGGTGAAATTATGACGTGGCCGCAGGCTTTGCCGGATGCAAAGTGCTCTACCGCTTGAGCACTTAGTTCCAATGGAAATTTTTTATCTATCACAGGATTAATTCGCTTCCTTGCTAGATCTTCAAGCAGCACAGAGAGATCATCTTTATTTTCAGATTGAGTAAAGGCCTTTAAAGACTCCTTGATAAATAAGGACAGTAGAGCTGTTGCCATAAGCCGACTAAGACCATTTGAGCCATGATTTGCCGCAGAGCCAACAATTACTAATCTGCCACCTGATTTCAATAACCTACGCAATTGTTTTATCGACAGGAAACTCGAAGCATCGATAATGCAATCATAGACGCCCGTTATTGATTCTGATTCATAATCAATAACCTGATCAGCTCCCAAAGATTCAACGTAGCTCTTCTTAGATCCCCGACATACACCGCTCACTTCTGCTCCAAGTCCTTTGGCTATCTGCACTGCAAATGAGCCAACGCAGCCAGAAGCACCGATGATTAAAACTTTTTGTCCAGCACCTACTTGGCCGTGTTTTCGCACCGCTTGAAGCGCTGTGCTAGCGGACACTGGAATTGTTGATGCTTCATCAAAACCCACACCGTTAGGAAGCACGGCTACACGCTTTGTACGGGCAACCACTAGATCTGCAAATGCACCCGGTGCAGTTCCACAGACTCGATCTCCGACTTTTAAATCCTTTACCTCACTGCCAATCTCAATCACCGTTCCAGCAAATGATTGCCCTGGACGCATCCGTGGTTTGCGAAGCCCTGCAAATAATCTAACAAGGGAGATATCTGCTGTTGTTAGATGTAGGACGGCGGCGTAGACGCTGGCTGCCTCCACCTTTACTAAAATTTGCTCTGTATCAATCTTGGGCGTTGGTATTTCTGATAAAGCGAAGGAGTCCAATCCGTACTCTCTTTGAGTTATTGCTCGCATTCATAACCCCCTTCACTGTTTTGGAGCATTACCCGATTTACTGTGGGCGGTGAGGGTCTCTCTCCGCTTTTTCCGGGTACTCCCCCGACTTTTAGATTGTCGAGTCATAATCAGTTAACTTACATGAGAAATATGAAATAGGAAAGCGTGAATTCTTATATCCACCCATTTATAAAGTACTCGGATAACATTAAAATCAAATTATGAGACAACGCCTAATTGCCTTACTAGTGATCACACCACTTCTGCTTTCATCTCAAGCGTCTACCTCTCACGCTGCAGCTAAGGCGGGAGCAAAGTGCTCAAAGGTGGGAAGTAAATCAGTAGTTGGCTCAAAAACATTTACGTGCATTAAGTCTGGAAAGAAAATGATTTGGGATAAGGGTGTTACTTCAAAACCATTATCGAATAACCCAGGATTTGGACCAGCTGGCAGAATTGAATACCGATTCGTTGATGGAAAATTACAACGTAAAAATGCAGATGGTTTATGGCGTTTTGATGATTCTAGAAATACGAAGGAATTTGATTTAATCCGTGTTGCTGCATTTGAATCAATCTGGAATCAAGCAGCATCGAAATCGGTGCCAAAAATATTTGTCACTAATCACATATCGGCAAGTTACCCACCCCCATTAGCCCAGGCTATTCAAATAGGAATAACTAACTTCATTGATGTCGTATCACCATATTTAAAAAGAGACTTGAACATGGACTTAGTTCTGGTTACTGAAAAAGACAAGTCCTTTATTGATACAGAATTACCATCAATAATTAACAAAAATTATTATACGGGAAACTTAAACATTCTCAATGAATACACAAGCAAAGAGAGTTTTTACCGAAGAAGTGGAACTGGCGGAGGCACAGCGGGTTTTGGTGATCCTGAAAACAAAGGATATTACTTCGGCAATACTGCCAGTTTTGCAAAAATGGAAACTTATTGGCCACAGGTTGCTCCTCACGAAATGGCACACGTAGTTCAATTTTTCCTCGCGAGAGGTTTTGTAAATAACTGCGGAGAGGGGGCAGAGTGCGGGAAGTGGCACGGACATTTAATTGAAGGATCAGCAAACGCTGTCGGGATGGCAATCGCTTTCCCAGTTCTTGGTTGGTACAGCGATGAAATGGATAAAATCCTGAAATCTGATATTAGAAATTTTGGCCCTTCAATTAGCATGAAAAATGAAGATGATGCGGTGGCTATCTTTAAAAGAATTGAAACGAGGACAAGTGAATTAAATGACTCGCTCTCTTATTCAGCTGGCCAAGTTTTATGGGAGTACTACATTGGAACTTATGGTTTTCAGAAATGGATTGAGCTGTACTCGAATTTACCTAAGACCGCAAATTTCAACGAAAATCTGAAAACCACAATTGGAATTGATAAGGCTACATTTTATCAAAATGCAGCACCTTATTTCTTGTCTGTATGGAAGCGACTTAGTTAGTTCCCGATCTGTTCAATATAATTTTTTACTAGCGTAATCATCCTTTTCCAATAACTGTCGATATTGGTCAAGATGAGGTTCCATTTCGATATATTTTATCTGTCCCATGTATCCGTGAAAAACCTTCTTCATGTACATGCCACTTGTGGCATCTTTTGAAGTTACATTCACTTAAACGTGGGCGGTGAGGGTTTCGAACCCCCGACATCCTCGGTGTAAACGAGGCGCTCTACCACTGAGCTAACCACCCTGTTGAGAGTGTAAATATTACTA
>Ga0194123_10005119_pt1 | contig 14272 bp, 16 predicted proteins | sample TA2MahsurfametaG_5_FD_155479 | JGI IMG/M metagenome (GOLD analysis project Ga0194123, IMG submission 155479) | Freshwater microbial communities from Lake Tanganyika, Tanzania - TA2015023 Mahale A surface | ecosystem: Environmental > Aquatic > Freshwater > Lake | place: Tanzania: Lake Tanganyika... | reverse complement strand
TTCCCGAGACCTAAAGGAGTGCCCGATGATTTTTTAGTGATGATTACTCGTAAATCTGGTGGAATGGAGTATGTTCATCCGACGAATTCTCATATTAGGATCCGAGTCATGCCAGGTAAGCCTCATAGCAAACATATAACTCAACATGAACCGTATGTTATTCAGCAGAAACATGGAAAGGCGTTTGATAAAAATGGAAATATCACGCCTGCGGATGGAGAAGCTGCTCACATCCCTTTAAAAGAATTTATTTATAGAGAGTAATTGATTATGAATGAAACAGATAGAAAACAAATAATGGATTTAATTATTAGAATGTTAGAGCTTATTTCTAATAAAGAACGCCAGATGAGTACATGGATGCAAGGGAAAGGTATTGATTTTGATGAAACAGTTTGTATTTTTCTCGATGAGCTGGAACCTGTTTTAGAGAATTATGAAGAGTTTGGAATCACAGCATTTCAATATCCATTATTGAAAAAATTGGGTGATGAATTTGATCTGTTCTCTCGAAAGAATAGTCTTCCTGAATTATTTATAGACACACCTGAATGGACTAAAATTACCGAGATGGCAAAAGAAGCTTTGAACGTTCTTAAATCTGATTAAGGGGGCTTAAGCGTGTCCCACTTTTGGCCCACTTGAGCGGCAAACAACTACAAAAAGTCGCCATTCATCACAAAAAGCAAAATCTTGGTAGAGCCTTATCGGAATTGTTGTTATGATTGGTAGCGTGTTGTGATTTGTGGCGCTAGGGGTGACTGTTAATCTATTCATCGCAGGTTCGATCCCACCAGCCGGAGTTTGTAAGCCAGCCTTGTAATAAGTATCTCAGTGGACTTTTAGCCTGAGGGGCACATTTTTCTCAAAAGAAAGGCTGAGTCAATTACGGGCACCACATTTTGTTTTTACTACATACCCTCATTATAAGAATTTAATAAGGATTTGGCTGTAAACTTGTTCGTTATTTGGCAAAAGGGTATCTTATTAGGATTTGTCAAATGGTCCTTGAGGTAAAAGTTGCCACTAAAATCCGCTGTAAAAAAACGAAGTAAGAAAAAGCCCGATACCTTTGAAAGATATGAAAGCATCGCTCTTTTTGTCTTGCTTGTAACACTTATCCTCTTTTGGGGTGATTTGCTTATAAATTCCTTGGCGGGACTTCTTAGCGGCTTTTGGTGCCTTCGCAGAATCTATCTTCGAAAAGAAAAGCGGGTGCTTTTGTTTTTTTGTGCATCTTTACTCCTTTTTCAAGGAGCATCAGATTTTTATAGCTACGTGCAAACTAAGCTGCAAGCTCTAGTGGTCATGTAAAATTCCTTTTTTACAAATATAGGCAAATTTTAAGTAGATCACTCACGTGGTATGGGGTGGTTTTCTAATTGGTGATGGGCTATGCTGTGGGGGTCTTTGGCTGCTGATGGTGTGGAAATTGGCAAAAAGGGATGAAGGGGCTTTTTGGTAAGAGCTTTGGATGGTAAGATGAACGATTTTGCTTGCAAGTTGAACTAGAATGGAGTAGATGAGGGGTATGGAAAGAGCTTCGGCGATCAATTATTTTGTAACGATTTTTATGCTGTGCAGTCCGATAACGGCGATACCGGTTTTTTTGAGTCTTTCACAGGGTAGACATAAATCTGATAGGATGAAAATCGGCATATATTCGGGTACGGCGGTGGCAACGATTTTGGTGATTGCTACGTGGTTTGGGGAGTCGATTTTGGGTGTTTTGGGTATACGCATTGCGGCGTTTCAGTGTGCAGGGGGTATTATTGTGATGCTTCTTGCTTTATCGATGCTAAATGCTACGGTGAGTCCTATAAGACAAAGTACGGATGAGACAAGTGGCAAGGTGCCGACGATAGCGGTTGTTCCTTTGGCGATTCCTTTGATGGCAGGACCTGGGGCCATTAGTGCTGTGATTGTATCGGCGAATCGTTTTTCGGGATTTGAAAACCTTATACAGATGACAATTTGCAATGTAGCAATCGGTGTGGTGACTACGTTTTTATTGATATTTGCTTTGCCGATTGAGAAAAAGCTTGGTTCTACAGGGCTCAACTTAGTGACTCGTATTGGGGGGCTGATTTTGAGTGCGATGGCGGTAGAGATTTTTACATCTGGGCTTGAGGGGTTAAAGATCATTTCATAAGAGCTCTTAAAGGGCTTAACTGTCAGGGATGGATATGGATATTTCTCAGTATGCGGCGCTTTTTCATGAGGGGGCTTTATTTGGCATCAATCATAAAGGAAGCGACATCTCTCTTTTTTTAAAAAGCGTGGATTTAGATGTTTCCGAGGTAGATGAAGATGAGGGTGTTCTTACTGAAGCTAGCAATCTCAAAGGGCAGCTACACATTGCGGGCGTTGAAAAAATAGAGGTCAATGATAAGCCTTTTGAGGGGAGAATTGAGCAGCAATACGAAACGGGAAGGATTTTTGAATTCGATGTTTCTACCCATACAGTCCACTTGCTTGTAGAATGGATCCACTATATGCGTAAGGAAGAGGATCTTTTCTGGAAGATCAGTATTACTGGAAAGAGAATATGGTGGCAAAACGACCTTATCTAATGGTTTTTAAGGTTGTCATGGATATGGCTTAAGGCTGTAAAAAGAGCGTTTTGCTATACTATCGATATTCTATAAATAATTTACAATAAATTATATAGGCGATTTTTTGATGAATAATCGATGGCTTTACATTGATTTCAATAGCTATTTTGCAAGTGTTGAGCAGCAGATTGATCCCTTTCTTAGGAAAAAGCCTGTAGCGGTAGTGCCTGTGATGACTGATTCTACATGCGCTATAGCGGCAAGTTATGAAGCTAAGGCTTTTGGGGTAAAGACAGGTACACCGATCTATGAAGCAAAAAAGCTCTGTCCTGATCTGATCTGTGTTCTTGCTAAGCATCAGGTTTATATTGAATTTCATGAAAAAATCTTACAAGAAATCGATAAGCATGTTCCTGTTAGCAAGGTATGCTCCATCGATGAAATGGCCTGTGAACTTTTAGAAAGTGAGCAAGAAAAAGCGATAGAACTTGCCTACAAGATCAAAAAGGGGCTCAAAGAGCATGTAGGGGAGTCTATAGGCTGTTCAATAGGTATAGCGCCAAATGCCTATTTAGCAAAGGTTGCAACCGATATGCAAAAACCTGATGGTCTGATTTCTATTTATGAGGAGGATCTGCCTGAAAAGCTTTATCCTTTAAAGCTAAAAGATCTACCAGGAATTGGTGAGAATATGGAAATGCGTCTTAGACAGCGGGGTGTTTTTGATGTAAAGACGCTATGTTCTTTAGATCTTATTCATATGCGTATGCTTTGGGGTAGCAATGAAGGGGAAAGGATGTGGCACCATTTAAGGGGCATCGATCTACCTGATAGAAAAACGCAAAGAAGAAGTTTGGGGCATAGTCAGGTTTTAGCTCCTGATTTGCGAGATCCTCAAACTGCGAGGATGATTGGTAAAAGGCTGGTTGTGAAAGCGGCAAGTCGCTTGCGAAGGATGAAAATGGTGGCCTCTAAAATGAGCGTTTGGATCCGTCTAGAGGAAAGAATCTACTTTGATGCGAGCGTATCTGTTGATCGAATAGAAGATACGGTAAGCTTTTTGAAGGGTTTTTCTAAGATGTGGGAAGAGATCATCAAGAAAGTGGGTTTAAGAAGAATCAAGAAGATTTCAATCCATTTTTCGAAGTTAGAAAGTGCAGAGTCATCGCAATATGAGCTTTTTGCAGATCATTCCAAGGAGAAAAGAAAAGCGATTTCAAAGACTCTTGATAAGATCAATCAGCGATATGGAAAAGATTCAGTCTGTTATGGGCCCCTTTTATCTGATCCTATGGCGGGCACGAAAATCGCTTTTACAAGGATTCCTGATAAAGAGGAGTTTTTTGAATGACTACTTTACAACAGGAATCACCGGTTTAAAGGATTTTACTTCGCTCATGCTGAATCCTTTGGGTAGATCTTTGGCAGTAGCTTTCTTCCATGGGATATTTTTACCAAAAATCCAAAGCTGGCCACGTACGATCAACTGATCACCTTGACGCCAAAACTGAGCGTTATAGATCTTCCCTTTTTCAGGATCGATGATTTTTCCATAAAAACGTCCTTCGCTTCGAGAAGGTCGAACGTTGTAGACAAAATCCATGCCACAGTAAGGAGGATTTCCAACAACTCCGGGGGCTTTTTCTTTTTTTTCTTCTATAGTGTCTTTGATTTTGCCGTCATCTCCGTAAGTAGCAATCATTCTGCCGTAGATAATGCCTTTGTATTCATACATAACAGCTATGCTGCGGGGTTTATCAGATTTTTCATCTCTTGTAATCCAAACACCGGTGATCGATCCATCATCATGAAGATCATGAGACTCTTGATTAACTAAAGAGCATGAGCTGAGGGCAAAACTAGTACAAAAAATCAAAAAAGAAAGAATTTTTTTCATAGCTTTTAAATAAAATATTTCAAAATTAAACGCCAATCTATTTTAAGTAAAAGCTTTTTTTAGGATGTTTAGTATGAAATATGTCTTAAAAATGAATAAATTTATTTGAATTAGGGGTATTTGACAAAAACTCTCGATATTTGTACCTCTAAGTTAGGTAAAATATAACAACGTAAGGACGTACCTATGAAAACATTGGATGTTATTGCAGCTGTGCTGTTAGTGATTGGTGGACTAAACTGGCTTTTAGTAGGAGTCATGGATTTTGACTTAGTGAAATACGTATTGGGTGCTATCCCATTAGCTATGAAAGCAGTATATGTTATCGTTGGACTTGCAGCGATTTATCAAATATTCCAGTGGAAAGCGATTCAGCAGCGCTGGAGACACTAATTGCAAGCATCTTGAGATTTATTCTCATAAATTATTGCAAATTAAGCCCGATATGGTTTCATATCGGGTTTTTTTTATGCTGTTTTGGGACAAACAAGGAGAGTATGATCGCAAAGAGCGTTAGAAGTGATAAAAAAAGGAGCATTTGGTCAAATCCTTCTATAAAGGCTTGGTGCAACTTGCTAATGATCCAAGAGTTTTTTCCTAAAAAGCGCTCGGCAGAAACAGGATCGGAGATCAAAGAATCACTTTTTTCTTTTAAGGCATCTTGGATTTCATACATATAAGGAGATAGATAGTTTTTCGCGGTGATTCTAAAAGTTACACCGGCTATCGCTAATCCAATAACTCCGCCAATTTCTTGTAAAGTCATAAACATCCCTGAAGCAATTCCTGCCATACTGTGCGGAAGAGAAGATAGCGCACTTGATGCAGATGGGCCCCAAGTGAATACCCAGCCGAAGCCTATCATTAGGCAAAATAGCTCGCTTGGGATGGATGATCCAAGCCAAACAGAAAAGAAAAGAAGAGAAAAGCCGAAGATCAGTAAGGGTTTGGCCCCTATCTTATTATAGAGTTTGCTAACGGGTAGTGAAAATAGAGCAACTGGTACTGTGATAAAAAGCATAGTCCATCCGGCATCAAGAGCAGATAGGCCTCGTTCATTTTGTAAATAGAGAGGAAAAAAGAAGAAAATAGCCCAAACAAAACCAATAAGGCAACCATTACACATGGAGGCAAATAAAAAGTTGCGATTAGCAAAGAGTTTGGGGTGAAAAAGGGGTTCTTGGCTTCTTTTTTCGGCAAGATAGAACAAAATCGTTGAGAGTAAAGCAGTAAAAAACAAACTCATTACTTGCCAGGAGCTATAGCCCCAATTAGGGCCCTGCATGATGGCTGTAACTAATGATCCAACAATCAAAGCTAGTAGTAGTACACCACTCCAATCACAATGGTCTGAGCGGCTTTCTTCTTTTTTTACAAAAAGAGCTACTAAGAAAAAAGAAAGCAGTGCCAAGGGGATATTGATAAAGAAAATCCAGCGCCAACTTAAATAGCGGATCATGGCGCCGCCTAGTAATGGGCCTATAGAAGATGCAACAGATGCGGCACTTGCCCAGATTGCAATGGCTTTTGTTTTTTTAGATTCGGGAAATTGATGGACAGTCAGCGCTTGCGAAAGTGCTAAAACAGAAGCGCCAGCTATACCAAAAATAGACATGCCAATGATCACTTGGATCGGATGATTTGCGTATCCGGCTGTAAAACAAGCGATAGCTAAACCAAATAAACCTGCCAGGTAGATTTTTTTTCTCCCGTGCGAATCGCCTAGTTTACCTAAAACGAGTAACGCTAGGCAGATAAAAATACCGTAGGCATTCATCATCCATTGAAGATCTAAAACAGAGGCTGAAAGCTCAGTTTGTATAGAAGATAGGGACATATTGATGCTAGACCAGCCGGCAGCTAATACGCCCATGCCAAGTAAAATTCCACTAACAGCAAGGAATTGTGAAAATGTATCTGAAATAAGAGGACGATATTTTTTCATAAATCAATCGATATAAACGCGTGGTATACGGTTGTTAAAATTGCATAAAATTTCATAAGGTATGGTTTCTGCAAGTGAGCTGACTTCTTCTAAAGAGATCTCTTCATTTTGCTGTTTTCCAATTAAAACAACTTCATCACCTACGTATATTTCATTTTCACCAACATCTACCATGAGTTGATCCATACAGATGGTACCGACGATAGGAAAGCGTTTGCCCTTTATTAAAACCGATCCTTTATTGGATAAAGATCTGCGGTAGCCGTCACCATATCCGATAGGGATTGTGACTATGCGGGTAGCTTTTTCTGTTTTATACGTGTGGTTATAGCTTACTCCTTGACCTTCTTCGACTACTTTGAAATAAGATACCTTAGACTTCAGTGTAAAGCAGGGTTTGATCTCTTGCAGTCGAGTAGGAAATCCTTTTGGCAGATAACCAAAGCTTACAAATGCAGGTCTTGCCATGTCCAGGTGAGAGGTTGGAAAAAAAATAGCGGCAGAAGAATTTGATATGTGACGAATGAGTGAAGAAGAAGAGGGCAAAGAGGAGATTAACTCATGAAAACTTTTGAGCTGTTTTTCTGTAAAAGGATTTTCTTTTTCACTTGCTGAAGCAAAGTGAGAGTAAATTCCGACAATTTCAAAACAGTCTAGATTTTGGACGTGATGAAAAAGCTCGATAGCTGTTTTCGGTCTAACGCCAGTTCGTTGCATGCCGGTATCAACTTCTAAATGCACTCTACATTTTTTATCTAAAGAGCTACAAACATCTTTGACAAGATCTGCTTTGTATTTTGAGCTGATGGTAAATTCTAGATTGTAATGTAAAAGATCAGCGATCTGATTTTCATGAAGAGCCCCTAACACCAATATAGGGATCTCTATACCAGATTGTCTTAGCTGCTTTCCTTCTTCGGCATGAGCTACTGCTAAATAGTCGATTCCTGATTCTTGAGCGGCTTTTCCTATTTCAATCAAACCGTGTCCATAGGCGTTGGCTTTGATGGGAAGGCAGTAGAGGCAGTCTCCAAGAAAATCTCTGAGAATAGCAATATTTTTGCGAAATTGAGATAAATCAATTTCTATCCAAGTAGGGTGCGCAATATGTAAAGTTGTCATCACTGTATTGATCGTATCTATCAAAATACAAAAATGCAATCTTTTCTGATTTAGAATAAGAGTTAAGATTTACAGTAGCAAATCTACTATTCAAATATATGAGAAAGTGCGCTTAGTAGTTCTTCTTCGATTTCAGAATTGCTAATCACTTCATCACACTTTGTTGTAAGAGATTGTAGAAAGAGTTTATTGGAATGTTTCCAACCATAAAAATTAGAAAATCGGAAAATCATTTTGTGATCAGAGCTTTGCAGGCAAAATTCGTAAGGTTGTAGACCTCCGTTGTATCTACTTGTTATTGTGTATTGCCAGCGTTGATTGTTAAAAATTGATTGTCCTGATAATGAATTAGGCACAGGCTGATTTAAAAAATCAAGCAGTGTAGGAAAAATATCTATATGTGAACAAATAGGAGATATGTATTTGTTTGCTGCTAGATTATTTTGGCCAAATGAAAAATACAAAGGCACATTTATTTGTTCTCTACTTAAATTCGAACCGTGAAACAAGTTTCCTTGCTCATAAAATTCTTGTCCGTGATCGCCTGTTATTACAACAACGCTATTTTCTGGTTTTTCTTTGATAAAGAATTGGCCCATTAAAGTGTCAAGATAATGAAGTGAATTTTGATAACGGTTAAAAATTTTCTCGCGGTTTGATGAGGTATGTGCTGCTGTAAAAATATTCATAGATCCAAGAAATGGGGTAAAGAGAGTATGATCTTTAGGCCAGCTATATTTATAGTGAGGCGAGTCTAGAAATGTGATGAAAAGATGCCCGTCTGTGCCATATTCAGAAAGATCATCGCACAATTTATTCATGACCATTTGATCTTTATCGCAGGGCTCGAGATTTTCTGGTGCTTGAAAAACATAATCGGCAATAGCAGCATTTAGTCCTAGTATGGATTCTTTCATGCCATAAAATTCTAGTCCTGCAGAAGAATACACGCGAATTTTATACCCAAGTTTTTTTAGTTGCTCTAATGCATAGCTACCTGTATTTCTAGTAGAGCTAGCATCATCTTTTGACCAGTGTAGAGAGTATTTGGAATGGAAAATACTATACCAGGAAATCATGGTTGCATTTCCACCAGAACAAGCGGTCTCAAAAGAGATATTGTTTTGTTTAAAATGCATAAGATTAGGAGTGGTGGAAGTATGGATGTATTTTTCCCCCACGCTTTCTAGAATAAACAAAAATATAGGAGGTTTTTTTTCTATAGGTGAAATTTCATAAGCGGTATTTTGTAGGCAAGGCAGACCGTGAAATGGAAATTCTTTTTTAAGGGTTCTGTGGAATGAATGCTTTAAAGGCAAACAGCCTTGATACTTTTCATGTTCGATATTTGATAGATAAGGATGAACATCAACTGTGATGAAAAAATAAGAAATTGCTAATAATAAACAGCATAGATGTAGATAAAAGGATTTGATCTGTAGTTTTTTAAATTTTTCAGTATATTCATAAAACACAATCCATAAAGCAGCCGCTAAGGTTAAACAAATAGCTCCAAAACCCCAAACAGAAAAAGGGACATTTGAGGCTTTTAAGATTTCAACTATGTTTAGTAGATTTTCTGTTAAAAGGATCCTAAAAAATTGGATAACGCTGGTGCCCATCAACCTACGTAAAATGAGATCAGATTCAAAATAAGCTAGCAGAAGGCCATGAACAACTATCAATCCGTAAAAAAGAGAACTATGGCAATAGCGTTTAGTAAGGCATGTAGCAAAAACTAACAATAAGGTGAACAAAGCAGATTGTAAAGCGATGGCTAACCACAAGCAACTTATTCGAGGTAAGGGGGTTAATAAAAGGTCGCAGCAGCAGATAGCGCATAAAATGATGAAAATAAAACAAAAATAGTAGGCATTTACATGTAGATTTTTCACAATTCATGTAGATATCTATTAATTAAATTTTTATAAACAATAATTTTTTTATTTAAAGACAAATGCAGGCGTGTTTGATGCCTGCATTTGTCTTTGATTGGATTATCTTGTTTTGCCGAAAGGAAGTTTTGCTTTTTTCGGTGAAGACTTGAAAGAGCTAGGCCCTTTAATGGACTTTGGTTTGCCAAATTGCTTTGCTTCTCTTCTTGCTTTGAATGCCTTATTGCGAGCTGGATGCACTCCTCTTTGGATTGGCTCAGGAGCAATCGAAGGATCTGGTTCAAAACCTGAGATCGTTACAGAAGGGATTTTTTGCTTAAGCAAACGCTCAATATCTTGAAGCATGAATTTCTCATCGATAGAGACTAAAGAGTAGGCAGTTCCTTCTTTTCCGGCTCTTCCTGTTCTTCCGATTCTATGGATGTAATCTTCTGGTGCTTGCGGTAGTTCAAAGTTGACTACATATGGAAGACTTTGGATATCTAGTCCTCTTGCAACGATGTCTGTTGCTACTAAAACTTGCAGAGATCCTTTTTTGAAATCGGCAAGGGCTTTTGAGCGAGCTGACTGGCTTTTGTTTCCATGGATTGCATCAGCGGATATGCCTGAATCAATCAATTTTGAGGTGAGTTTGTTTGCGCTGTGTTTAGTTCTTGTGAAAACAAGCACTTGCTTCCATTTTTCAGATACAATCAAGTGGCAAAGGAGTTCTTGCTTTCTTTTTGTATCAACTGGATGGATAATTTGAGTGACCGACTCAGCTGCGGTGTTATTTGGAGCCACCTCGATTGTTTGAGGAGACTTGAGTAATGATTCTGCAAGGCTTTTGATCTCTTTTGGAAACGTTGCTGAAAACAGAAGGCTTTGCTTCTTTTTGGGCACTAAAGAGATGATTTCTTTGATGTCGTTAATAAATCCCATGTCCATCATACGATCAGCTTCATCTAAAACAAAGATTTCAACTGCGGTAAGGTCAACAGCTCTTTGTGAGTAAAGGTCTAGAAGTCTTCCTGGCGTAGCTATGAGAATGTCGACACCGCTTCGGAGCTTTTTGATTTGGGGGGAGATATTGACTCCTCCAAAAACAGCAAGGGTCTTAAGGGGTAAATGTTTAGCATACCCAGTAACACTTTCTGCGATTTGTGCTGCTAATTCTCTAGTTGGAGCAAGAATTAAACCTCGAACTTTACGTCCTTTGGCGCTCTTGGAATGGTTTTGCATGAGTTTGTGAAGCAATGGGAGAGTAAAACCTGCTGTCTTTCCAGTCCCTGTTTGCGCACCACCAAGAAGATCGCTACCTGATAAAATAATAGGTATAGCTTGTTCTTGGATAGGAGTAGGTTGTTGATAACCTTTTTCTTTAATAGCTAAGAGGAGTTCTTCTCTAAGCTGAAGATCGCTGAATAACATGAAATTCCTTATTAGGCACCCCTTTATTGGTGAGCCCGTGAAATGGTACCATATTCAACAACATAAGGTAGAGGAAAAAGATTCTTGGACAAGATATTTCTCATAAAAATATCCTGTGATATCCCGATTTCAATGATTTTCTTTGCTGATTCAGCAAGGTTTTACGTAATCATCGTAGGAAATTTTTGGAATAGAGAACAAAATGGAGCGCATTTTGTCAGCTGAATTTACTTGAGCTGCGGCATTTGCCATATCACTTAGAGAAAGGCTTTTAGCTCTATCTTGATCCAAGGGTACAAATACTATGCCGTGCATAGCATCTGTGCCATCAATCAACCCGTAGCCTGCACTAACGAGTTGAGTGATTTCTCTAGCGACAACTCTTAGATAATGATCATAAAGTTCGCTGTCAGGTAATGAGCAAAGCTCGTCATAGCTCCAGCATAGATATACTTCTTGGCAGCTATGGATGGTGCCAAGCATAACAGCGTCATTTTTGAAGATATTCCAATTGCCATCATTTAAAACACCGCCGCCAATAACTGAATCCTCATCGATTTCTTCAAAAGAAAGAGGACTTTTTCTTGAAGAGATCGTGCCAAAATTTTCTTGTATTATGCGATTTTCACGAATGAGCTCGTTGCCTAAAAGTTTAAATCCGATAGATGACTGCGCAGCTAAGCGATACAAATTGAATGCCTCTTGCTGCATGGCATCAAAATCTTCATTTATTTTAGTTTCTAAAGCAGCAGCACTAGCTTGAATCTTTTTGACCAAAGGGGCGTTGTCCTTAATGGGGATTTCTTGCTTTTTAAAAGCAGCGTCGACACTTTCTTGAATTTGACCTAAAGAATATTTTTGTTTTGCAACGGTTAATTGCGAGAGTTTTCTAGAAGCAGAGATGACCTGCTTTGTGTAATCTAGAGTGTCTTCTAAATGGAGGTTTTTTGAATCTAAAGCATTGGATATGAAGCTGTCTTTATTTAGAATATGTGGACCTAAAGCCATGATATACCCATTAATTATAAAATTATGAGTATCTATTATATAATAATAATTATTTAATTTAAATTTTTTTAATATAAATATTATTAGCGAAAGTATTTTATTGTAAATCTTGAGTAATCGACAGCTACTTCTCTTTCCCTTTGCTGCCTGCATAGACGCTGCCCAACACCGTCTCATTAGCCGTATAAAATGCATATACAAAGTATAAAGCACCTTTATCATCTAGAGCTTTTATTAGGGTCTTTCCGTCGATATTGATTTGAGAAGGTAATCGTTCAATGACTTCTTTTTCTTAAGCCAAAAATGCTTCAAGAAAACTATCTTGATTGATTCGTTCTATTAGTGAGGTAAAATCATCTCTCAAATGCATACTTGAAGGTGAGAGAAATTTTGATACGCTAGTCCTAACAGTAGGTGTGTATAAAATTCTTCATGACATGCATAGACAAAAAATAAAATTAATTGATATTTTTTTAAAAGAAAATTACGCCGCAATCATGGATTTCAAAAAAAACATAATCCTCTCTTTTTTATTTGTAAGCTTTGCTTTCGGCGAAGAGGTGGGCTGTAAATCATCTAGTGAAAAAGACAACATTCAAGGATTAAAAAATTTCTTAGAATTGGTTAGCCAAATAGATGAACTACAAATAGACGTAGCGTCGTACTTGCTTTGTCACTCTGAAATACTGGAGTCAATCAAATATGAAGTAAAATATAAAAGCGAATTAGTTGCGGTCAGAGAATTGCAAAACCAATTCGTTAAAAATATTTTACATTATCCATTCAAAGGGGTTTATAACTTAGCCCTCGGAAGCAAGACAGAATCAGAAAAACATTTAGAGTCGGCTGTAGAAGATTTTTTATGGGCTACTACAGAAGTATTCATTGGAATAGTTCGCATACAAACTGGCAATCCAGTCGATGGTGCCATGGCTATAGCAGATGGAATACGAAATTACAAGAATGCATACGATGAGTTTCAGGAGGCAATAGAGGGAAAGGAGAAAGAAAACCAAAATGACTAACTCTTCGTTGTTTTTTTACTATGTAGGACTAATATCTTCCTGGGTTGTTTTACCTCTACTGATTGTCGCATCTTGCTTTAGCTATCGCAAAACGAAAAAGAATATTCATCTTTTAGTTATTGCTGTTTCTTTTGTGATGTTTCTTCTTAAATTCGCTGGATTTAACGAAGGAAAAGCTGGTGGTTTTGTCCTCATGGGCTATTTGGTCTGCTTTATAGTTTTACCTCTAGGAGCTTTTCAAATCTATTTTTGGAAAAATAGACTCAGGAAAAAGTAGGCTCACCTAATCCTTATGCGTGGTATTGAAAAATTAATTGAGTCTAGAACGTCCTACATTTGCTGGGATCTCTTTACAGCCCCCTCTACTGATTCCATTCATCTCGCTTGTCTAACCACTTTAGCTCTTCTTTTACCTACACTTCATGAGATTTCTCACGTCTACGCCCAACACCATCTAATTAGCCCTACAAAATGCATATACAAGGTATAAAGCAGCTTAATCATCTAGAGCTTTTCTTAGGGTCTTTCCGTCGATATTGATTTGACAAGGTAATTGTTCAATGACTTCTTTTCCGTATTAAAAAATATTATTCGCGAAAGTATTTTATTGTAAATCTTGAGTAATCGGTCTCTATTTCTTTTTTACAAGTGGTCTTAGGGATGTCTGTGTCTGAAAATTTAAAAATAGGGCTCTCTTCTTTTTGATGGGTGAGTTTTACTAAGGTATCATTTTGAGAAAATTCTTGATGAAGCCGTAACAGAGCTATTCTACAGATTTTATTGATGATTTTGGCGATATCTTCTTCTGTTCCTTTAAGAGGCTCTACGATCCATAAAAATTGTTGGCTAAGATCGATTAAAATGGGGTACTCGTCGATTTTCATAAATATTTCAGCGCAGGAGGGGGAAATCATATAAAAATTCCTTGTTAAGATATAATGAATATTTCTGATTAAAAAATTATTTTCAAATATTTTAATAAATTTTTTTATAACCATGATGATCAGCTATTTAAAAATTACTGAAAAGGTTTGTTTATTCTTTGCTGAAGCTGAAACCTTTTTTTTTGTGAATTTTTTAGGCAAAGATCGCTTTAAAAATATTGACGAATATCGAGGTAGATTTTTATACTGCTTTCCAACTTCTTTCTTAGAAGAGAAAATTCTTGGTGGCGACCTCTAGTCCAAATATCTCGGTGGACCTAGCCCGGGAGGCAGGGACTTGCTCATAGCAGCGTTCAATCTCATAGAGACTGCCCAGGTCATTAAAGAGGCGCCCCACTTTCAATATTACCTTTTTTGCCCTTTTAAATTTGGACCTATTACGCCATCTTGTCCTTGGTACTGGGTTTGGACATTATTACCTTTTTTGCCCTTTTAAATTTGGACCTATTACGCCATCTTGTCCTTGGTACT
>Ga0194123_10005117_pt1 | contig 14276 bp, 9 predicted proteins | sample TA2MahsurfametaG_5_FD_155479 | JGI IMG/M metagenome (GOLD analysis project Ga0194123, IMG submission 155479) | Freshwater microbial communities from Lake Tanganyika, Tanzania - TA2015023 Mahale A surface | ecosystem: Environmental > Aquatic > Freshwater > Lake | place: Tanzania: Lake Tanganyika... | reverse complement strand
GGTCAATTGATGAAAGTATGGACGCGAAGTGGGCGAATGACTCGGGCGACCCTGTCACACTCATTTTTGAAGAGGACCGAGCGTGGAATTGTTCCCATAGAAGGAAGTAATTTGAATGTGGGGGACCGTATCCCAGTGTCAAATGCGGTTCCAATGGTGGATGAGAAGAGAGTGACAGAAGTTAAAATTGGGAATATGAAGGTGCCTATGGACTTCAATTTCGGATATCTCTGGGGATCCTATCTTTCAAAGGTGAATGTGGAAGTTGATAGTAAGGTCCAGGAATACTTCAGCAAATGGAGCAATATACCGGAAATATTCTTTCAGAGCAATCTGGAATTCATCAAGGGTGTTTTGAGCTCATTTGTCGACAATGACGGGATTATTGATGGAAATAAGCGGACTTTGCGGTTCTGTTCAAAGAATCGCGATTATTTGTGTGAAATAGGACTATTGATGAATTATGTAGGAATTTTCGGAATTCTGGGTGAAAATGATGCCCGTATCAAGTCATTGTCAATCAGTCGTAAATATGCTAGCATCATACAGGATAAGCTACAGTTGAAATCCATGGCGAAGAAGACGGCAATTGAGGAAATTGTCAGATACAATCAGCGCGAGGAAATCCATGATTTGGCGGAATACGTGGATAAGGTCCCTGAGGTGGGCAATTTGGTCGCCGATATTGGTAAATTGATGAGATTGCCGGATCACAGCCGTATTTATGGTCGCTGGAGGATGAAGGAGAGCATTGGGCGCCGAACATTGGGCAAATATTTGGAGAATTTCCGAGCGGAAAAGAGCCGCATTACTCCGGAAATTGAGGAGAAGTTGGTATTACTGGAGCAGGCTTATTACGCCGATGTAATATGGGATGAGATTACGAAAATTGAGAAGTATGATGGGGCGGACGACGAGTATGTCTATGATTTCACTGTTCCTGGGACGGAGAGCTTTATGGTTGATGACGGAATTTATGTGCATAATACGCTTAATAGTGTGGAGTGGAACACTGAAATTGTGATTGATGAAGATGGTGTATTGGTGAAGAAGAAAATTGGTGAGTGGATTGATGAGAGAATATCAAATGCAAATGAAGAAAATTTAGAGCATCACGAACATGATACGGTGCTGGAGTATGTGAGGGATAAGAAAGTTCGTATTGAGGCTTGCACAACAGATGGTAAAATCATATGGGACGATGTGGAGGCGGTTACGCGGCATCCGGTTCATAATAAGGATGGGACTAAAACATTGTTGAAAGTGACTACCCAAGGAGGACGCGTTGTGGTGGCGACAAAGGCGAAGAGTTTTCTGAAGAGGGTGAATAATGAGATAGTGGGTGTGGATGGGAATACGATCCAGGTGGGAGATTACTTGCCAGTTTTTCTTGGCAAGGAGGTGGCGAAAAATGAGTATAATATAATTCCAGATGTTGAATTCTCATTCGGGAATGTTATTTTGAAGAGGGACAATATGGCAGAAATTGTTGATAAATTGGACTTCAATAATGATCTTAATATTCTTGCTGCTCTTATGCATGAGGATATCGTATATGATTATATTGTGTCAATTGAGGAAGTGCTATCGGAGCATCCTTGGGTCTATGATTTGACGGTCAAACAGACCAGGAATTTCAATATTGCGAATGGGCTGTGCATGAGGGATACATTCCATAATGCAGGCACTGGGTCCGTAGTGACGAGCACAGGTGTCCCTAGGATCAAAGAGATTATCAATGTTTCGAAGACGATTAAAACGCCGGTCATGGAGGTTTATTTGAAGCCACAGTATACGGAGTCCATTGACAAAGCGAAGATGATATCGAATCAAATTGAGTTCACGAAATTGCACGATATTGTGGAGAAGACGATGATTATATATGAACATAGCGATGTTGTTATGGAGAAAACGGAGGACATGGAATTTATCCAGATTTACCAAGAGTTTGCGGAACTCATGGGGGTTTCTCAGTGCCCTGATGATGAATTGAGCCACTGGGTTCTGAGAATTGTATTTAACAAGGAGAAGATGATGAACAAGAATATATATTTGTCGGACATCCAAGAGGTTATTTCTAGGAACAGTGAAGATGATATCCAGTGCACATTTTCGGACGACAATGCGAAAGAATTGATGATGCGCATTAGGGTTCGAGAGGACAGCTATGACGGGGATTATTTGTCATTTTTGCAGGAGTTAGAGAAGATATTGATGGGAATTACGATTCAGGGAATACCGAATATTGAGAAAGTTATTCCACAAATGATGAAGAAATTGACGTATAATGCGGATGGAAGCTATATTCAATCAACGGAGTGGTATTTGTGGACAGTTGGTGTAAATTTGGTGGATGTTCTAATGAATGAAAATGTAGATTCCACTAGAACCCTGAGCAATGATATCAATGAGATTACGGAGATTTTTGGCATTGAGGCGACCCGAAATATTATTTTGAGGGAGCTGTTAAAGATGCCCGATTATCCGGTGAATTACCGCCATATTAGTTTACTGGGCGATATTATGACGCACAGAGGGGTGATCATGAAGATAGAGAGACATGGTATCAATCGGTCGGGTGAGAGGGGACCAATTGCGAAGGCAACATTTGAGGAGAGTTTGGAGATTTTGGTGAAGGCGTCGACATTCGGAGAGAAGGACAAGATGGGTGGCGTAAGTGCGAACATTATGTTTGGACAGTTGCCAAAGGTGGGAACGAATGCATTTGAATTATTGTTCGATGAGGGTAAATTTATCACTGAACTCAAGGGGATCAGAGAGAAGGAAAAGGAGATGGAACAGAACCAGAAGACATCGGCGCCAATGGGTGTCATAATGGAGGATGTTGAGAGTGAATTACATGAATATGGTGGGGATATGGGAGAGATGATAGACGATGCATTTGAATTCACGGTGGATCCGACAAAGAATCCGGAGAAGAAGATGACGCCACACGCTTTTCTGTAGAACTATAGAAAATAATAAGATGTCAATTATGAGATTATTATTTAAAAAATTTATGAATTTATTATTTAATAAAATCTTAAAAATATTATGAATTTATTATTTAATAAAATCTTAAAAATATTATGAATTTATTATTTAATAAAATCTTAAAAATATTATGAATTTATTATTCATAATATACATAAAATCTATAAAATAAGAGGAGGGGGTTATGGGGGAACCTTAGGTTCCCCCAAAAAAGTGAAATTTATTTTCGCAGATTTTCCTAGGAAAAAAACGTAAAAATGACGACCGTATGGGATTATATTAATTCCGACACAAAACTAGTTGATTATCTACAAACATGTGATAGAACTAGTCTATGCACATATCATAGTTATTTTAATATTACAGTATTACAATGGTTGTTGTGGTATATTGGCTCTGGTATCAGGGCGTACACAATCAAGAAAAAAAATAATCTCAGTAGGAAAGACTGGGCATTCTTGAAAATAGAAATAATCAAGAGTTCTCTGACGAAAATCCTGTGGAAAAAGCTGGTGCACACACCAGCCGGATTCAGTGAAAAATGTTCAACTATTCATTTCTTCACCAGGAATGCATACACTGTAGATAATAACCATCTATTTTTAATAAATACCTGGCTAGATGAATGCAATGGGCGATTTAAATACGCATATATAAAGGATGAATACGGATATAAGCCCGGTGAATACGTGAATTTTCACAGAGTTCGCCAGGAAAAATTCCGAAAATATATTAAGCCCAAAGTGGACTTTCTAACAAATATATACCACAAATTGGAAAATAAAATTAAATCTTTGTGGGAGGATAATAACTTGGATTTTTTCGATTGGCTCAAAGAAATTGCGTCGGATCCACCAAAATTACGCGAGAATGAAGCGTATATTGATGCGGCTAAAATACGAATTCGAATACTAGAAGCCGCTAAGGCTCGCATTGAATCGCATTTGCTCCATGATAAATTATTTGGGGGCGATGAACTTAGTAAAATTGAAAAATTAGAGGAATCCAGGGGTCACGGACTCTCGCAAATGACGAACCATTTGTGGATTGTAAATATGTATATGATAGTTTTACGCAATACCGAAGAAGGCAGACTATTATGTGAATATATGGCAAAAAATTGAATATGTTTATGTATTATGTAGGTTGAAATTATAATATAAAAAATTGAAATAAATATTAGTATTCATTGAATACTAATACCTCGCAAAAACATGGCACGCCTGAATCAGAACATTGTTATTCCAGATAACACATGTCTTACAACACCCTACGAATTTTCAAATTCAGAAATAGTTTCTGTGAATTTTGGGCAATCAGTCAAAATATTCGCAGAATACGTCTTTGCACATTCACAACAGATACATGAATTGGACATCCCAAGTGGAACCATTTTTTCAGGATACGGAGCCTTCTCCAGCTCACATCATCTACAAAATTTAAGGATTGGAGATAATGTTGCACTTACTGGCAGTTATTTATTCCAGGAATGCTTTGGTTTAGAATCTCTCTCAATTGGGCATTCAACAAATATTTCTGGAAATCACTGTTTTACCCGTCTAAGAAATCTTCAAAGACTCCAATTTGCCCCCAACACGACATTTTCTGGATATTATCTCTTCGCAGAATGCGAGAATATCCGGGAAGTAATTATTCCGGACAATTGCAGAATAAGTGGTGATTTCTTTTTCAGAAAATGCGCCAAATTGGAGCGCATTGTGATTGGAAATAACGTTGTTATTCAAGGAAGCCAATGTTTCAATGATTGTTCTGGTGTGAAATCCATAACAATAGGTGACAATGTCACTATTTCCGGGCTGAAATTTCTGGAAGGCAGCTTTGTGAATCAAAATGTAGAAATGACGATTGGAAGTAGTTATGTGGGATATCCAATTCATATTCCAATTCCAATTCTTAGGATAGAAAAATTCGCTGATGTCAAAGAAAAATTGCGCTTTGAGGCGAAAAAATGTGTGATTTCAATGGAAAAATTCCAGGATGATTCTGATGTCATTGTTTTAAGATGTGGGCATGTATTCATGCTTGATCATTTACAACAATGGCTAGGAATACGAAAGTTTTGCCCGACTTGCAGACAAAAGATTTAGATTAAGTTTAAAAAAGATTTTCTTTATTATATTATAAAAAATGTCTTTGAATCTGACAAACAACTTCCCTGCGCGAACTACTCCGGGTGTCTTTACAGGCGGCTCCGGTAATGCAAACAACAATGGATGGGGTGCCCAAGGTCATATTGGCTATGGAAACAACCGCGGATATGGCGCCATACATGTCGGTCGTGATGCTGGCTGGAATGGTCGCGGTTCAAATAGTATTGGAATCAGTGGTGGAATCCGATTTTAGATGGATAATATTTTTATTCAAGTAAAAAATTGAATAAAAATAAAATTAACATTTGATAATTTAAAAGATGTCTATAAAAGAAGTATCAGAAATACAAATTCCAAGAAATATTACATTATTTCAAAATACATGTCTACCAAATTACCAAATGATTACTGACATAGATTTCAGTGATTTCCTGGAATTAGTGAAATTTGACGATAAATCATTTGAAAATGCATTTTTACTCAGGAATATTATTTTTCCACCAAATGTTGAAGTAATAAAAGGGTTCAATTATTGCACAAGTATTGTCTCTCTTGATTTATCCAATTGTGATCGATTACAAAAGATCGGTGATACTGCATTTTCAAATGCATGGTCACTTGAGAAAATTATTTTCCCACCAAGTATTCAAATCATTGATGGATTCAAAAATTCCACAAGTCTTGTTTCATTAGATATATCATATTGTTTGGAATTAGAAAATATTTCTTCTTTTGCATGGAAAAATGCAAAGTCACTTGAGCAAATAATTTTTCCACCAAATGTTAGAATAGTTAGAGGATTTGCTAATTGCACAAATATTATTTCTCTGGATTTTACAAATTATTTGAAATTATTACAATTCTCTTCTGCTGTATTTTATGATGCATGGGCACTTGAGAAAATAATATTTCCTCCGAATATTAGGACGATTGGTGAATTCAGAGAATTTGTTAATTGCACAAGGCTCGTCTCTCTTGATTTTTCAAATTGCAATCAATTAGAAAAAATTGGAGATACTGCATTTTTCAATGCATGGTCACTTGAGCAAATAATCTTTCCACCAAATATTAAAAGTATTGAAGGATTTAGTTATTGCACAAAGCTGGTTAGCTTGGATTTTTCGGATTGTTTGAAATTAGAAAAATTTACTTCTTACGCATTTTGCAATGCATGGTCACTTCAAAATATTGTATTCCCACCAAATGTTAAAATTATTGGAGAATTCAGCAATTGCACAAGTCTAGTAAGCTTAAATTTCTCAAATTGCCATCAACTGCGAAAATTCGAAAGATTTGCATTCAACTATGCATGGTCACTTGAGCAAATAATCTTTCCACCGAATGTTAGAATTATTGGAGGATTTCGCCAATGCACAAAACTTGTTTCTTTACAATTATCAAATTGCTTGCAACTTGAAAAGTTTTATGAAAATGCATTTGAGTCAAATATTGCACTAAGAAATATCCAATTTCCACAAAATCTTAGGCTTATTGACTGCTATGCATTTCAAAGATGCAAAAGTTTAAGAACAATTCAAATTCCGGCATCAGTCGAAATGATTGGAGAAAATGCGTTTAGGAATTGTGCGAAATTAGAGCAGGTTACTTTTGAAGGAATGGTTATGTTAGCTGAAGGCGCATTTGAGAATTGTCTAAGATTGATTAGAAGGATTTATCTACAAACTAGATTTGTGGATTGCGTATATGGAAAATATCGCGAACTAAAAGGCAGCCTGAAGTTTGAAACCATATCATCGTCTTCGTCTTCATCATTGTATGTCAAGAAGAGTATGTCACAACCGAGCACTTTTTCATTTGAATCAGGACATTACTGCCTTGTACTATTCAAAATATCACCATACTTTTTGTTTGCTAAATCCACAAAAATTTTCTAATCAATCTCCGAGAATTGGACACATCGCATGGAGTCTCTATTTTGGACGAATTTTTGATGATGTAGTACTTCATATTGATGTAAATTATGCGAATACTCTTGCAAGATATGGACACCAAATTGGCGACCCATTGTCTTCACTTGCTTTAGGCATGACTAATTGGAATATGCGGCATTTGTTGCATCATTTTGATGACAAAAACAGCATTTATTATCATATTGCATGCGCTGTTGCCAATTTGTGGTATGGTTATGGTGAAAATGATGAAGTTTTAAAAAAACTTCGAGAAGTCTACTGGCAACTCAAGAATTACGGCAATAATAGGAGAAGGGATACATTGATTTTGTTACCAGGAGAAACCATGTGGTGGTCTAACAGTATTTATTCAGATGCTATCTGGGCTTTGAGTGAGCTGACGAGAAAAGGCATTCCAGTAATTCAAAAAAAGGACCCCACAATGGCAGATCGTTTGATTACAAACCTTCAGAATATCACTAACTTTTTTCCATTAAGTCTGGAATACCATAAAAAGGAAAGATTTATATGTGACAATCATGGAGTTGGCGTTGGAAAAGCAAGTGCTCAAACTGCTTCAGGCTATCGCATTGTTGTAGATCGAGAAGGGCGATTTGAATTGTGGCGTTACAATGAACGTATTGCAGTATCAGATAGAAAACATGGACATTCCACAAGCATTGAGCGTATCATTTTTCCTTCTGATTCTGATGATTGGTTTGTATCAATTTCCCATAATCAAGTAAAATGTTGGGATATTGAAAGAACTAGTTGTTTGTTTCTATGTCGCCATACAATTCATTTGCCCTCTTTAATCGGTCCAAATATGAAGTTTGACAGGTCTTGTGTGTCTTCTAATCACATCCTTTTGTTTAGCTATGAGACATCTATGCTTTATGTGTTTCCTTACACTTTTTCTGGGGAAACATTGACAATTGGGCAACAATTTACATTTCCTTTCAGAATAATCCTTGAAATTTCCCAAGAAGGAGAATTATTCTCGATTAAATATCATCCAGAATTTTCATGGATTATTCTGGAATGCTTTCTGGATTGCTCACCAGGCAAACCTCCAACTCTGCAAATCGGTTCAGATGAGTAAATATTTAATTTTTATAAAATATTGGATATATTCATATAGAATCATTCCAAAAATGGGCGAGAAGACAGCGAATTTGTCCTGCTTGCAAATAGAGAATTTAAGTAATTTTTTGAAAAAATTGATTATAATTAAAATTAAGTTTTTGAATGACAAAAATGAAGAAAGCTATTGAAAATCTTGAACTTCTCCCAAAAAATATTACGGAAACACCCTCTAATTCATTCCAGAATCTGCCTAGTCTTGTGAATTTTGATTTATCAGAATTCCTAGAACTTACAACAATTGGATATGATAATGGAAAAAATCTTTATGCGATGCAGGAATTATACCTCTCTCCATACATAAAAGAAATTAAATCGGGTTCATTCAATAATTGCACGAGCCTTGTTAGATTAGATTTATCGGATTATGAGCAGCTTGAAATAATAAGTTATGACTGTTTTACAAGATTATGGTCACTAACAGAACTCAATTTGGGTTCCTATATCAAAGAAATTCGGTATGGTTCATTCGGTGATTGCACAAACCTTGTGAAATTGGATTTATCCGAGAATCTGGAACATATCAGTTTTGATATTTTTAAGAATGCTTGGTCCTTGCGAGAAATCATTTTCCCACAAAACTCAAAAATTAAATCAATAAAGTCTGGTGCATTCTATAATTGCACAAGTCTTACAAGATTAGATTTGTCCAATTGTTTGCAACTAGAGCAAATTAGTTTTGACACTTTTGTGAATGCATGGTCACTCCAGGAAATTATTTTTGGTCCAAATGTCAAAGAAATCATGTCCGGTGCATTCCGCAATCTCACAAGTCTTACTAGACTAAGAATACCAGCATCTATAGAAAAAATATCATGGAATACATTTGAAGGATGTGTTCAATTAGAGGAAGTTATTTTTGAAGGTGACACTGAGGTTGATCCAGATGCATTCCAGAATTGCCCCAGATTGGAAAGACGAGTATTTCCCAGAAAGAAGATCCCAGATTGTATCTATGGGAAATATTCTGAACTGAAAGGAAGCCTCCAATTTGGGCAGGGACAAATCGGCGCGACTTGTGGGATTTCATTGGAGGAATTCCAAGAAGATTCAGACATTGTTGTTTTACCATGTGGGCACGCCTATTTTGAAGAAGCATTCCATGAGTGGTTTTCAAGGCAGAAAATTTGCCCAACTTGCAGAGTTGAATTGTAAAAAATTGATTAAAAATAGATTATAATACCAATGAAATATCAAAAAATGCAGAAATATATTGAAGAAAATTTTTTAAAAGAGCACCAGGTCACTCGAATGGATCCGCTTGGAGGATGGGTTGAAAAACCAGACCTATTAAGGCTTATTACGATTGATCCTTCACACTTTTCTAATGGATTTGACCAAAGAATTACCAAAATTCATTTTGGAGAGTTATCATGTTGCTACAATCTTGTTTCATTAGATTTGTCAAGCCTGTGCAATTTGAAAGAAATAGAAAGTTGCGCTTTTCGAAATTCTTGGTCACTTCAGGAAATAAAATTCCCCCCAAGTTTAGAAAAAATATCATCTGGCTCATTTACGGATTGCTTAAAGCTTGTGAAATTAGATTTGTCACATTTATCGAAAATGACAATAATTGAACCAGACCTATTCAAGAATTTTTGGGCACTCCAGGAAATTTCCTTCCCACCAAATATCCGAAAAATTGGCACTCGCTGTTTCAAAAATTGCACAAGTCTTGTCAGATTGGATTTATCCAATTGTGAGCAATTAGAGGAAATTAGGTACGATACATTTGTGTGTGCTTGGAAACTTCAGGATATCATTTTTCCGCGGAATTTGAGGAAAATTTCAGCTGGGGCTTTTTTAAATTGCACAAGCTTAACAAGACTAGATTTTTCCAATTGTGTTCAATTTGAGGAATTTGGGAATAATGTTTTTACAGATGCATTTTCTCTAGGAGAATTGATTTTACCACAAAACTTGCAAAAAATTTCACACCATGCATTCCGAAATTGCATAAGTCTTGTTAGACTGCAAATCCCTGCATCTGTCAGCGAAATAGAAACAGAAGCATTTTCAGGTTGCACAAACTTGGAAGAAGTTGTTTTTGAGAATCCTGCAGGAATATCTATACATGAGCGTGCATTTCAAAATTGTCCAAGATTGGCAAGATTACCACGTCCTCCAAAAAGGTATCCAGGTTTTCGCTACGGCAAATATTTTGAGCTTAAGGCAAGTCTCCAATTTGGACAAGGATGTAAAGGTGGCATTTGTGGGATTTCATTGGAAGAATTCCAGGATGATTCAGACATTGTCGTTTTACCTTGTGGGCATGCATACATTGAAATAGAATTCAATCAGTGGATTTTAAAGAAAAATATTTGCCCGTCTTGCAAATATGTATTGTAATATTGCAATAATTTATAAATATTTTTCAGCTTCCTGCCAAAAATCTGTGGAGGATTTGCATAAAAAATCTCCGATAGAAATTATGGCGATCTCCTTGCTTTTCGATCACTAACCTCTTCGCAATTGTTGAAATGACACCAAAATGACATCTGCTCATGACTTTTCGTCTTTCTGGAACCCATGGGAAAAAAGGATGCGTGGAATACACAATATACGATTTTGAGCAAGCAAACATCCTAGGTGAAACAATTGGTAAACCACGAAGCAAGCAAAACCGAGTCCAAAAGTGCACATAGGTTTTTTTCAACAAATCTTGGCAAAATTTTTTGTACTTTTCAGCAATCTCTGGTGTGTTCAATTTTTTCCAGGAATACTTATTCCAATTAAAAAAAAAGCAACACCCAGGCATAGTTCTTGCTTTTGCAAAGAAAGCTTCATTTTGCTCTTTTCTTTCATGCCAGTGTTTATTTGGATATGTATACTTGGAATCTTTGTCTGAGTGCAAAAATCTGCCTTCGGAAAGTCTTTGAGGTCGGTAACAAATCAGACAAAATGTCAGGCGTGGCAAAGGTTTCGATGAACATTCCGAGCAAATGGGATTCTCACAGCAAAATGTTAGGTGAACATCATTGTCACATATGTCTGTGGGGGTAGTGCATAGTGCACAAGGCATTTTTACCGAAGGAAGCTTCTTTAACCAAGACATATTTTCGAATCTTAGTTAAATACATAAAATTATTCAATTTTAACCATCAATTTTTTGAATTATAAAATCAATTTTTATCAAGTCACCTCATACATTGAGGCTAGACTTTTAGAACTTAAATGTTCGCAACTCAAATGAGCCGTCATCGCGAGGCTGGCAAACCAGGACAGTGTTGCCACTGACTTGGAGCCGGCATTTTGGTGTCAAGGCAGATTCAAGAACAGCGATCCGCTTTTTTAAGATAGGCTTTTGCTGATCATACTGAAACTGGAACAAAAATCCATTCGCCGTAATGCAAATGAAGCCTCCTTCACATGGAGCAATTGCAAGAATTGTTGCGTTACAGAGCTTTTTGTCTTTGTCGAAGTCCATCGGTGTAATCGAGCAAGATACTCCATCATCTGCAAGAGCAGTAGAGCAGACTGTCGTTGGAACAACCGCAGAAACGGCAAAGCCATTTGTAGTCAAAATAGCTGGTGATTTACCTGCTTCTCTGGTTCCAATTGGCTTGAACATTTCAGCGGCGCCTTCTACGAAGGAAACCAAAACAAGTAAGCTACCACGAACACCAGAAGTTGCACCATAAACGAGAGCATGAGTCGGACTGACCGCAGAAACACCTTGGCAGATATGTCCAGATTCCATCTGAACAACTGGTCCAGGGATTGGGCGAATTTCGGCTCTGATGCCACCAATGATTTCAACATGAAAACGTAAAAATTCCTGGTGATTGGTTACAATCAAAAGCGTTTGTCCATTTAAGGCAACAAATTTGACGCCTTTTTTCGAAATCAGGTCTGCTGTTGAAACAGTTGCAACAATCTGAAGGCGGACAGACTCCCCTCTCTTCTGGATCGACCAAATCTTGATTGAAGCATCGGAAGAAGAGAATGACATAAGATATGTATTGCCACTGACTTCGACAAAAAAAACGTTTGTGATTGGCGCCTTGTGGGCGTCCTTTGGGTCAGTCGAAGCAACCGGTTTGCCATCAAGACCAAACAGCGTCAAACCATTTTCCGCATTTGATGCGACAATTGCACCATCTGACAATGCTGCAAAAACAGCGTTCGATTGTAAGCTAATTGGGGCACCGTTGAGGGTCGATTGAGAAGGAGGTGGTTGCGCGCTCCTTGTATCCAGAATCAAATGACCTGGTGTTGGGTCAGATTGCCCTCGATTTGTCAACCTCCAATCCCCAACATTATCACCCATAGCATATGTACAAAGCGCAGTGGTAACGCCATTCCTTGAGATGATCTCAGAAACGGGTAACTGGTGTTTCTCTTCAGAAACCAATTCGATACAATTTGCAGATAGGATAATATCATACTTGCGCAAAATTCCTTCACTTCTGCTATATTTAGAACACCCTACAAAAAATTGCATGGGTTTGTGAGAAGAAGCAGTAAGACTATTGTAATTCGTTGAGTCGTCAAATGATCCTAAAGGCTTCTTTGGACTCTGGTATCTGAATTTGAACTCCAAACCTTGTTCTGGATGAGTGGAATCAAACTGAAGAATGGTAATGAGTCCTTTGGTTGACAAAAGAAGTAAAAAATGTGTGGATCTGTTTGAAAGAACAGTAATCGAGCACAAATCTTCAATACGCCCCCACTGATTGAATTGAAATACATCAGGATTCGTATTCATGTCAAAAACATGAATCAGTGAGTGTGAAACAAGATTAAAAACAAGGATATTTGTTCGAAATAGAACAAACAACAAAAAACTATCTTGGGATAAATAAGTTTGGGGCATAGGACCTGTGTAAAAATGGTCTTCAACAGACTGCATGTTCGGATGGACATAAGTCGTTTCTGGAGAAAAACGGTAACCTGATCCAGTAGAAGACAAATTAAAGAAGCGAACACAATGGGATTTAATCCCTATTTGTACTACTTCATCCGTCCATCTGTCTACATAGCGTTCTTCATGTTTCCGTTCCTGATTAAAGGTCCATAACATTAACGTGCGACCATCTCGACTCATGTCCGCAGAGCATATGTACTGAAAGTCATTTTCAGACCCCTCCAACTTGCATATTTGTCTGAGAGACATGCTTGTTTCATCAAATTCGAAAATGATGACTGATCTGCTTGTAACAACAATAATCCATCTCGGATTGGTTGGATGTTGAAACATGTCCTTGACACGACAGTTCAGAATGTGTTCGATCCTCTTTTCTGAAGAAGATTGCCATTCTTTGATCCATTTGGTAGTTGGGTCTTCCCAATCACCATTTAATGACATGCAACTGGTGAGATTTAGATAGAGTAGGAAGAGTGTGGTGTAATCTTCACCACGGTCTGTTTCGACTTTAAAGCCAATAAAAAATGTTCCGAAGATACAAAACATGCAACACAATCCACCGGTTCTTGACAACGTCCAGACACTTTTTCTGAGATCTTTGCTACTACCAGCAGAACCACCAGCAGAGTCGCCAGCAGAACCGCCGCCACCAGCACAAGCACCTTGACCAGACATTGTTAAGTGTCTAATATCTTTTTTTTCAACACGATTTTACCATCAATTTTTTCACAAAAATTGATAAATTTTTCTATTATGATTGAACATAATAATACCTAAAATGAAGTCCTCCATTACTATCCAACCGGATACAGAAAAATTCCGCAAAAGACAATACGAAAATTCCAATTACGCACAAATTAGATTTCCGAAGAAGTCGAAATTTACCAAAATCCCGTCTTCTTTCACGGAAAACAATCGCGAATTATTATCCATTGACATTCCAAAAAATGTCAAAAAAATAAAAGAAGCGGCGTTCAAAAGTTGTGTTTTACTGGCGTCAGTTATTATTCCAGCGAATCTCAAAAAACTCGGAAAGTCCGTTTTTGAAAATTGTAGAAGTTTGACAATTGTTGATTTGTCAGCTTGCCGCTTTCTTACAAAAATAAAAGCGCACACATTCGAAAATTGCTCAAAACTCAGAGGAATACAACTTCCAGAGAATACACAAAAAATTGCGACGGCAGCTTTCAAAAATTGCGAGTCATTGGAAGAAATTATTATTCCTCCCAATGTCCGCAAAATTGGAAATGA
>Ga0194123_10005115_pt1 | contig 14281 bp, 11 predicted proteins | sample TA2MahsurfametaG_5_FD_155479 | JGI IMG/M metagenome (GOLD analysis project Ga0194123, IMG submission 155479) | Freshwater microbial communities from Lake Tanganyika, Tanzania - TA2015023 Mahale A surface | ecosystem: Environmental > Aquatic > Freshwater > Lake | place: Tanzania: Lake Tanganyika... | reverse complement strand
CACCGCGCCGTACGCCCCGAGACCAACGACTCCACCGAGTGAACGCATGAAGAGCACAGTGGATGACGCGGTCCCGATCTCGCTCTGGGGAACTGCGTTCTGGGCAGCCAGCGATCCGGTGGGCATTACGCCACCCACACCGAATCCCATGAGTGCTGACCCGATGAGCGCAACGTAGAGGTAGCCGTCCTCTTTGCCAAGGGTGCTGAGCACGATCATCGCGGCGAGCATGATGAATCCACCAACGAACGGCCACGGCTTGTACGAGCCGGTCTTCGCCGTGCGGCGACCAACCCACGTGGCCGAGATGGCGACGGCCACGGCCAGCGGAGTGAGAAGGAGACCCGAGTTGGTGGCCGACACACCGGTCACGGCTTGGAGGTACAACGGCACGAACGCGTTGGCGCCGTACATGATTGCGCCCGCACAGATCATCATCGGGATCACGGCCCGGATCACGTCGTTGTTCATGAGCGACATGGGAATGATGGGTTCGGGTGCGCGGATTTCCCACCACACGAAAGCGAACCCGAGGACGACCGCTGTGGTGAGTAACGCGAGGGTGGCCACGCTGAACCAGCCGAACTCTTCGCCCGACCAACTGACTCCGAGGATGAGAGCGCTGACCGAGGTGGTGAGGAGGAAGGCCCCGCGCAGGTCGACCTGACTCGGACGTCTGGTGAACGGCAACTTGAGGCTGTAGTTGACGACCAACAGCGCTGCGGTGCCGATGGGGAGATTGATGAAGAAGATCCAACGCCAGGAGGTGTTGTCGACGATGAAGCCGCCGATGAGCGGACCGACCACACTCGCCATCGTGAACACGCTCGTGATCACGCCGACATAACGACCGCGTTCGCGCGGCGGCACGATGTCACCCACGATGGTGAACGCCATGGCGAACAATCCGCCACCACCAATGCCTTGCAGGCCGCGGGCGAGCACCAACTGCCACATGTTTTGGGCGATACCGCACAGCAACGACGCGGCGACGAACGAGATGATGGCGATTTGGAACAGCAGTCGCCGTCCGTAGAGGTCGGACAACTTGCCGAAGAGCGGCGTGGCGATGGTGGAGGTGAGGAGGTAAGCCGTGCCCACCCAGGCGTAGGCCGTGACTCCACCCAGGTCGCCGACGATCGTGGCCAGGGCGGTGTTGATGATGGTGCCGTCGAGAGCCGACAGCGAGAGGCCCGACATGATGCCGGCGAACATGATCGTGATCTGGCGCTTGGTGTAGGTGCCGGGGCCGGATGCGGGTGCGGTGTCGGTCGTCATGAGTCCCTTTGGTTATTTGTAACTTACAACCAAACCCGTGCCAAGTCGCGTGTTGGGAACGGCGAAGATGGGCCATGGCCCTGATCACACGCACGATTCCGAGCCCGCTCGGGCCCCTCACACTGGTGGCCTCATCCACCGGGCTTCGCGAAATCCGGTTCGCGGGTGAGGCCGTGGACGCACCCGAAGCCGAAGAAGGCGACTCACCGATCCTGGCGCGGGCCGTCGCCCAGTTGGCCGAATACTTCGCGGGCACGCGTCGCGAGTTCGACATTCCACTCGAACCGCAGGGCACACCGTTCCAGTTGTCGGTGTGGAAGGTCATCGAAGGAATCGGATACGGCGAGACCATTTCGTACGGCGAAGAAGCGCGCCGTCTCGGTGACGCGAAGAAGTCGCGTGCGGTCGGTTCGGCCAATGGTCGTAACCCGTTGCCGATCATCGTGCCGTGCCATCGGATCATCGGTTCGGATGGTTCGCTCACCGGCTACAGCGGCGGCATGGAGAAGAAGGTGTGGTTGCTCGATCACGAGCGCGACGTGACGGCGGCGCGGCTCCCCGTGCGCAAAGCCGCTGACGACCCACGTCTCGGTGAGTTGTTCGCCAAAGGTCTCAATGGTCCGAGTGGTGATCCGCTGAACATCTTCGGTGTGTTGGGTAATCACCCCGACATGCTCAAGCGGTGGCTGGTGTTCGCCACGCACGTGTTGTCGAAGAACTCGTTGTCGCCGCGCGATCGCGAATTGCTCATCTTGCGCACGGGCTGGAACTGCGGTTCGCGTTACGAATGGGGTCAGCACGTCGTGATTGCGCGCGATTGCGGAATCAGCGATGCCGAGATCGAGGCGGTGAAGAGTGGTGCCGACGCACCGTCCTGGTCGGCCCATGATCGTCTTCTCATGCAAGCCGCCGACGAGTTGCATCGACATCAGACTCTGAGCGATCACACGTGGGACGCGCTCACATCGGTGTATTCCACCGAGCAGGTGCTCGACGTGGTGGCCACCGTGGGCAACTACACGATGGTGGCGATGTTCTTGAACAGCACCGGAGTGCGCCTCGACGAGGGCGTACCCGACGAGCCGGCCTTGCGCCGACGAAAGAAGTAGCGGGTTGCGTCAGCCGCGGCGGCGGGCTTGGGCCGACTGCTCGCGACGACGACGCGCGGCTTCTTGTTCGGCTGCCTTGCGCGCCTTGCGCTCGGCCTTCAGCGCTTCGCGCTCGGGGCTGTCTTCTTTCTCGAGGACGACTGGTGCGGTGGTGACGGTGGGTGCCGGCGGCAACTTCCAGTCGTCGTCGTGCTTCAGGAAGCGGATGATGATGGGGGAGGCCACGGCCTCGCCGCACACGACCGACGCCAGCATCACTCGGGTGAGGGGCAGGCCGTGCTTGTCGATCACTCCGGGAAGAGCGTCGCGCAACTGACCTTCGCTCGGATCGTCGGCGGCGCTACCGAGAGCCTCGATGCAATCAGCCAAACAGGCGTCGGTGAGTACGAGGGCGATGCGCTCGAGGTCGCCGTTGATGCGGCCCTTGGCGGCGGCGGTGCGAGCCGCCGACACGATGGCAGCGTCGTCGGGGTTCTGACCCTTCACGCCGAGCAGGTGCTGGAAACCGTCCTTGGCCTCGTCGTCGAGCGCGGTGTAACGCGCGACGATGGTGGCGTCGTCGACGAGGCGAATGGCCCGATCGAGGAGTGAGATAGCGGCGAGGCGGTTCTTGACCTGATTCACAACTGAATGAGGCTAGCGGTGCGAACAGCGTCAGAATGGGGGCATGAGCCAGCCCGAATCGTTGAAGAACCGCATGCAGAACGACCTCACCGCGGCGATGAAGGCCGGCGACGATCTCGCCAAGTCGACCATTCGCATGATGTTGGCCGCCGTCATGAACGCCGAAGTAGCGGGCAAGGAAGCCGTCACGCTTTCCGACGAGCAGGTGATCGGGGTGTTGCGTTCCGAGTCGAAGAAGCGTCTCGAATCGGCCGAGGTGTTCGAGCAGGCCGGCCGCACCGAGTTGGCCGTGAAGGAGCGCGGCGAGATCGCGATTATCGAGCGCTATTTGCCGGCTGCGATGGACGAAGCACAGTTGAACGCCGTCGTGAGTGAGGAGGTGGCCAAGGCCGCCGCCAACGGTCAGACCGGTCCGAAGGCAATGGGTGTGGTCATCAAGGCCGTGAAAGAACGCGTGGGCGCGGGGGCCGACGGTGCGGCCATCGCCGCTGCCGTGAAGTCAGCGCTCTGACGCGCTCGTCGAGTTTTTCCGTACGAGGCGAATGACGGCCCGGTTGCCCGGGCCGTCATTCGCCTCTGGGGGAGGATCAGTTGCTGGAGTGTTCGATCAGAGTGTGATCACCCGCACCGTGGCGGGCACCGAGACGGTGCGTCCACCCTTGTTGGTGGCGGTGATCGTGACCATGGCGCCTTCTCCCACACCCATTCCATCGATCGCCCAAGTGCTGCCGGTCCCGGCGGTCGAGAGCTTGGTGCCGGTCTTCGTCATCGGCTGGAAGAGTCCCATCGAGTTGCGTGACAGGTAGCTGATCTTCACATTGTCGATCTCGGCGAGGACGGCGCTGCTCTTGGCGTTCACGAACACGCGAGCGTTGATCTTCGTGCCGCTCTTCTGGAACGTGTAGATGAGGATCTCGGGCGTAGGAACCAACGCATAGTTGGGGAGCGCACCGCCGAACGAGGCGCCACCGGGAAGTGTGACGACCGGGCCCGAACTCGAACCTGACGGGCGACCGGGTTCGGGAGCGGGAGCGGGTTCGGGAGCGGGAGCGGGAGCGGGCTCCGGCTCTGGCTCGCCTTCGACGACCGGTGCTGCTTCGGCGGCCGGAGCCGACGCGACGTCGTCAGCCGGAGCATCTTGCGCGGCCGGAGCGTTGTCGACGATCGGAGCGACCGGCGAGTCGACGAGACCGGCGAGCTCGGGGGCGACTTCGGCGATCATCGCCGGATCGGTGTTGGCGAGGATCTCGTCGATCGCTCCGTTGTCGCCGTTCTGAGCGGCGGAGAGGAGTGCGGCGACGATGTCGTCGGCCGACACCTCGGTTGCGGTGTCGTTCTTGCCGCCACAGGCGGCGGTTCCGGCCACGAGGGCGGCGGTCGCCACGGTGGCGAGAGCGGCCTTGCGGAGGTTGTTGAACTTGGTGGTCTTCATGGCGGTGGTTCCTTTCGGTTGGTGCGGGGCCCCGTTGGCCTCACACCGGACAAGAGGAACGACCGTCCGTGGTCTTGCACTTTTCTCGCAGAAATCCTCAAGACATTGTCGAGGACTGCCTTTGCCCTGCTCAGGGGCGGTTTTCAGGATCCGAACTGGCGCCCACGGTAGGAATCGGACCTACGACCTTCTGCTCCGGAGGCAGACGCTCTATCCACTGAGCTACGTGGGCAACGCGACCGAGCCTACCCCGGTGTGTTCGCGGTCGATTCGTGCTCGACGTGCGAGCGACGTGTTGCGATCAGGCCAATGATCAGGGCTGATCTTCTCGTGATCGGCCACAATGATTCACGTGGCCGACCCCCTCGTGACTCTCGCTGCGTGTCTCGCGCCAGCTTTCGAGGCGGTGGCCGGTCGAGCCGGCATCGATCCGGTGGTGCGTCCGTCCGATCGCGCCGACGCGCAGGCCAACGGTGCGCTGGCCCTGGCCAAAGAACTGGGCAAGTCGCCGCGTGAAGTTGCCGACGCGGTGTTGGTGCAAGCCAAGCAACTCACGGGTGTGTGCTCGTCGATCGAAGTAGCCGGTTCGGGCTTCCTCAACATCGTGTTCGACAACGCGTTCTTGGGTGACGAACTCGCCAAAGTGGCCGCCGACGAGCGACTCGGTGTGTCGACGGCGTCGCGCTCTCGAACAGTCATTGTGGATTACTCGGCGCCGAACGTGGCCAAGGAGATGCACGTCGGTCACTTGCGCAGCACGGTGATCGGCGACGCGCTCGTGCGTCTGCTCGAATTCGTGGGTCATCGTGTGATTCGTGAGAACCACATCGGCGACTGGGGCACGCCATTCGGCATGCTCATCGAACACCTCGTCGATCTCGGTGAAGACGAAGCGGCCGATCATTTGTCGTTGGGTGATCTCGACGGCTTCTATAAAGAGGCACGAGCCAAGTTCGATGCGTCCGACGAATTCAAGGAGCGGGCCCGTGCGCGCGTCGTCGCGCTTCAGAGTGGCGATGGTGAGACGCGCCGTCTGTGGCGCTTGTTGGTGCAGTTGTCCACTGAGTACTTCAACCTCGTGTATTCACTGCTCGGCGTGCGCCTCACCGACGACGACATCATGGGCGAGAGTGCGTACAACGACGGTTTGTCGTCGGTGCTCGAACGGCTCGGAAAGTTGGGCCTACTGGCCGAGAGCGATGGTGCCGAGGTCGTGTTCCCTCCCGGTTACACCAACCGTGACGGCGATCCGTTGCCGCTCATCGTGCAGAAGGGCCAGGGCGGGTTCAACTACGCCACCAGCGACCTGGCCTGTGTGATCGACCGCATCGAGCGAATCGGCGCCGACCTTCTTCTCTATGTGGTCGGCGCACCGCAGGCGCAGCACCTGTCGATGGTCTTCGACGTCGCGCGCATGGCCGGTTGGCTGAACGAGCCAGCCGAGGCCGTTCATGTGGCCTTCGGTTCGGTGCTCGGATCCGATCGCAAGATGTTGAAGAGCCGGAGTGGTGAGACCCCGAAGTTGGTCGAATTGCTCGAAGAGGCCGTGGCCCGCGCCGGGGATGCCGTGGCCGAGAAGAATCCCGAGCTGCCCGAAGGCGACAAGGCCGTCATCGCTCGGATGCTCGGGATCGGTGCGGTGAAGTACGCCGATCTGTCGACCGATCGCATTCGCGACTACGTGTTCGATTGGGAGCGCATGTTGTCGTTCGACGGCAACACCGCGCCGTACCTGCAATACGCGCACGCTCGTATTTGCAGCATCTTCCGTCGCGCCGGCGTCGATCGTGCATCGCTGCGATCGGTCACGCCCACCATCGTGGAGGCGCAAGAGAAGGCGCTCGCGCTGGCGGTACTCGGTTTCGATTCGGTGGTGGCCGACACCATCGAGAAGTACAGCCCGCACCGCTTGTGCACGTACCTGTACGACCTCGCCACTGTGTTCACCGCGTTCTACGAACATTGCCCGGTGCTGAAGGCCGACGATGCCGTTCGCGAGTCGCGGTTGGCGCTGTGCGATCTCACGGCTCGCGTGATGGAGCGCGGGTTGGGTCTGCTCGGCATCGACGCACCGGAGCAGATGTGAGTTCGCGTCCGGTTCCGATGCGGTTGCTGCCCGAGAACGCGCGGGTGGAGGGTGATGGCTCGTTGTCGATCGCTGGTTGCCGGGTCGACCATCTGGCCGCGCAGTTCGGTACGCCCTTGTTCGTGTACGACGAGGCGCATTTGCGGGCTCGTTGTCGTGAGGCGGTGTCGGCGTTCGGCACCGATCGTGTGATCTACGCGTCGAAGGCGTTCTTGTGCACGGCCATGGCTCGCTTGGCTCACGACGAGGGTTTGCTCATCGACGTGGCCACGGGTGGCGAGTTGTTCGTGGCTCTGCACGCGGGTGTGCCGGCCGATCGGTGCGTATTGCACGGCAACAACAAGAGCATAGACGAACTCGAGATGGCGCTGAATGAGGGTCGTGATTCGCAGACGCGTCCGGGTGTGCGCCACATCGTGGTCGATTCGTTCGACGAGATCCACCGTCTCGATGCGCTGCGTCGTGATGGTCATCCGCTCCCGCGTTTGCAGGTGCGTGTGACGCCGGGTGTTCATGCGCACACTCACGATTACATCGCGACCGGCCAGGACGATTCGAAGTTCGGTTTCAACCTCGCCAACGGTGACGCCGCCCGAGCGATCGAACTCATCCAGCGTCTCGGTTGCGGTGAGTTGGTGGGTGTGCACTGTCACATCGGATCGAACGTGTTCGCGGTCGAGTCGTTCGCCAAGGCGGCCGATGTGATGTCGCGTTTCGCAGCGCCGTACGAGTTCCCCGAGCTCACGCTCGGTGGCGGACTCGGTGTCGCCTACACCGAAGACGAGGAAGCGCCCACCATCGGTGCGTGGGGCAACGTGCTGCTCGATGCGTGTCGATCGATCGGTATCAAGTCGGCGGTGTTCGTCGAGCCCGGTCGTTCGATCGTCGCGAGTGCCGCGATCACCGTGTATCGCGTGGGCACGGTGAAGGACATTCCGGGAGTGCGGCGCTACGTGTCGGTGGACGGTGGAATGAGCGACAACCCGCGTCCGGTTCTGTACGGAAGTGGTTACGAAGCGTTCGGTGTCGCTGATGTCGGTGCCGAGCGAACCGAGTCGGCGCGCATCGTGGGCAAGCACTGCGAGAGCGGTGACGTGCTCATCTTCGATGCCGACCTTCCGGCCGGTGTGAAGGTGGGCGACCTCGTGGCCACTGCGGTCACCGGTGCGTACGGACATTCGATGGCCAGCAACTACAACAAGGTGCCGCGTCCCGCGGTGGTGTTCGCGGCCGATGGCACGGCCCGCGTGGTGGTGCGCCGCGAAACAATGGACGACCTCGTCCGCCTCGATCTCCCGTAGCCTGAGACACCGTGACAACCGTGGAGAACAAGGGTCGAGTCGTTCGCGTGGGCGTGCTCGGGTGCGGCAACGTCGGTGCCGCCCTCGTGAAGCTCATCGAACAGCAGGCCGCCAGCATCGAGGCGCGCACGGGTGTGCGCCTGCAGGTGGTGGCGGTGGCCGTGCGCAACTTGTCGCGCGATCGCGACGTGGTGCTTCCCGAGGGTCTCCTCACTCGTGACGCGCACGCGGTGGTGGCCGATCCCAATGTCGATCTCGTGGTCGAAGTGATTGGTGGCATCGAGCCCGCGCGCGAACTCATCTCCACCGCTCTGGCCAACGGCAAGCCCGTGGTCACCGCCAACAAAGAACTGCTCGCCAACGTGGGCACCGAGTTGTTCGCCGCCGCCGACTCGGCCGGTGTCGACCTGCTGTTCGAAGCCGCCGTCGCCGGTGGCATCCCGGTGATTCGCGCACTGCGCGAGAGTCTGCGTGGCGAGCCGGTGAGCCGCGTGATGGGCATCATCAACGGCACCACCAACTTCATTCTCACCAAGATGACCGAAGAGGGTGCCGACTACGGCGCCGCACTCGCCGAAGCACAGCGCCTCGGTTACGCCGAGCGCGACCCAACGGCTGACGTGGAAGGTTTCGATGCTGGCGCCAAGGCGGCGATCATCGCGTCGATCGCTTTCGGCGCCAAGGTCGTGGCTGGCGACGTGTATCACGAAGGCATCAGCCGCGTATCGGCGGCCGACATCGCCGTGGCCAAGCGTCTCGGTTACGTGGTCAAGTTGCTCGGAATCGCTGAGCGTGATGACAACGGTGAAATCGCCGTTCGCGTGCATCCGGCCATGGTCCCCAACAATCACCCGCTCGCGAGTGTGCGCGAGAGTTTCAACGCGGTGTTCGTCGAGGGCGGCGCCGTGGGCTCGCTCATGTTCTACGGACGCGGCGCGGGTGGATTCCCCACCGCCAGTGCGGTGTTGGGTGACGTCATCGACGCGGCGGTCAACCTGAGCAAGGGCACGCACGGCACCATCGGAACGTTCGCCAAGGCGCACATCCAGCCGATCGACGAGACCAGCGCCGAGTACCTGTTGTCGCTCGACGTGGTCGACAAGCCCGGCGTGTTGCATGCCGTCACTGGTGCGTTCGCGCGCCACGGTGTGAGCATTCGCGCGGCCGAACAAGAAGGCAGTGGTGCCGGCGCTCGCTTGGTGTTCATCACGCACGTGGCCAAGGAGTCCGACGTTCAGGCCACCGTGCGCGAACTGCGCGACCTCGACGCCGTGCAACAGGTCGGAACCATTCTCCGCGTCATCGGAGCCTGAGCGCACTCATGCGTTACGTCTCCACGCGCGGTCGAGCACCCGAACTCGGGTTCAACGACGTTCTGCTCGCTGGTCTGGCGACCGACGGCGGTTTGTACGTTCCCACCGAATACCCGCCGCTGCCCGAACTTCCGCTCGGCGGCTACGCCGAACTCGCGCACGCCGTGATGCAGCCGTACATCGGCAACGAGATCGACTCGGCCGCGTTGCTCGCGATGTGTCGCGAGGCGTACGGAACGTTTCGTCATCCGGCCACGGTGCCGCTCGTGGAGATCGACACCGACGAGTGGATCATGGAGTTGTTCCACGGTCCCACGCTCGCGTTCAAGGACGTGGCTCTGCAGTTGGTGGGTCGTTTGTTCGATCACGTTCTCGCCCAGCGTGGCGAGCGCCTCATGATCGTGGGGGCCACGAGTGGCGACACCGGTTCGGCCGCCATCGACGGCGTGAAGCGTTGCGACAACGTCGACATCGTCATCTTGTATCCGCAGGGTCGCGTGAGCGATGTGCAGCGCAAGCAGATGACAACGGTGGATGCGCCCAACGTGCACACCGTCGCCATCGACGGCACGTTCGACGATTGCCAAGATCTGGTGAAGGCCATGTTCAACGACGCGGCTTTTCGTACCGAACTCAATCTGTCGGCGGTCAACAGCATCAACTGGGCCCGCGTGATGGCGCAGGTCGTTTACTACGTGGCCGCCATCGATGCGTTGGGTGGTCAGCCGGTGTGCTTCAGCGTTCCCACCGGCAACTTCGGCAACGTGCTCGCTGGCTGGATCGCCGGGGAGATGGGTGCTGAGGTCGATTCGCTCATCGTGGGCTCGAACACCAACGACATTCTCACGCGTTTCTTCGATTCGCAGGCGATGGTTGCGTCGGGTGTGGTGCCCACGCTCAGCCCGTCGATGGACATTCAGGTGTCGTCCAACTTCGAGCGTTTGCTGTTCGAGATGAACGATCGCGACGGCGGGGCCACGGCCGAGCAGATGTCGCAGTTCCGTTCGACTGGTCGTATGGGAGTCGAGCCCGATCAATACGCGCGTTGGATCGCGCCGTCGTTCCGCGCCGCGCGCTGCGACGACGACGGAACTCTGGCCGTCATGCGCGATGTGTACAAAGAGACCGGGATGCTCATCGATCCGCACACGGCGGTGGGTGTGTCGGCCACGCGTCAGCGCAAGGCCCCCGGGGTTCCGGTGGTCACGTTGGCCACGGCCCATCCGGCCAAGTTCCCCGATGCGGTCGAGCGCGCCACCGGCGTGCGTCCGACGCTGCCCGAACACCTGGCCGATCTGTTCAGCCGGCCCGAGCGCACACATCCGCTGCCCAACGATCTGGCCGCGGTGCAGTCGTACGTTCGCTCAGTGGCTCGTCGCTGAGTCCCAGGTCGGGGCTCGATTTCTCGAATTTCCCAGGTTCGGTGCGTTGTTGGGGCCGGGTGACCTGGCTAGGGTCGGTGATGTTCGGAATCCCGAACCGCTCTGGTTGCCGAGTTGTCGCGCCGAGTGCCTCCCCGAGGGATCGCCGGGGGCTGTTCATTCGCCCCCTCCTCTTCCCCTCGTCTGAAAGCAGGTTCACGTGGCAGCAGATGCCCTCGAACAGTCAGTGCTCGAGTCGAAGGACAAAGAGCAGCTCGTCGCCATCGCCACGGCCCTCGGCCTGAAGTCGGTCGCGCGCGCCAAGAAGGAAGATCTCATCAAGAAGATCCTCGACACCGTGGGTGCGTCGGGTGGACCGGCCGAAGAGCCGGCCAAGCCCTCGCGTGGCCCGGGTCGTCCGCCCAAGGCCGATCGCGCCGAATCGAACGGCGCCACCGAGGCGTCGTCGGGCAAGTCGTCGAGCAAGTCGTCGAGCAACGGTGGCGACGACGTGATCGTCGGCCCCGATGGCGAACCGCTCGCCGAATGGGAAGCCGAACTCGTACGTCAGGGCATCTCCACCGCCACCGAAGAAGTGAGTGGAGAGGGTGGCGAGCGCGCCCCGCGCGGCGATCGTCAGGATCGCGGCGACCGCGGCCCGCGTCAGGATCGCGGTGATCGTCAGGATCGCGGCGACCGTCAAGACCGTGGAGATCGCGGTGATCGCGGTGATCGCGGTGATCGCGGCGACCGCGGCCCGCGTCAGTTCAACGATCGCGGCCAGGGTGGCCAAGGTGGTCAGGGTGGCCAAGGCGGTCAGGGTGGCCAAGGCGGCCAGCGCAACTTCGACAATCAGCGTCAGTTCGATGGTGAGGGCGGACGCCGTCGTCGCCGTCGTCGTGGACGCGGTGGACGCGACGAAGGCCCGCAGGGCGACGATCGCGATTACTTGCAGAACGATTTCGGCACCGAGGGCGGTCAGGGTGGCGAGCCCACCACCGTCGAAGTGGCCGGCTATCTCGATCTGCGCGACGAGGGCTACGGCTTCTTGCGCGTGAAGGGCTACCTGCCCAGCCGCGACGACGCCTACATCTCGGTGAAGCAGACCCGTCAGTACGGATTGCGCAAGGGCGATCACGTCACGGGGACGGCGCGCAGCGCGGGCCGCAACGAAAAGAATCCGGCGTTGCTCGAGATTCACACCGTCAACGGTGGCGAGCCCGACAAGGTCAAGAATCGACCGCGATTCGAAGATCTCACGGCGCTGTTCCCCGATCAGAAGTTGCGTCTCGAGAACCCGCTCGATCCGACCGACATGACGGCGCGCATCATCGACCTCATCTCGCCGATCGGAAAGGGTCAGCGCGGAATCATCGTGTCGCCGCCCAAGGCCGGTAAGACCACGATCATGAAGACGATCGCCACCGCGATCGAGCGCAACAGTCCCGAAGTCGAACTCATCGTGTTGCTCATCGACGAGCGTCCCGAAGAAGTGACCGACATGAAGCGCACGGTTCGCGGCGAAGTCATTTCGTCCACGTTCGACCGTCCGTCCGACGAACACACGGCCGTGGCCGAGCTCGCGCTCGAGAAGGCCAAGCGTCGTGTGGAAGTGGGCAAGGACGTCGTGATCATCCTCGACGGCATCACGCGTTTGAGTCGTGCGTACAACCTCGCCGCACCGGCGAGTGGTCGCATCCTCTCCGGTGGTATCGACGCCGGCGCGTTGTATCCGCCCAAGAAGTTCTTCGGTGCGGCCCGCAACATCGAAGAGGGTGGTTCGCTCACGATCCTGGCGACGGCGCTCGTGGAAACGAACAGCCGTATGGACGAAGCGATCTTCGAAGAGTTCAAGGGAACCGGCAACATGGAGTTGCGTCTCGACCGCCGTCTGGCCGAGAAGCGCATCTATCCGGCCATCGACGTGGACGCGTCGAGCACCCGTCACGAAGAGTTGCTGTTCGACCGTAAGCAGCTCCAGATGGTGTGGCGTCTGCGCCGCGTGCTGTCGGGTCTGGCCGCCGAGGGCAACCCGGCCCCGGGCCTCGAACTGCTGATGGACCGCCTGAAGCAGTTCAAGACGAACGACGAGTTCCTGGCCGAAATCGGCAAGACCCCCACCATGTGACCTGGTGGGGGCTCCGACCCCCGCCGGTACACTCACCCAGGCCCGAAACCCGGGAGCACGAAGGAAGAACCATGAAGGCCGAGATTCACCCGAAGTACGAGACCGTGTCGGTTCGCTGCTCGTGCGGGAACAAATTCGAGACCCGTTCCACCATTCCTGGTTCGCTGAACGTGGAATTGTGCAACGAGTGCCACCCGTACTTCACGGGCAAGCAGAAGCTCGTCGACACCGGTGGACGCGTCGAGCGCTTCAACAAGCGTTACGGCGACCGCACCACCAAGGCCAAGAAGAAGGCCTGACCCTGTTGTTTTGGTGAGGATTCTTCACCTCATAGGTGAAAAATCGTCACCAGATCCTCAGTGACGCATCGTGTCTGGTCTCGCTGACGATCCCGATCGACGCTCACGACTTCTCGCGCTCACGCTCGCCGCGTTGGCGCGCGACCACTTCGGAGTCTCTTCTTTCGACGCCGCCACCGGCCTCACCCGTGGTGCTGCCGGAACAGCCGGCGATCGAGCGTTCGTGTTGGTCGACGATCAGCCCGCGCGCGGACTCGGAGCCGCCTTGGCCTGGGCCACGCGCCACGACGTCGACACCGTGCATCTCATTGCATCGAGCGCCACCGGATTGCTCGCGCGTCGTGCCGCGCAATTCCGCAACCGGGTGACGGTGTGGCATCGCGACGATCGCGCCTTGATCGAGGCCGTGCCCGAAGTGTTCGCCGAACCGAGCGATGTGTCGCCTGAGCACATGGCGTTCGAGTCGACCATCGTCGAGGCCGGCGCACACGCATCGATCGAACACGGTGTGTTGGCGGGTGAAGTCCGCGGACTCGAAGTGTGTCGCGCGGTCACCGACCCGCACACCGGCGCGCATCGCCTCGAAGTCGGGGTGGGGGAGCACGATCGTGAGGCGTTCGGCATGTTGCACGGTGACACACCGACGGCCGACTCGCTGCGCCGCATCGTGCGCATCGTCGACGCGCACCGTTCACCGGGAGCCGATCCGCATCCGCTCAATCGACTCGGCGCCGAACGTGCGTTGCGCCATCGCGTTCTCGACGATCCGTCGCTCATCGGTGTCGCATCGCTGACGTCGGCACCGCCGCCGGTTGTGCGCGCCAACTTGAAGGATCCCATCCCGTGCGTCGCCCGCGGTACCAACGCCGATGGTCGCGACGTGATCGCGGTGTTCTCCACCGGGATCGACCTCGATGTGGTGCCCTTCGCGGCCGACGCGCGCCTCGCGCTGTGTGGGGGCGATCACCCCGACACCGATCTGGTGATCGTGGTTCCCGAGCGCGATGCATCGCCGGTCACCAAGCGGTTGTCCGAGCGACTCGTGCACCCCGCGCGCATCGTCGGCATTCGGCATCCCTAACCTGGGATAGCCATGGCTGAGCAGTCGACCTCCGATCGTTGGGATGCGCTGCTGAACGAACACGCCACCATGGAGGCCCTGCTCTCCGACCCCGATGTGTTGGGCGATCAGCGTCGTCTGCGTGACGTGTCGCGCCGCTACAAGGAACTCGGCCCGGTGGTGGAGTGCATTCGCACCATCCAGTCGCGTCAGAGTGATGCGCAGGCCGCCACCGATCTGCTCGGGCTCACCGACGATGCGGGTGAGCGCGAATCGTTGAAGGACGAGAA
>Ga0194123_10005111_pt1 | contig 14293 bp, 12 predicted proteins | sample TA2MahsurfametaG_5_FD_155479 | JGI IMG/M metagenome (GOLD analysis project Ga0194123, IMG submission 155479) | Freshwater microbial communities from Lake Tanganyika, Tanzania - TA2015023 Mahale A surface | ecosystem: Environmental > Aquatic > Freshwater > Lake | place: Tanzania: Lake Tanganyika... | reverse complement strand
GCAGGGGCTCTTCCCCAGCTACCGCTCCCTGGAGGATCCGGCCGCCATGGAGGAGGAGCGGCGCCTTTGCTATGTGGGCATCACCCGGGCCAAGGAGCGGTTGTTCCTCTCCCACGCCAGCGAGCGGCGCCTCTGGGGTGGCATGCGGGAGCCGGCGGTGCCGTCGTTGTTTCTCTCGGAGTTGCCGGAGGAGCTGGTGCAGGGGGATGTGCCCCGCAGCGGCGGTGCCGCCATCCGCCGGGAGAACCGCCTGGAGCGGCTCACACGCATCGATCGCCCCCAGGAGGGCGGTGCTTCGGCACCCGCCAATGCGGTGCGCCGGCGATCAGCGGGTCTTGCTGGTGGCAAAGCCTGGGCGGTTGGGGACCGTCTGCGCCACAGCTCCTTTGGTGAGGGTCACGTGACCCATCTCTTTGGTAGCGGCGAGAAGATCTCGATCGCCGTGAAGTTTGAGGGGATGGGCCCGAAGATCCTCGATCCGCGTTTGGCGCCGATCGAGCCCCTCTGATCGGGACAATCGTGCAGATTCCAGACGTTCCCCCTCAGTTGCTAGCAGCTTTGCGGCAGGCGGCTGGAGATCAGCGGCTTGCTCTTGTTGGCGGTGTGGTCCGTGATTTGCTCTTGCATCGTCAACATCAAGACCCTTGGCGCGGATTACCAGATCTGGATCTTGTGGTTGAGGGGTCGGCTGCGGCCTTAATGGTCGCTTTTGACGCAGCGCTGGCGGTGCAGATGAATCACCCCATGGAATGGCGTGAGCAGCACCATGGTGCCTATGGCACCGTGGCGGTGGAAGTGCTGATGCCGCAGACCCTCCAAGGTCAATGGCTTCTGGATCTTGCTAGTGCCAGAACGGAGCTCTATCCCGTGCCAGCGGCTAACCCCGTGGTTCGTTCCGGCAGTCTTGAACAGGACCTGGCCCGTCGGGATTTCACCGTCAATGCCATGGCACTGATCATCGGCCCCCACGTGGGTGAGGCCGAATTGCTCGATCCCCATCACGGCCAGATGGATCTACAGGCCCGCCAGCTGCGATTTCTGCATGCAGGGAGCCTTCGAGATGATCCGACCCGCTTGTTTCGTGCCGCCCGATATGCCGCCCGTTTGGGCTTTGAACTGGCTCCAGAGTCCCTCGAAATGGTTCAGACCACTTTGGCGGATTGGCCCTGGCCCTGGAGGTGTGGTGATCCTCCAGAAGTTGCCCCGCCCGGGTTGGCGACCCGATTGCGTATGGAGTTGGAGTTGCTTCTTAACCGAGAACCTTGGCAGGAGGCTCTGGCGCTGTTGCAGCGCTGGGGAGGGCTATCTCTGTTGGATCCGCGACTGCAGGAGCAGCACGACTGGATGGGGCGCCTCTGCTGGGCAAAGCGGCTGGCGCTTCCTTTGCTGCCGGCGCTGGTGGCGAATAGCCAGGATCCCCATGCTCTAGCCAGCCGTCTTCAGTTGCCCCACGGTCAACGGCAATGGTTACGGGACATGTTCGCCCTCGAGGAACGATTGCTGTCGGCGCCTCTTCCGAACAGCCCATCCGGTTGGACAGAGTGTCTGGAGAGGCCCGGCTGTTCAGTGGAGGGCGTTGCCTTGGCATTGGTGCGTGGACTCCAACCACGCCGTCCTCTCGTGCGCTGGTGGTATCGCTGGCGCCATGTGCGATCTCCGCGAGATGCACGTCAGGTCATGGCGACTGAGGGTTTGGTTCCCGGCCCTAGCTTGGGTCAACGTCTCAAGGACCTTCGCATGGCTCATTTGGATCAGCTGGGTTGACACCAGGCCTTAGCCCTCTCACCCGCCTGCATTGCCATCCCACCCCTTGCACTGTCTAGGGGGCCTCGGGTGGCCTGTGGACTCCGCGCCTCCGGTGGACCGGCAAACTGGTTCAGGTCCCCTGAGAAATGCGAGCACTTTGGCAGTGGAGAGATTCCAGAGCCTCCGCGGCATGGTTGACCTGCTGCCTGGGGAGACCCGGCGCTGGCAGTGGGTGGAGGGCTCTGCCCGGGAGCATTTTCGACGGGCTTGTGTCGACGAGATCCGTACCCCGCTTCTCGAGCAGACCACACTGTTTGCACGCGGTATCGGCGAGACCACCGATGTTGTCGGCAAAGAGATGTACACCTTCGAGGACCGTGGCGGTCGCTCTTGCACCCTTCGACCAGAAGGCACTGCATCGGTTGTGCGCGCTGCCCTTGAGCATGGGTTGCTCTCTCAAGGGCCTCAACGCTTGTGGTACTGCGGCCCCATGTTCCGATATGAGCGCCCACAGGCCGGTCGCCAACGTCAGTTTCATCAGATTGGTCTTGAATTTCTGGGGTTTGGTGATGCTCGCTCCGATGTCGAGACCATCGCCATTGCCTGGGATTGGTTGACAGCGTTGGGTTTAAAGGGGTTAACACTTGAATTGAACACATTGGGAGATGGGGACGATCGCGGACGTTTTCGGCAGGATTTGGTGCGGTTCCTCGAGGCTCATCGTCAACTGTTGGATCCTGACTCCCTCGATCGCTTGGAACGTAATCCGCTGCGCATCCTCGATTCCAAGCACCCCGACACTCAAGCCCTGTTAGAACGAGCTCCAACCCTGATCCAGTCTTTGAGCACAGGAAGCCGCCTTCGTTTTGAGGAAGTTCAGTCAGGGCTGGCGGCTTTGAACATTCCTGTTCACCTCAACCCAAAGCTGGTGCGTGGTCTCGATTACTACAGTCATACGGCATTTGAAATTACTTCCGATCAGTTGGGTGCCCAATCCACCGTATGCGGAGGTGGCCGTTATGACACATTGGTGGATCAGCTCGGAGGTCCTCCGACCCCAGCGATGGGTTGGGCTTTAGGGATGGAGCGCTTGCTGTTGTTGCTTGCTCACCAAGACTTTGTGGGCTCGTTCCACGACAAACCTGATGTTTACCTCGTGAATCGTGGGGTGCGTGCCTCAGCAGCGGCTCTCGTGCTCGCCAGAGAGCTGCGCAACTTTGGAGTGCAGGTGATGCTCGATGCTGGAGCAGCTGCTTTCAGCAAGCAATTTAAGCGAGCAGACCGCAGCGGTGCAGCCTGGGCTCTCGTACTTGGTGATGAGGAGTTCGACTCGGGAATGGTTGTGCTCAAGTCATTGCACCATCAACATCCAGAGCAGCAGTACTCTCTTCAGGACATCCATGGCTTGTTGGCAAGGTTACGAGAGTGAATTCTGATTCTCCGGTAATCACCATCCTCGTGGCCACTTGGAATTCCGCTCCAGATCTCGAGGATTTTCTGGAAAGCCTGTTGAATCAAAGTTGGCAGGATTGGCAGCTACTTTTGCTCGATAATGCATCCCAGGATGGTAGCGACGAAGTGGTGGCCCGCGCTAAGTCTAGATTGCGTCCGCCGCAACAGTTGATTTGGAGTAGTCAGCCTGATCATGGGATTTACGATGCTTGGAACCGTGGGCTGAAGTTGGCTCGAGGCCATTATTTGTGTTTTATCGGGGCTGACGACAGATTTGTTAGTGAACATAGTTTGGCAAATATTATGAAGTCTGTAGATAGCCGAGCCGAGCTGATTACAGCCCAAAATGCTTATTATTCAAGGACTGGTCGCTTCTTGAGGGTTTGGGGTTCGGCTTGGAGATGGAGCCGTATGCGTCAGTCGATGAATATTGCTCATCCTGGCATGCTGGTGCATCAAGACTTGTTTCGGAAGTATGGCGATTTTGATGATAGCTTCCATATATGTGGTGATTATGAATGGTTTCTGCGATTGCCTGCTGGTGTTAAGGCTGTCCATCTGGAAATCCCAGTCTTGAAGGTCATCCAGGGGGGTGTGAGTCATACCCGTATCCGTCAAGTTTATGCGGAGACATTTCAGGCCCAGAGGCGCCATTGTGGTCTTTTTACCGCTGCGGTACATTGGTGCCTCAACTGGATCAAATTTGCACGACGTCGAATGATCGGTTTGGCGTCATGACGCTGTTGCTCAACTACCGTCCTGTGATCCATCAGCCGACTGGCATTGGGGTCTACGCCAACGCGGTTCTCCCCTATTTGCTGGATCTCCCCCACGAACTCATACCAGGTGGGGCTGTCGGTGGATTTCAGCACCGCATGCGGCGTTTTTTATGGACACAGACTCGGCTTAAGTCCGTCGCTGCTCGCTTAGGAGCGTCGTTGATTTTTACTCCTGCCCCAGAGGGTTATCTCGGTCAGCAGACCTGTCCTCAGGTGGTGATGGTTCACGATCTTCGTCCGCTTAGTCATCCTGCGCATCGGCCCACGTTCCAGGGTTTGTATTTCCAGTTCTGGGTCCCTGCCCTGTTGGACCACTGCCTGCATATTTTGACGAATTCCGAATTTACAGCTCAGCAAATTGCCCACTTTGTGGGAATACCGCGAAAGCGTATATCGGTTGTACCACTGGGCTATGACACAGTTATGTTCACGCCATCTGATGCAATATCCAGCCTTGCATATGGCCGTTATTTCTTGCATGTTGGCCAAGCATACCCACACAAAAATATCGTACGACTGTTGCATGCTTTCGCGCCAGTCGCCAGCGCATTTTCAGACCTAAACCTGTTGCTTGTTGGCAAGCCTCATCCCACAGAAACGCCTCATCATCAGCGATTAGTGGCTCAGCTGGGTTTGGTTGGTCGTGTTCATTTTCTTCCTTATGTTCCTCGACATCAGCTCCCTGAGCTGTATCGCAACTCTATCGCTTTGGTCTATCCCAGCCTTTCGGAAGGCTTTGGTCTCCCAGTGCTAGAGGCGATGGGATGTGGTACCCCTGTGATCACCGCTTTGGGCTCTGCAACGGAAGAGATCTCAGGCGATGCAGCGATTTTGGTTGATCCTACTGACACTGCAGCTTTGGAATGGTCGATGCATTCAGTGCTGATCAATGCAGAACTCCGCGACCAGTGCCGTGATCGAGGCTTGCTGCGTGCCTCCTTGTTTGACTGGCAGAGAACGGGTTTGGCGACAACAGCGGTACTGAAGAAATTATTGCTTGGTGAACAGCCTGAGTTGTCCAAGACTCCTTGCTGATTCGTTCCGAGACCGCGATCTCCATCGAACTGTGAATGAAGTTCTTGATTGACAAATGTTTTGGGTTTTCATAGTATTCATTTGACTTGATAAGGGAGCTGCCTCCTGTGGAATCGTTGGATGTGAATTCACCAAAAAACCATCCCTTGTATTCACCTTATGGCGATCTTGAGCGGGCTGCCATTGAAGAATGGCCCGCTGCATTGGATGTTCAATTGCTGCGGGAGGCCTATGAGCGTGGTGAGAATATTATGCAAAAGCTGCAGATGTCAGGTTTGGCATTAACCCGGTCTCAGATTATCGAAATCTCCTACGATATTCAGGCCGGAAGCTATTCCTCTTGGGCCTCTGATAATCCTAGTGTGATCGCTCAATATGGTCAAAATATCTTTCAAATGTGTGCTCCCCATCTACGGGAGGGAGATTGCCTGCTGGACTGTGGTGCCGGCGAGTTGACTTCACTGAGCGCGCTCAGCCAATGTCTCCCCGCCTCAATGCAACTTTATGCATTTGATCTTTCTCTGAGTCGGATCAGGGCTGGCCTGGCCTACGCAGCCAGTGAAATGCGTCACGATCTATTTGCGAATCTGCATGCTTTTGTTGCAGAGATGGTTGCAATCCCCTTGGCAGATGCATCGATGGATGTTGTTATCACCATGCATGCACTGGAGCCTAATCATGGGCGTGAGTTGCAACTTTTGACAGAGCTTCTAAGAGTAACCCGTCGCAAACTATTACTCTTTGAGCCCTCCTGGGAGCATGCAACGCCTGCGATCAAAGAGCGTATGCAGCAACATGGCTATGTGCGAAATCTGCCGGACTGGATCGCCCAGGCTGGCGGAAGACTTCTTTCGGTCACTCCGCTAGTTCATCCAATTAACCCCATGAATCCCACCTACTGCTTTGTGGTTGAACCACTAGCGATTGACAAGATGTTGCAACCCCTTGACAGCCAAGACCATAATTTCATTTGTCCACGTTCTCGTGTTCCCATGGAATCCTTTCCAGGTTATTGGTGGAGTGCTGAGCGCGGCTGGCTCTATCCAGTTGTGCACGGTGTGCCATGTCTCCGCAGACACCACGCAGTTTTAATGAGTCGTCCTTAGCCTTGTCGTGTCCGTCGTGTCATCTCTTGACAGGCAACATAGTCGACAACAAATGGCTTTTTTTAGTGGATTGCGCTGCTTTGGGTGTCTGGTTCGTGAGTGTGCATCTCTTTCTAGGTGATCCTTAAAACGCTAGAATAGGTTTATTTCTGAGTATTGATTGTGCAACACTGTCGCGTTGACGATGCTGTGAGCTCCATCTGTGATGCCCTGCAGCACCCTTCGTGTCAGTTGTCTTTACCGGGTTTGCCGCCTCCACCCGATACCAATCGTGTTCTTGTGGTTGAGGCAATGAATGTCACGCCACATCTAGAAACGAGCCTTGAGATTGCCCTACGTTTGGCTCAATCTGGCTATGCGGTTGATTATCTGCATTATGGTAATCAGTTGCCGTATGTCGAATTTTTCTTTCGCGATTGGTTTCGCCTTAAAGAGTTACTATCTGGCACTCTAGCCCCTCAGCGCAAGGGCTTAATAGTTTTGCATCACATTGCTCGTCGCCTTGGTTTGCCGCTTCGGTTGCTGAAACGAACCCCGGCGCATCAAGGACTTATCGGCTCCATTTTCTCCGATACTATTTTATCTTCTATTGATGCTTTAAAGTCCTTCGCTCCTGAAGGATATCCCACCCTTGGCTTGTCCGTGGCAAGCTCGTTAATTTCCCGTTGTCAGGATCCTTACGTACGCCCATCGGATCATCTCACTTTATGCCGGCGACTGGTAAAAACTTACCTTTACTCCTATTCGATGGTTGAGCAGGCCATTAGGGATTCACGTTACTGCGCTGTTGTTGTTTTTAACGGACGACAGGTCAGCGCGAAGGCTGCTGTTACGGCAGCGAAGAGGTTTTCCATACCTGTTTTTTACCATGAAAGGGGCTCCTCAGCTGAATTTTTTTCACTGCGCTCTTTTCAGCCTCAAGATCGTCTCGCTCTCCAGCGCGATATTATCGAGCATTGGAGAACCGCTCCACACCATGGTCGTCATGGGCAAGCTTCACGCTATTTTGACGACAAGCGATCCGGATCTGATCGCATTTGGGTGACGTTTACCGCCCATCAGAGGCCTGGCTTAGCCTCTGTATTGCTCACTTCGGCGAGACGTCGCTCCGTAACTGGAAGCGTGATTACTTATTTCGCCAGCAGCGATGATGAAGTTGCTGCCGCTGACGATGTCTATGCCCGGGAGTCGTTTGAATGGCAGACGCAGGCGGAAGCTTTAAATGCTTTGGCCATCGCTTGCTATGACAATGGACATTTCTTGTTGGTTCGCTGTCACCCCCATCTCAGTTCAAAAGGACCCGCCATCAGGCGACGTTGGACGGAACTTGATTTTGTTGACAAACGTTGTCGCAGTAATGTACAGGTCGTCGACAGTGACTCCCCTATTTCTACTTATGAGCTTATTGATGGATCCGATGTGGTTGCGACTTACGGCTCTACGGTAGGTATAGAGGCTGTTTACTGGTCAAAGCCATCTTTACTGCTGTCTAATAGCTTTTATGATCGGCTTGATGCTGTTAATCAGGTCTTTAATAGTGCTTCCATGAAGGTTCTGCTTTCCGACTTTTCTCTCTTAGATGTTTCTCCTCTCCGTGCTCTTCCTTACGGATATTATATGCAAACTTATGGCGAGGCTTTTCGACTCTTCAGGCCATCTGGCCTTTTTGATGGTACGTTTGGCGGTTTAAAGCTCCAGACATACAATCATTCATCGCTTTTCCGACTGCTTGAGCGGGTGATGCGAATCGCTCAGCAATTTCGCCGTCAGTAGTGTTTCATTGGAGCTTCATTTATCGACGCTTTCGCAACTTTAGCCTTCGCCCTTTGCCCTAAAATCTTCTCTTTTCCTAATGATGTAAAGTGGCCTGCTTTTGACCTCCAGGAATACCCTTCCAAGGTATTCGCCAATGATGGGGTTGCCCCGGTTTCGTGGACAGGTCGATAGGAGTCACGCCATGACCCTCAGACTGTCCATCGATGACCAACCCGACCAAGACCAGGCGCCGGTTTACGGCGCAGCAAAAGCAGGAGGCTGTAGCGCTCTGCCTCAGTGAGGGCCTCAGCTGCACGGCTGTGGCCCAGCGGCTGGGACTGCCCATCAGCAGCCTGGCCAAGTGGGTGAGGCAGGCCCGCATTGACCGGGGTGACTTTGGCCCACCTGAGCAGGGTCAGCTCACCAGCGAGGAGAGGGCCGAACTGGCCCGGCTGCGCAAGGAAAACCGCGAGCTCAGGAGGGAAAAGGATTTTTTCAGGCTGGCGGCAGCGCACTTTGCCAAGGAGCAGCTGCCGCCGAGAGGTTTCGCCTGATCGGCCAGCTGGCGGATCGCTTTTCGGTGGCCTGGCTTTGCCGGCAGCTGGGTGTGGCCCGCAGCGGCTTCTACGCCTGGCGGCAACGGCAGCAGAACCCTGGCCCACGGGCCCGGGAGAACGCAGTCATCACGGCCCAGGTGCAGGCGGTGTTTGAACGGCACCGTGGCTTCTACGGCGCACCACGCGTCCATCAGGAGCTCAGGGCCAGCGGCCTCAAGGTGGGCCGCCATCGCATTGCCCGGCTCATGCGCCGCTCAGACCTCAAGGCCAAGACCAGACGCGCGTTCAGGCCATGCCGCAACAGCACCAGCAAGACGGCCGGAATCGCGGAGAACCTGCTGCTGCAGGACTTCTCTCCCCTGGCGCCTAACCGCTGCTGGGCGGGTGACATCACCTACATCAGAACAACGGCTGGTTGGCGGTATCTGGCCGTCTGGATCGACCTGTACAGCCGCCGTGTGGTCGGCTGGGCCATGGGCGCCACAATGGAGGCCACATTGGTGCTGGAGGCCCTCAACCGGGCCCTGGGACACCGCCAAATCGAACCCGATCAACTCCTGATCCACACGGATCAAGGGAGCCAGTACCGGGCAACGGCGTACCGGCAGCTGCTGGAAGGCCGCAAGATCAGCTGCAGCATGTCGGCCAAGGGCTGCTGCTGGGACAACGCAGTGGTGGAGAGCTTCTTCTCCACCCTCAAGCACGAACTGGGCCTTGATGACGATGCCGAGATCCTGGCCAGCCCTCAGCAGCTGATCAGGGAAATGGCCTTCTGGATCGATGGTTACTACAACCGCGAGCGTCGTCACTCAACGATCGGCTACCTCAGCCCGATCGACTACGAGCAGCAGGCCATCAACACCCGTACACTCACACCCGTGTAGCCCTGACACCTGTCCACTGAATCGGGGTAAGCCCAGTCCCTCCCTCGTGCCAGCCAAGCTTCTGCCAGAGCCACAGTTCCCAGTGCGTTAATCAGCAGAACCTGGAGCAACGCCATCGCTAATGCGTGGTCTGGAGGAACTCCCAGTAGTAGAGGGATCCCCAATAGGTTGCGAAATAGAGGCGGGTAAACCGCTGGAGCGAAGGTTCCTGCCCCTGCCCACGCCAGGTCTGACCACTGCGGCCACCACCAGCCTGCAGCCAGTTGTCGAGCCCAGCCGACCGCCCATCCCAGGTGAAGAAAACCATCGGGAGTGTCCAATGGCACCCCAGCGATCCCAAGGGGCAGCCATACCAACAGAGCCATGGCCAACGCAGCCAGGGGGAGGGCACGACGTCCCATGGGACTGGTCATCACAGCTGTCATTCTGGGGTGATGCGCTTGGCCTTTTTTCTCGATAATCGAAGCATCAGCTCCCTGGGAAGCTTGCCTGACCCGGCGCTGGGTAATCCAGGCATCGGCGGCACTGAGTACGCCTTCCTGGCTGTTGTGCGTGCTCTGCAGGAGGGAGCCGTTCAACCCTTGCTGTTTCTGACCGCCAGCCAGGCCGTTGGCGATCTCGACACCATCGTCGTCGAGGATCTTGCGTCTGCCATCATCCGGGCTGAGGCCTCTCAGGTGGAGGCCCTGGTCTTTCGTCCTCTGGCACTGCGTCCAGCTGACTGGCGGGCCTTGAGCTCTACCACCATGCCGATGGTGGCGTGGTTACACAACCTCGGCTGTGCTGAGCAGGCGAGATTCGAATCCCTTCCCAACCTGCGATGGGTTCTTGTCAGTGGAGCCCAGCTGGATTTCTTCCGTCATAGCCGCCTCTCCCAGCGAGCCACCGTGATTGCTAATCCGGTTGCTGTCACCCGTGATGATCTGGAGCCGCGTTCCTGGGCCGAAGCACAGAGTGCGCTTGATTTGGCCTATGTCGGCGCGCTCACGCCGTTCAAGGGCTTTGACCGTCTCGCCTTGAGCTGGGCTTCGATCGCCAGACGATGTCCCGATAGCCGTTTGAGGGTGTTTGGGGGGACCGATCTTTACGGGCCTAAAGCCGTGTTGGGTGTGTCCTCGACCTACGAACAGTATTGCCGCGATCTGCTACGGCGCAGTGGTTTTGCCGATCGTGTCGTCTTTGAAGGACGGTGTGGCCTGGAGCGTTACTCCGCCTACCACGGGATCGCCGTTGGCGTTGTGAACCCAAGCGGCCGTGACGAGACTTTCTGCCTGAGTGCAGCGGAATTCAGCGCTTGTGGCATACCGGTGGTGACGGCTCGCCGCCATGCCCTGGTGCAGACGGTGCTCCATGGCCAGACAGGCCTCCTGGCCAGGAGTGATCGCGAGCTCGCAGATCACTGTGTTGCCCTCATCCAAAACCCGCAGTGGGCTTGGCAGTTGGGTTTGGCCGGCCACAAGCACGTGCATCGGAGATTCAACCCCGATCAGGTCAGGGCCGACTGGCTTGCCTTGGTGGCTGCAATCCGTTCTCAGCAACGTCTACCCCTCACCCCGGTGAGTACCCCCTTGAACCACGAGCACCGCTGGTTGCGTCAGCTTTGGGGATGGCTTCTGGTTCTGCCAGGCTGGCCTAGCTGGCCTTCTGTCAAGGTGTTTCTCAAGCGCTTTACTCAAGGCCATCGCCAACAGCTGCAGCCGCAGGGTGTCGCAGTGCTTGTAGCTGCGGTGGTCCTGCTGGTCTGGATTCTGGTGGTGGCCGGCAAATTTGGAGGTAATCCTTCGGGGTTAGCCCGAATCGGGGATCAGTTGCCCCTCTCCCCACGCTTGGCGGGTCAAGAGGTTGTGATCTTGCAAGGTAAGCGCGGTAACGACGGGCAGCAGTTTTTAAGCCTGGCCCTTGATCCTTTGCAGCGCGAGGCCACCACCACAGCCACCCTCGACAACCCGGTCTATCGGGGTAAGCGCGTGCTGTATCCACTCCTTGCCTGGATGCTGGGGTTGGGACAACCTCATCTAATTCTGTGGAGCATGGGCCTGATCAATGCGGGCTGCATGACTGCAGCGGCTTGGTTGGTGGCCCGCTGGGCTTTGTTGCATCAGCGTTCACCGGCTTGGGGGCTGGCGGTTTTGTCCCTGCCGGGATACTGGATCACACTCTCCCTGAATACGGCTGATCTGTTGGCCACCACTCTGATGTTGTCAGCTGCGGTGGCCTGGAAGCAGCAGCATTTGGGTCGGCTCTGGAGCAGCCTTGCTGCGGCACTTTTGACCCGGGAAACTGCTGCCCTGGCTTGGGCCAGCAGTATCTGGGCAGCGCTGAAGCAGAGGGCCTGGCGCCTCGTGATGCCGCTGGTGTTGGTCCCGTTGCCCTGGCTGGTGTGGACCACCGCTCTGAGCCGTCGGTTTCCATCCGTCACGGATCAGGCCTTGGTCAGCCTCCACTTCGGTTGGCCATTGCTGGGGATCTTCCGCAAAGCCGGCAAGTTGCTGTGGTGGGGCTCCCCAGTGGCATCCATGCCAGTGCTGGAACGCCTGTTTGATGCTTTGAGCTTTGGATTGTGGTTAAGCGGCCTGGCGTTGCTGATACGTGTGATGTGGACTGACCGCTATGGCAGTTGGTTGCGCAGTGCGGCAACGCTCTATGGGCTGACGGCGTTGTGCACCACCCTTCAGATCTTGGCGCGTTTCCCTGACTACACCAGGGTCTGGATTGATCTCTCGTCTTTGGTGCTGCTGGCTGCGGTGATGGACCCCAGCCGTGTCTTCAAGCTGTATTTGATTGCTGCGTCTGTTGTGAGCTTGGGGTACTGGGTGGGTTTTGCTTTGATGGCTCCATGAGGCGGTTGTTCAGCTGCTGGACTATCAGCCCCAGGTCTTCGGGAGCAATCCCCCGTTTCTTCTTGGTTGGTGGACAGCCGTGATGGGTCGTCAACGACAAGTCGATTGTTGCTTGCTGGTGCCCTTGTATCGGCCAAGTCTGAGCCGCGCTGAAGCGCTCTCTCTGGTGATCAGTCATGGCCGAGGAGGGTTGGCCGCTGATTTGTTTTTGCTCCACCCTCCATCCTTGACTCCATTCGTCACCCAGTTGAGAGATTGGTTCCTCAAGCACACGCCTGGATCACCATGCTTTCAGAGCCTTGAGTTCGAGGAGGAGCATTTCAGCAGTCTCGAGACTTACAGCGCATTGATGCTAAACCCGTCTCTATATGAGCGTCTTTCAAGCTATGTATGGATGTTGGTTGTTCAGACGGATGCTCTGCTGCTGTCTGATCACTGGAGCGATTGGTTGACATGCCCCTTGAGCTATGTCGGTGCCCCTTGGTTTGAAGGACTGCATCGGCCCTCTCAGCCCCTGCGGCTGATCGGCGGTGGCAATGGTGGCGTTTCCCTGCGGCGGATCGCCGATTGCTCGGCTGTCTTGCATCGCGGAGGATGGCTCTATCCGGCGTTACGTGCACTGGAGCGTGCCTGTCTCCCACGTCAACGTTTTCGAGCTGAGATACGTGCACTGCGGCATTGGACGTTTCGTGCAGGTTCCCCGAACACCATTCCGGTGTTTGAGGATCTGTTCTGGAGCTTTTCTGCACCAGTTTTACAGCCTCAGTTTTTGGTGGCTTCCGCCCTTCAGGCAGCGAGGTTTGCGTTTGAAACGGAGCCCCGTCACCTTTGGACGCTCACCGGTTCTTTGCCTGTGGCGTGCCACGCCTATGAGCGCTACGACCGAAACTTCTGGTTCACCATGTTTGAGCAGGACCACACGTTGACGTCACCTTTTCAAGGCCTTGCAAGCAGCTTGTACGAAGCCTGCCGCCGTTTCCCCTTGGCCGGGGTGACATGTCGCCCATGAGCACTTGGCTGCTGCCTCTACGCCAAGTGAAGCGGGGCATCACCCGCGCTGCTTTGTTGGTTGAACGCTTCCGCTACGCCTCCGTCTGGGAGCGTTTGGTTGATGACTCAGAGGCCAATCGTCACATTGCTGAATTAATCCTGGGTCGTCAGCCTTTGCTGGTGGGTCGTATCGGTCATACCGAGGGACGAATTGTCGGTGAAGCCCTTCTGCGGCGTGGATCTTTCGGAAGGATGACACGCAAAGAAGCTCATGCTTATTCGGGCATCTTTCCGGTGGATCGCCGTCTTCTATGTGCGTTTGCTGAGCGCTATGCCGACGCCATCGGTCAGGCGGATCTCTTGGGATTTTGGCAAACCAGCTATCAGGCCAGGTTGCTGCATGACCGTTACCGGGGAATTCCGCTCACCCGCCTTGCGGCGTTAGAGCCGTATTTGCATGATCAGCCCTGGTCACAGGCGCTGCAGGGCCTTCGAGTGCTTGTGGTGCACCCCTTCGCCGCCACCATCGCGAACCAGTACGACATGCGTCGGCGGGCCCTGTTTGCGGATCCCCAGGTGTTGCCAGCGTTCACGCTTCAGGTCTTGGCGCCTCCTCAGACTCTGGCTCCGGCCACAGGTGGTTTTTCATCCTGGCTACAGGCCTTGGATGCGCTGGAACAGGCTGTGTTGTCCTGTGATTTTGACGTTGCCCTCTTGGGCTGCGGCGCCTACGGCCTTCCCCTGGCGGCGCGGATCAAAGCCGAGGGCCGGCAGGCGATTCATCTCGGTGGCGCTCTCCAGGTGTTGTTCGGTATCCGTGGACGCCGCTGGGATCAGATGCCGCAGTTTCAGGCTCTGATGACGGATGCCTGGGTGAGGCCATCCATTGCGGAGACACCGGATTCCGCCTCCCAGGTGGATGGTGGGTGCTACTGGTAGGGCCGTTTACGCTGCTAGGGCCGCGCTGGTCGAATCCAGCGACCACGCCTCCCCGGTGTATGAAAACCGCCCTGATCACCGGTATCACCGGCCAAGACGGCAGCTATCTGGCGGAGCTGCTGCTGGAGAAGGGGTATGTGGTGCATGGCATCAAACGCCGGGCCAGCAGCTTCAACACCAGCCGCATCGATCATCTGTATCAGGATCCCC
>Ga0194123_10005103_pt1 | contig 14308 bp, 12 predicted proteins | sample TA2MahsurfametaG_5_FD_155479 | JGI IMG/M metagenome (GOLD analysis project Ga0194123, IMG submission 155479) | Freshwater microbial communities from Lake Tanganyika, Tanzania - TA2015023 Mahale A surface | ecosystem: Environmental > Aquatic > Freshwater > Lake | place: Tanzania: Lake Tanganyika... | reverse complement strand
GCAAGCGGATATCCTGTCCGGCAGCCTGAAGACTTTGCTGAGCAGCGACCAAAGGGCGGATGCCCTTGTCTTCCAACATGCGCGCGGCGACGCCCACCGTGATTGGACCATGCGGTTCGAGCAGCGGCTTTAATTTGTCCGTATCAACGCCCGATCCTGCAACGAGGCGGATTTTATCAGGTGCAACGCCAATCGCTTCGACGGCCGCGCGGTCATCCGGATTTTGGACAACGGTGATCGTCGACGGTCGATTTAAGAGCAAGCGCAGAGCGGTTGACAGGCCAAAGCGGAGAAGGCGGCCAACGGGGTCGAGGCCGATAAAGCCGGAACCAAGGCCAGCAATCGTATTGACGCTCGGTAGCTTAAAACCGGTTGCCGCAAGCTGCCCGAAAATGATCGGAGCGAGCGCGACGTGATGCACGACATCAGGTCGTAAATATCTGTAAAGATTGTGAATTTCGATGATATCTCGAATAATTTGATGGGGCTTTCGGCGTAATTTGCTCCAGCCGAGTTCATGGAAAATGAACCCTTCGGAAAGGATCGGCGCACGATAGCCGATATCGCGGGTCGCGACATGAACCTCGAACCCGACATCCCGCGCGGCGCGCGCCATCGGCAGCCGATGCGAGACAAAGTATCGGTCATCAGTAACGAGGAAAAGGAGACGGGGCACGAAGTGAACTTGCGGGTGAGAGAGGACCGGAGATTGGACCCGCGCGTCTTTACAGCGTGAAATCTGACAGATTTATGAATGGAAGCGCCCCATTCCGGTCCTATTTTGGCGTCATGAGGCACCATTCATGATCTTCGGAAAGTGACGAGATCATGGACGTGATCGGTTTGATATAGTATGCGGCTTTGCGTCGAATGTCCGTCACGCGCTTGGCCTATGACCGTCATTCCGAAACGTTCCGCATGGACCGGGCCATTTCCTAAAGATGCCCGCCCTCCATTTCAGATAAGGACTGAATAAAGTGACTTCTTACGCCCTTGTCGGAGCTTCCGGCTATATTGCGCCCCGCCATATGAAAGCGATCAAAGAGACGGGCGGTGATCTCGTTGTGGCTTTTGATCCGAATGATTCAGTTGGTATTCTCGATAGCCATTTTCCGGACGCGCATTTCTTCACCGAATTCGAGCGTTTTGATCGTCATGTCGATAAGTTGAAACGCAAAGGTGAGCGGCTTGATTATGTCGCAATTTGCTCGCCGAATTATCTCCATGACGCGCATTGCCGCTTCGCTCTTCGCTCAGGCGCGGACGCGATTTGTGAAAAGCCTTTGGTGCTGAATCCATGGAACATTGACGGCCTTGCCGATATCGAAAATGACACGGGCAAAAGGATTTTTTCAATTTTGCAACTGCGCTTGCACCCGGCGATTATTGCGCTTCGTGACAAATTTGCCAATTCAACGAAGCGTCACCAAGTTCAATTAACATACTGCACCTCGCGCGGGCGGTGGTATCACGCCTCATGGAAAGGTCATGACTCAAAATCAGGCGGCGTGGCCACGAATATCGGCGTGCATTTCTTCGATATGCTCGGCTTCGTTTTCGGCAAGGTTTTGTCAAATCATGTCCATCTCAAATCGCCCGAACGTGCGGCCGGTTTCTTGGAATGTGAGCGCGCCGATGTGAGCTGGTTCTTGTCGGTTGATCGCAATGATTTGCCCGAGAGTGTGCAGGGCAAGAAAACCACCTATCGCTCAATTACGGTTGATGGCGAAGAGGTCGAATTCTCCGAAGGGTTCACCGATCTCCACACCCGCTCTTATGAAGAAGTGCTCAAGGGACGGGGCTTTGGCCTGGACGCGGTGCGTCCTTCAATCGAAATCGTCTCGAATTTCCGCCACCATGCGATTGAAACGCATTCAGGCATCGTTCATCCCTTCGCCCGTAAAGCCTCCGCCGTATGAGTGAAATGAAAGAAGATCCACGCTTTCCCGGCGTGCTGATTCATGAATCAAGTTATGTGGATGACGGCGCGGTGATTGGACCGCGCACGAAGATTTGGCATTTCTGCCATATCCTCGCAGGGACTGTGATCGGCGAGAATTGCTCTATTGGCCAGAACGCCATGATCGGTCCGAAAGTGCGGCTCGGCAATGGCTGCAAGATCCAGAACAATGTCTCGCTTTATGAGGGCGTCGAGCTGGCAGACGATGTTTTTTGCGGGCCGAGCTCGGTCTTTACGAATGTTTTAAACCCTCGTGCGCATGTGAACCGCAAAGCGGAGTTTCGCGTGACGCCTGTTGGACAGGGTGCCACCATCGGCGCGAATGCCACGATCGTTTGTGGTCATAAGCTTGGCGCCTACTGCCTGATCGGCGCAGGCGCGGTGGTGACCAAAGATGTGCCCGATTTTGCCTTGATGTTGGGAACACCGGCGCGGCGTGTGGGGTGGATGAGCCGGGCCGGTGAAAGGCTTGAAGCGGATCTAATCTGCAAGGCAACGGGTGAACGCTATTTTGAAAATGGTGCGGGTGCGCTCGCGCTCGCGAGTTGAGGAGAAAACGAGTGGATCTTCGCGGTAAAAAATTTGTGGTGATTGGTGGCGCAGGCCTTATCGGTTCGCATGCTGTTGATCAGCTCGTCAAAGAAGATGTCAGCAAAATTTTGATTTACGATAATTTCGTGCGCGGCATGATGGAGAATCTTTCCGGCGCTTTGAAAGATCCTCGTGTGAAAATTTTCGAAGCGGGCGGCGACATCACGCAGACTGATATTCTTGATGCGGCGCTTAAAGGTGCCGATGGTGTGTTCCAATTTGCGGCGCTTTGGTTGTTGCAATGCCATGATTATCCGCGCACGGCATTTGAGGTGAATGTGAAGGGCATGTTCAACGTGCTCGATTCATGCGTGCGCAACTATGTGAAGCGCCTTGTATGGTCTTCATCAGCTTCGGTTTATGGTGATGCTGTTGAAGAGCCGATGACGGAAGACCATCCGTTCAACAATAAGAATTTTTATGGCGCGACGAAAATTTGCGGTGAAGCGATGGCGCGTGCCTATCACTTCCGTTATGGCCTTGATTATGTGGGCCTGCGCTACATGAATGTCTATGGCCCGCGTCAGGATTATCGCGGGGCTTACATTGCCGTCATCATGAAAATGCTGGATGCGATTGATCGCGGCGAAGGCCCGACGATTTTGGGCGATGGCTCGGAAGCCTTTGATTTCGTGGCAGTTGAAGATTGCGCACGTTCAAATCTCTGCGCCATGCGGTCTGATGCAACAGATCGTTTCTATAATGTTGGCACGGGCAAGCGCACATCACTCAAAGAAATCGCTGAAATGCTCTTGAACCTCACGGGTTGCAATCAACCAATCAATTACGCGCCACGTTCGCAAGCGACCCTTGTGCGAAACCGCGTCGGCTCGCCGGTGAAGGCCTCTAAGGAAATCGGGTTCACCGCGAAAATCGATCTTGAAGAAGGTTTGCGTCGCTTGATCGATTGGCGCGCGAACCACAAGGCTGAAGTTGAAGCCCGCCGCGCGAAATCGGCCTAAGAGCAGAAAGCGTTCCGTTATGACCATGGCAAAAAGAACCGTTCAAATTGCGCTTCCCTCAATGGGTGAAGAAGAATGGCAAGCCGTGCGCGCGCCGATTGAATCAGGCTGGCTGACCCAAGGCCCAAAAGTGGCCGAGTTTGAAAAGCAGTTTGCCGATCGTCACAATGTGAAACACGCGCTTGCCACAACAAGCTGCACGACCGCATTGCATCTCGCACTCGCGGCGATGGATATCGGTCCGGGTGATGAAGTGATCGTGCCGTCTTTCACATGGGTCTCGACCGCCAATGCGATCCTCTATCGCAATGCGACGCCCGTGCTTTGCGATGTTTATCCGCGCACGAATAATATTGATCCTGCTTCTGTTGCTTCGAAACTCACAGAACGCACAAAGGCGGTGATGCCCGTGCATCTTTTTGGCCTCTGTGCCGATATGGATGCGCTTCGGGCAGTTTTACCAAAACATGTGAAAATTGTTGAAGATGGTGCCTGCGCTGCCGGCGCATCCTACAAAGGCACGCTTGCTGGTGCGTTAGGTGATGCCGGCTGTTTCTCCTTCCATCCGCGCAAGTCTATTACGACGGGCGAGGGCGGCATGATGACGACGGTTCATGATGATGTGGCGGCGAAAGCGCAGATTTTGCGTAATCATGGCGCTTCGATTTCTGAAGAGCAACGTCATCGCGGGGCGCAGCCTTATCTTCTGCCAGACTTTGATGAATTGGGTTACAATTACCGCATGACCGATATTCAAGCGGCAGTCGGTCTTGTGCAGATGACGAAGCTTGATCGCTTTATCGATGAGCGTGATGCGGCTGCGCGTCATTATCGTCAGGAACTCGCGGATATTGAATGGCTCCATCAACCTGTTGTGCCCAATGATGTGCGCCATGCGTGGCAAGCTTATGTGACTTATGTCGATCCGAAGCTTGCACCGTTACCCCGCAATGAAATCATGGCAAAGCTTCACGCGCGCGGTGTTGCGACACGTCCCGGCACACATGCCATCCATATGCTCGGCTATTATCGTGATCGTTATGGCATCAAGCCGGATGATTTCCCGGGTGCGAAGGCTTGCGAGAACAACACAATGGCGATCCCGCTCCATAATCGCATGAATGAAGATGATTATGCTTATGTGATCGAGTGTTTGTGCGATATTGCGAAGGGGCATTGATATGAGTTCTCCCCAATGGCTCGATGATCTTCTCGGTGTGAGCGCGCCGACGGAAGGTGCCAGCGTAACCGCGCATGGCCACAAGATCACAACAATCGCAGGCATTACACGCTCAGCGGAATTTGTTTCCGCCGCGCAAGAGCAGACGCGCGAAACCTTCGGTTTCAAATGGGCGAAGCGCGATACATTTGAGGGCTCGGTTGCTGATCACATGCGCAACTGGCTTGTGCAAAAATATGGTGACGTTCCGCATGCACCTTGGTTCTTTAAAGATCATGGTCCGCATCCGATCATTCTTGATGCCGGCTGTGGCGCGGCGTTGTCTGGCATTGCGCTCTTCGGTCCGGTGATGGACCGTGTGCGCTATCTTGGTGTTGATGTGTCAACCGCCGTCGATGTGGCGAAGAAACGTTTTGAAGAACGCGGCTGGCAAGCGGGTTTCATTCAATCGGATTTGAATCAGATTCCGGTCAAAGAGCGCTCGGTTGACATCGTTTTCTCTGAAGGTGTTCTGCATCACACGGACGATACATTCAAAGCGCTCGAAGCGGTGACAAAACATGTCAAAGTTGGCGGCCGTGTCGTTTTTTACGTCTACCGAAAAAAAGGCCCGGTGCGCGAATATACGGATGATTATATCCGCGACAAATTGCAGAGGATGACGCCGGAAGAGGGTTGGAAGGCGATGGAGCCTTTGTCCGAACTCGGTAAGATTTTGGGTGATCTGAATATCGAAATCGATATCAAAAACAAAATCGATCTTCTTGAAATTCCGGTAGGTAAAATTAATCTACAACGATTTTTCTATTGGCATGTACTCAAAGCGTTTTATCGTCCCGAGATGACGCTCGATGAAATGAACCATATCAATTTCGATTGGTATGCTCCGAAAAATGCGCGTCGCCATACGGTCGAGGACGTGCGGGGCTGGTGCAAGATACTGAACCTCGAAATCGAACATGAATTCGCTGAAGAAGCGGGCATCAGCGTGATCGCAAGATTGAAATAACATGTGCGGCATTGCGGGCATTTATAATTTTGACGGCGCGCCTGCTTCACCGGTGACGGTGAAAGCGATGACGGATGCGATTACTCATCGTGGACCCGATGGCGAAGGTCAATTTACCGATGGTCCTGTCGCACTTGGCCATCGCCGGTTGTCGATCATTGATTTGTCGGACGCTGCGCATCAGCCGATGCCGTCAGCTGATGGTCGTTTGGTCATCACCTATAATGGCGAAGTCTATAATTTCCAGGAATTGCGCATCGACTTAGGAGCCAAGGGTCATGCCTTCCGCTCGCGCGGTGATAGCGAAGTGCTTGTGACAGCTTTACGCGAATGGGGTGATGCGGCGGTTTCGAAATTCAATGGAATGTTTGCCTTCGCGGTGTGGGACCGCGCCGAGAGGCGGCTTGTGATTGCGCGCGACCGTTTCGGCGTGAAGCCCGTCTATTATTGGAGCGATGGCAAGACCTTGCTTTTTGCTTCGGAGATCAAAGCGTTTCTCAAATTTCCGGGATTTAAAGCGAAGGTCAATCGTAGAAATCTCGTGGAATACATGACCTTTCAGAATTTCATCTCCGATCAGACTTTGTTTGAAGGCGTGCGCATTCTACCCGCAGGTTCGATGCTTGTGATCGAACAAGGCATGCGTGATGTGCCGGAGCCCATTAAATATTGGGACTTCCGTTTTGTTGAAGATTCTTCGCTTACCGATCGCGCTGAAGTCGAGCGCGAAGTGGATCGTCTCTTTCAACAAGCGGTTAGTCGTCAGCTGATCTCCGATGTGCCGGTTGGCTCTTATCTTTCAGGCGGCATGGATTCCGGTTCGATCACGGCGATTGCGGCGCGGCAGCGCCCGATGATTCACACCTTCACCGTCGGCTTTGATATGTCGTCTGCGTCCGGCATTGAGATGGGTTTTGACGAGCGCAAAGCCGCTGAGCGCATGTCATATAAATTCAATACCGAACATTATGAAATGGTGCTCAAAGCCGGTGATATGGAGCGTTGTCTCAAATCGCTCGTGTGGCATTTGGAAGAGCCGCGCGTCGGCCAATCTTACCCGAATTATTATGCCGCAAAGCTCTCAAGTCGTTTTGGTAAAGTCGTGCTCTCCGGCGCTGGCGGTGATGAGCTCTTTGCTGGCTATCCATGGCGTTATTATCGCGCCGCGACCGCACGCGGCTTTGATGATTATGTCGATCGTTATTATGAAAATTGGCAGCGCCTTGTGCCGTCCGAATCCTCTGCGGCTTTGCTTGCACCACTTGGTGTAGAAGGTGCGTCATGTGACCCGCGCGAGATTTTCCGTCGCGTGTTTGATCATCATGATGCGGAATTGAAGACGCCGCAGGATTACATCAATCACTCGCTTTATTTTGAAGCGAAAACTTTTCTGCATGGTCTTCTTGTTGTCGAAGATAAGCTTTCGATGGCACAATCGCTCGAAAGCCGCGTACCGTTTCTCGATAATGATCTTGTTGATTTTGCCGGTCGTGTGCCCGTCAATATGAAGCTCGCGAATTTGGGCGAAGTGATCAAGATTGATGAGAACACACCTGGCTCAAAAACTGCAACCTATTTTGGCAAGACCAATGACGGAAAACTCATTCTCCGCTCGGTAATGGCGAAATATATTCCCGAAGAGATTGTGCAAGCGTTAAAGCAGGGTTTCTCAGCGCCTGATGCGAGCTGGTTCCGCGGCGAAAGCATTGATTATGTGCGCCGCATTTTGATGAATCCGAATGCACGGCTTTGGTCTTATCTTGATCGCACGACCGCCCAATCTTTGATCTCGGATCATCTTGAAGGACGACAAAATCGGCGCTTGCTAATCTGGTCGCTTCTTTATCTCGAAGTTTGGCTTGAGACATTCGGGGTTTGATGATGTCCGATCCCATCGCCGAACTTGCCTTGGAATTGCAGAGGCTCAAAGAGCAGCGCGATCATGAGTTGCGCGCGACATTTGACCGTTCGCTGCCCTTTGCAGACGCTCAGTTTGATCGCTGGGACCGCGCGAAGACTTTGGGTTTTGGTGATAAGACGAGTATTTATGATTCAAGTTTCATCTTTGGTGACGTGAAGGTTGGCGTTGAAACCTGGATTGGTCCTTTCACATTGCTTGATGGTTCAGGCGGCGGTCTTACAATTGGGGATCATTGTTCAATCTCTGCCGGTGTTCATATCTATACACATGATACAGTGCTCTGGGCCGTGTCAGGCGGCGTGCAGCAGGCACGCAAAAGTGCAGTGAAGATTGGATCAAACACCTATATCGGTGCCCAGAGCGTGATTGTTGCTGGGATCACAATCGGTGAACGTTGTGTAATCGCTGCCAATTCTCTGGTGAACCGTGATGTTCTCGATGGCACGATTGTGGGCGGTACACCGGCACGCAAACTTGGACATGTCGAAGGCGAAGGCGCTCAAGCAAAGCTTGTGTTTGATCGAAAGGATCAAAACACATGAACGTCAGCGAACAATATCAAGAGTGTGAGCCACGCCGCCTTCTCATGATCGGTTATGACAGTCTTGAGAAACTTGTCTCAGACGGAAAAATTCGTCTTGATGATATCAAGACGCTTGAGCTGCAGTTCAATTTTGGAAAAATGTTCGACGAAGTTTTGTATATTGTTCCCTTTGGCCGAAAAAACGATGAGCGGCGTGTCAGCGATACAATTCTTTATCGCGAATTGGCTTTCAAGCGGAACGGATCAGGGTTTCGTAAGCTTCTCGCGGGATTACGCCATGTCCGTGCGGCTATCGCCTTTTTGAACAGGGCCGTTTCAGACTTTAAGCCCGATGTGGTGCAAACTATTGGGCCTCATTATACGGCAGCACTTGCGCTTTTCGCGCGTAAGGTCCGCGCATTGCCAAAAGTCTGTTTCATTGAAGCCTATTGGGAAGATATTTTGCCCTGGCAGAATTATTTTCATCCCCTCATCAGACGGCTTCTGCCTTTCTGGTATCGGATCGTCTATCGTCTTTTTGATCGTTATTCGGGCGCACCTTCTCTGGCACCTGAATTCTATACACGGCGCGGTATGGCGATTGAAAAAATTTCACCATGGATCCAGCCTTTGGATTTTTCTGAAGTCAATGAAGCGCAGGCATCGGATGCGCCAGAGTCGATGCTGAATGCGGCAATACCGCGTATCGTGGTGTTAGGTCGCTTGCATCCTGAAAAACTAGCGCCCGATGCATTTCATATTTTTGCTGATGCCGTTCAAAAAGATCTCAAAGGAACATTGATTTTTGTTGGCGATGGTGCTGACCGTTCGGTCATTGAACGAGAAGTGAAGGCGCGCGGCTTACAGGATCGCATTGTGATCACGGGGCAGGTTTCGCATCGTATCGCGATGGCAGCCTTGAAAGCGAGTGACTACTCAATTGCGCCTATGCAGGGTTCAGCGCTTCTTGAAACTTTAGCGGCCGGGATTCCCACAATTGCCTATGATCATGAGACACATGCGGCGCTTATTGAGACCGGTGTGAATGGCATTCTCGTGCCTCACCGCAACATAAAGGCGGCGGCTTATCAATTACGCGAATTACTGAGTGATCCCGTCTCGGCCAAAGCACTCGGGCAAAAAGCATATGAACGCGTTGCCGAACGCTATAATGTCAATGCGATGCGTAAGCTTTTGAAAACATCTTTCATTGATGCCTATCAAGTGCGTATTAAAAATCCAATGCGTTCTGTGAAGCCGCATGAAGAAAGTCTTGTTGCATGACAGGACGGTTTCTCTTTGTCGATGTGAACGCAAGCTTTGTCAATCCAACGCGCAATCTCTTGCCATTAGCCTTTTTGAAGACGGGAGATGTTTGCTTCTTTGGCCCAGGCTATGTATCATCCGAATGTTTAGCGCGAGGGCTCTCCTCCTTTATTGATCAAGAGGGTCCCTTTGATGTTGTGATTTCGAACACGGTAGTCCTCTTCTCAGATAGCGGCGATCCGGCTCATTATGCAGCAACACTTTTGGCGTCTTATGCCTATCATGGTCCGAAAGAGGATTTGCTTTATCTCCCGATCATCGCGGAGCAATTCTCTGCACTGACCTTGCCGCGCGTGGCTATTCTCTTAGAAAATGATGTTTATAATTGGACTTCTAATGAAGCTGATAAGATTTCAGCCCGTTCCGATTTCTTAATTGGATTTGGCGAAGAATTTTCGCCACTCCGCGCAGACCTTCCGCATCTCCATCAAGAGCGGTTTGCGAAAAGCGCCACAGATGTCTGGACGGATTTTTCACGAAGCCACCAGAATAAAATTGCTTCGCTGCTTCATTTTATTTCAGATGCCGAGTTTCTGATTTCTCCGCTTTCATCGCGGACCTTGCCTTGGTCTGTCATGGGTGTGCAATATCACGCACGTTCAGTGGCGCAGGATGCGTTGAAGCGCGCGGGTATTGATCCGGTAACCGATACGAAATTTCGTAAATTTATTTCGCTTTTGAAAAAAACCCATATGATGCGGGGTGAGAAGCGCTGGGTTCAAAAAGCACTCAATTCTAACTTTATGTCGCGCTTAGCGCAAACGCGTTATTCTTTTACCTGCGGCTCAGGCTTGGAAATTCCCATTCGAAAATTTTTCGAAATTCCCGCGGTTGGAAGTCTATTGGTATGTCGTGCCTTTAAAGGGTTTGGAGCTGCAGGTTTCAGTGATGGCGTGAATTGCCTTGTCGCCGAACCTGACGATCTTGCTGATGTGCATTTTGAACTGACTGCTCATCCCGAGCGCTATGAATCAATGGCACGTGCTGGTCAGAAGCTTATTCTTGAAAGCCATTCCGTTGATGCGCGGGCGCGTGATTTGAACGCTATCCTCAATGCGATCACTGCAAAAACATTTCACGGCAGTCAATGGATTGCTGGACGTCATATTTTGCGATTGCCGTCCGAGCCGGGTACCAAATCATGATGGCTTCACTTGGAAGGCTCTTTGCCGACATCTACCGGCTTCGAGGCTATCGTTTGCCTCTTCTCGTTTTCTTGACTTTCTTGAATGCACTTTTTGATGGAGCAACGGTGGCTGTTTTATTGCCACTCCTGAAATCAATTGGGGGTGTTGTGGGCGCGGGTGATGATTGGCTCTCGCAAGCGATGACCTACATCTTATCGATTGTCGGACTGCAGATGACACCGATGAGCATCGCCGGCTTTGGTGTTGTTCTCATTGTCGTCGGCGCGGTGATTTTTCTGGTTCAGGCGCATTTGAGCGCGAAAATGCAAACCGATTATGTTGCCCATTGGCAGCGGCGGCTTTTTCAATCTTATTTCCACGCTGAATTTGATTTCTTTAGAACACGGCGTGCGGGCGATCTTATTGCAGCGGCGATTATGGAACCCGTCCGTCTCGGCGGTGCGTTTTATCAGGCCAATCTTATTCTTTCTTCGGTTCTCTTTATTGGTGTTCAAATTGCTGTCGCTCTTGTGATCGCGCCTTTAGTGGTTGCGTTATTGTTTAGCGCCGGCGCATTTCTGTTTTTGATTTCTGTGGGTCTTGTGAAGCGTGGATTGATGATTGGTGAAGAAATGACGTTTGTGAATGCCGATCTTCAATCCGATGCAAATGAACTGGTGCACGGCGCGAAATTCGTTAAAGCTACGGCTACGGAGTCCCGAGCGGTAGAGCGTTTATCGAAAACGATTAATCGCTTTCGGGATCTCACCTTTGCAAATGCATTCGATGTTCAGCTTGTGCGTGCGCTCTTTGAATATGCGAGCGCGCTTGTTGTCATTGCTCTTTTGGTCGCTGGTCCCTTGATGTTAGCCGTTGATGTCGGTGCCGTCATCGTCATCGTGGCCATGTTTGTGAGATTATTTCCGAAAGTCACGGGGTTGCGGCAATGCCAACAATCAATCAGTCTCGTGTTACCGGCCTTCGATGCTGTGCTCGCCATGGAAAAAGATGCGAAATCTTCGATGGAGATTTTGGAGAGTCCTCAATCGCATGTTGATCATAAAGTAGAACCCGTTCACATCAAATTTGATCATGTGGCGGTCGCGATTGAGGGGCGTGAAGTTCTACGTGACGTTTCTTTTTCGATCGCTGCAGGTGAGCTTGTTGTTTTGATGGGTCCGACGGGTGCGGGGAAGACCACTTTGGTCGATGGGCTTCTTGGCTTACGTCGTTTGAGCGGTGGGCTTATCGAGATTGATCACCACTCTATGGATTCGGTTTCCATGCCGGATTGGCGTCGGTCCATCGGATATCTCGGGCAGGATCCTTTGTTGTTTCATGCGTCGATCAAAGAGAATCTCCAATGGGTTCGTCCAGACTCTGATCCTTCAATGATGAATACGGCATTGAATCGTGCAGCCGCCACTTTTGTCGAACGACTTCCCCGTGCCTTTGACACAATTGTCGGCGATGCCGGAAGCCGTTTGTCCGGCGGCGAACGGCAAAGAATTGCCTTGGCGCGCGCACTTCTCGGTGCGCCACGCTTGCTGGTTCTTGACGAAGCCACGAGCGCGCTTGATGCAGAGACGGAAGCGGGCGTTGTTGAAACCATTGCGAGATTGAAAGGTCAGATGACCATCATTGCGATCACCCATCGTCCGGCTTTACTCTCGGTTGCTGATCGCGTCATTGAAATCAAGGATGGTCGAGCCACCGAGCTTAATCATGATGCTTTGAAAGCTCATTAGAGAGGCAGATCTATGTTGACAGCGCCGCTTCCTTTTATTGATTTGCAGTCTCAACGTGCGCGGATCGGTCAAGCGATAGATGTGGGGATATTACGCGTGGCCGCGCATGGTCAATATATAATGGGTCCGGAAGTTAAAGACCTCGAAGAGGATTTGAAAAATTTTTGTGGAGCCAAACATTGCATCACGGTTGCGAATGGCACAGAGGCTTTGGCTATGCCTCTTATGGCAAAGCACGTTCGGCCTGGCGAAGCGATCTTGGTTCCTAGTTTTACTTTTGCTGCTACGGCTGAAGTTGTCGCATGGCTTGGCGCCACGCCGGTCTTTGTCGATGTGGATCAAGACACATTCACGATGACGATTGAGAGTCTTGAAGTAGGAATAACAAAAGCGAAGGCGCTGGGGTTAAAGCCCGTCGCTGTCATTCCGGTAGATCTCTTTGGTCAAGCCGCCAACTATGATTTGATTGAAGAGTTCGCTGCCGCTGATGGATTGTGGGTAATGAGTGACGCAGCGCAAAGTTTTGGCGGTGCTTACAAGGCACGAAAGATCGGCACGATCGGTCAAGTTACGGCGACGAGTTTTTTTCCGTCGAAGCCTCTGGGTTGTTATGGTGATGGCGGAGCGATTTTCACCGATGATGATGAGATGGCGTCGGTCCTCAAATCGTTGCGCGTGCATGGGCAGGGCAGCGACAAATATGACAATGTCAGAATTGGATTGAATGCGCGGCTTGATACAATGCAAGCAGCCGTTCTCATCGAGAAATTGAAAATCCTCGAGGATGAAATTAAAGCACGCAACGAGATTGCGATGCGCTATTCATCTGCACTTTCCGGCAATGTACAAGTGCCCGTTGTGGCGCAAGGCAATTACTCAGCATGGGCGCAATACACCATCCGTGTGCCCGCTCAAAAAAGACCGACGATCATGGCGGCGCTCAAAGAGCAGGGCATTCCGACAATGATTTATTATCCCAAACCGCTGCATCGCCAGACCGCCTATCGTGATTTTCCGGTTGCGGGAAATGGCTTGCCCGTCAGTGAACGTTTGGCTGATGAAGTACTAAGCCTGCCTATGCATCCTTATCTCGATCACGCATCGCAAAATCGTATCGTTGAGACTTTGATTTCTATCCAAAAGGCGCATCAGTGATGGGCTCTTTCATCATCCTTCTGTGGCGGATTTTTGCAACTCTCTCGGCACTTCTGGTTCTCGCCGGGATTTTGATTGCCGTTTTTCTTGATCAGTTGATCATGGTCGATATGCCGCTTCAAAAGGCAGATCATGCGATTGTCCTTGATGGTAACAATCAGCGTTTGTTGCGTGCGAAGGAATTGTTAGACCAAGGGCTTGTAAATGACATCTATGTCAGCAATGGCGAGCCGGCACGCCCCGATGATATTGATAAAATTGTTTCGAGCCTTGGCTATGCGCCGCCTGATCGAACAGAGATCAAAGTCAAAATATTAAATGCGGTTGGTGTGGCAGCAGAAAAAATCATTGTCTTTGGTGAGGGAAGCCTTGCCACTCGTGACGAGGCGAAAGCTTTGGCGGAGCGCTTTAAAGGCCAATCACCGCGTCTCATGCTTGTGACAACAAATTATCATTCGCGGCGCGCATTGGAAATCTTTGAGGCTGTGTTGCCAACTGCTTCAATCCAGGTCACCTGTCCGGGGGGCTGTGTGGCTCCCGCTGCTTGGTGGAAAGATCCGGCGGTTGCTGCGCAGTTTGTGCTCGAATTTGTAAAACACTTTTATTTCAGATTGGGTATGGTTGTTGTTTAAACCTGATCGAAAATCTGTTCAAAAGCTTTGATCATAATCTCCGGCGTATAATGCGCGACAACACGATTTCTATTTTTTAGACCTATCGCATCACGGTTATCTTTTGATAGTAATTTTATGGCTTCGATTTTATCTGAAAGTTCTTTTGGTTTGTGAGGGTCAACCAAATAAAGT
>Ga0194123_10005101_pt1 | contig 14315 bp, 22 predicted proteins | sample TA2MahsurfametaG_5_FD_155479 | JGI IMG/M metagenome (GOLD analysis project Ga0194123, IMG submission 155479) | Freshwater microbial communities from Lake Tanganyika, Tanzania - TA2015023 Mahale A surface | ecosystem: Environmental > Aquatic > Freshwater > Lake | place: Tanzania: Lake Tanganyika... | reverse complement strand
TAGCCGTAATGGGCTAGGCGGTTTTTTGTTGTACCCGAACTCCTCATCCGCCACCGTCGTAAGAAGATGTCTGGGGGCGTTCGCCAGCCCCGCTAGCCAACGCCCCCAGTCCCAGACGCCACGCTGACGCAGCAGCGACCAAGCCACCCACCCGAAACGGTAGCGATAACCCACCCGAAACGGTAGCCCTGACGGAAGGCGTGACGATAGACACAGCAATAACACTTGACCGAGTGCCATAAGTGCCCTATGATTAGACCTATGACCAACACACTGAAATGGGGCAAGGGCAGCAGCCGTTGCCACCTAATAGGCATAGTGCGAGACGGGCGACCGTGCGACACTGCCGAAGTAATGACCCAAATGGGTAAAGCCGTAGTGTTCGCCGTATCTGGTGGGCGTATGGCAAACCTACAAAACAAGGAAGGCGAAAGCGTCGGCGTACTCTTACCGATTACAACCACCCGACGCATAGAAGTAATCTTGGATTACTCCGACACCTACATAGTGCGTCGTATTCGCTACATACAAACGGGAAAAATGGCGCATACGGAAGTAGTAGAAGCAGAAAAATCAAACATCTACTGCGACGAACTAGCAGGTACGGTGCTAGACCTCTCTACTTGGAAATGATGCGCTAAACCAGCCAACCCCACCCCCCCAACGGGCGCACTTGCCAGAAACGGCAGGTGCGCCCGTTGTCGTTCGTACCCGTTCGCCGTCGTAGTCGTTGATGTCGGCTCATACGCCACCGTCGTAAGAAGAACTCGCTATCGGACTTGGCAGCCCCGCATGACGGCAGCCTCAGCCGTCAGGCGAGCCGATACACCAGAACAGTTCGGCAGTCAGGAAAAAGTTTGCGCTCAGCGTGACGACAGATACTCAGGAAATGACTTGACAAAGGTACTACTTATGCCCTATTCTTACGGTATGACAAACACACACACAAAAGTTCAGTGGGATGGAGAAATCCAGAACACTTGCACTTGCACGAAGTATGACCCCATAAAAGAAGAGTTCACAGACGAACCATCGGATTATTGCGACGGTTCGTGTTGGGATGACACACTGCACTTATTCCAGTGCGAAATAAAATCGTGGTGGGAAGGAAATCCGACTGACAACTGGCGAGTAAACGGACTGCCACTATGGAACCGTTCGGTATCTGGCGAGTTCACAGCAAAGAACATTCCCGACTTCATTCGTGGCATTACCGTAAACGCAGAATGGCGACTACGCTACAAGTTGGAAAACGAAGTTCTTCACTGCCACTTGTCGCACCACGATGTCCCAACAGGGCGTTCTTACACGGTTCACTATGGCACTGATAACGGTGACGAATAATGCGTACCACAGCAAAGTGCGCTTGCGCTAAGAACCTAGACGGAAGCGTGACAACCTTGTTATGCCCGATACACGCCGACACTGACCCGTGCCACACGGTGGCACTCATTACAGGGAAACGGCGAAAAGGTTCAGTTCGTCGTAATCGTTGTTCGCAGTGTGGTTGGCAGGGGAAGAAATGACCGTCACGCTTATTGTCGTTATTATCGTGGCAGTTCTACTTAGCCAATAAAACCAACTCCCCCCCGACCCAACGGGCAGGCATACTCCCAGTGAGTGTGTCTGCCCGTTGTGCTATCCCCGTTCATACGCCACCGTCGTAAGAAGAACTTGCCGTCGGACTTGCCAGCCCCGCTAGCCAACGCATAGATGTCTAAGTCGCCGTCGGCTAACGCGGGCAGGTCGGTGCGACACAGATGGCGCAAATGGCGCAGTTGTTCAGGCTCAGCGCAAAGAACTAGCCCAGCAAGGGGCGCAGTTCGTCTATCAGTTGCGTTGCGTGGTGCTTGTAGTTCGTAGACCAGTCGGGTGTGTTCTGAGGCGATGAAGGGTGTTTAGCGTCTCGGAATACATACTTACCCTTGACTATCGGCACTCGCCAACCGTCTTTTGTCTCAGTAAGTTGGTGAAATGGAATAATCAGGGGTGAACCCGTCTCTATGCCGTGTTGTGGTCGGTCAAACTGACCAGCAGTGAAGTCAATAAAGTGGTGTTCAGTCTCCACTACAAGATGACCAAAAAAATCTCGGTCAAACGGATTAGAACCCGAAGTAATCTGGCTTGCTATCCAGTCGTTAGAAGGCTCAGACATAACGCCCACAGACCAAGCAGTCTTAGAAAAACGGAATGCCGGCAAGTTGTTGCGAAGTCGGTAGCCCTCATCATTCCAGCAAACAGCGTCTACTTGTGTGGCGTTCGCAGTCACTCCATACTTGTTCAGGGCAACCGTAAGAATACGAGAAGCCAAAATACAAGCGTTCGGTACAGTCACAGGGGCAACCTCACGCAACCAAAAATCCTTAGCGACCTCTAAAACAGCCGTCTCGGTGTTGTGTGATAGGTGGCGTGTTGCCATAGGCAACACGCTAGCCCATAAATGAGACAAAAAGCAAACCAATAGCCGTGACTGTCGCCACACAGCAGGCAGGTTGGTGGTAAGTCCTCAGCCGTCACAAACACAAACGCAGACAGGAACTCATACGCCACCGTCGGAAGAAGTCACCCCCGTCTGGCAGCCCCGTGCCAGACGGGGGTAGAGGAGATGCTGAACCACTCGGCTTGTGCGCCGTCGTCAGGAAAACTAATAACTTATCCAACTTTGGTGTCTCCACCCCCCGATGTATCAAGGGGTGTGTAGAACTTTTACTTGCTTTGTGTCGCTGTTTGTACTAGAATACGACTTACGAACTGTGCCTGGGCTGGGACACCAGAGCCCCGTATGGGCATGAGCCGGTTCTGGGCGTCACCGGTCGAAGGGCGTGTCTGGTCAAGCCTGTCTGGTCAAGCAAGGAGTGAAGTCGCCCAATGTTGGGTTCGGGCGAACTTTTGTTCGCTGAGGGCGTGTATGACGGCAGTCACAGCACGCATACGCAGACACTTTTCGTATGACGGCAGTCACAGCGTTGAGACTTGACATTGACCCACAACTGCCCTATGCTGATGAGTGGAGAGGAGGCATTATGGCTAACATTGTCATAAAGTCCGACAGCAAGGGTGACACAGTTGATGTGTCCTACTACTGTTCAGACTTTTGCGCTAAGCACGACATAGATTACGCTGGCTGGTACGGGTGCGTAGAAGTTCCCGAAGAAATAAAGCCCGTTTTTTGCGTGACTTGCCAGAAAGAAGTCCACTAAACACCCTCCCTCCCCCCGTTTAGTGGCGAGACTGCCGTACCTGAAACTTGGGTACGGCAGTCTTTTTTTATCCCCGTGAGCAAGTCATACGCCACCGTCGTAAGAAGAACTCGGTTGACTTGGCAGCCCCGTATAACGCACGGGTGCGACGGCCGCACGTCGTCTGCTGGCCGTCGTAGCCGAACTGCGAAGGCCACCGAACACCTGTTCGCTAATGTGACGGAGGACACGCAAGTGTGACGGCGGGCACATAATGTGACCACGGACACACTATGAAGGCTATGTGACGGGGGACACGCAAGTGTGACGGAGGACACATCACTAGATGATGTGACGCGCGACACAAAATGAGATGTGCCAAAAGTCACGCAACAAAACTTGACTTTATCCCACAACTGCCCTAGACTTATTCCAAGTGAACACCTACCTACACGCTGGGCGTGGTGTCCGTGAGTGCTTGCGCCTTGCGGAACACGCAGAACAGAAGCCCACAAGTCGGCTTCGTGTCGGGTCGCCGTGTCGCTTTGTGCGTTCGGTAGACGCAGCCGTTCACATCATTCTGCCCGAACTGATACACGGCAAACTGCCACGCTTGGCTTCGTACTTACGCCGTACCTCACCACGCTGGGGTCGTTCGTGGCGTTATTGGTGAAATAACCCCCTGAAAGGGCGCACTCTCCGAAAGGGGGGTGCGCTTTTTTGTTGTACCCGAACTCCTCATCCGCCACCGTCAAAAGAAGAACTCGGTCGGCTTGGCAGCCCCGTTTAATCAGGTTACCCTCGGGTACGAGCAGGGTCAGCCTGACGGTGCGTCAAGCCGACTTTGACGGCAGCGCAAGCCCGAAGGTTCACATCAGAAGGCAGACACGGGCTGTGACTAACGCCCCACGCCAAGACTTGACCGTCGGGCGTAAGTATGCTTGACTATCCAAGTACCACTTGCTACCCTTGTTGATGAGACAAGGGGGTGAGTATGACCAACATCAAGATTTTAGTTCTTTCCATTCTTATCGGAATACCACTCGGCAACTACATCAGCCGTAAGCGAGAAGAATGGGAGACTTGGAAGAAGGAGACTTGGGGGTGATTTTTTGTCGTTTTACGCAACTCTCGTAGCAATACTCTGTTTTTCCGTACTTTTATCAAACTAGAAACACCGAAATAGCAAGTAGCCCACCCGAAAGGGTGGGTTTTTTGTTGCCCGTCAGCATCTCAGCCGTCGCCATCAGCAGGCGTTCTGGTTCTGGGCGGGACTCCCGTGCGAAGTCGCCGTCGGAACGTTTCTTCTCGCACGTTGAGTTCGCAAGCAGGAAGTTCTTGTGCGTTATGCTCTGTGTGGGCGACCAAGTTCCTTGATGACCAACTTGACTTTCAGGGATAAACCGAATAACATAACCGTCGGCTCATCCACCACCGTCGTAAGAAGAACTCGCGCGCACGGGAGCCCCGTGCGGTTGATGTCCGAGATGGCGTCGTCGCCGGCGGAACTCTTCGGCTTGGCTCACCGAGCGAACACCTGTTCGCCGGTGTGACCACCGACACACAAGTGTGACCGCAGACACATAGATGTGACGCCCGACACATAATGTGTGACCGCCGACACAAGGGCTACTAATGTGACGCCCGACACACTCTCGATGTGTGACCACCGACACACTCTTAGCGTGTGACGCCCGACACAAAACCAAGTGTGCCGAAAGTCACTAAAAAAAACTTGACTTTGACCCATTACTGCCCTAGTATGAGTAGCAGAAAGGGGGGACACAATGAGCAAAAACACGGCAGAACGCCTAAGCGAAGTGGCGGAAGAGTGCGAAGAAATAAGCGACTTGCTAATGCTGGTAGTTGATGAAATCACCGAAACACTCATAGAAAAAGATGATGTGGAAGCACTACTAGCCCGCATACCACAGCAACTCACCGAAGTTTTTCTACGCTGTTCTGATGAACTTGTGACTGACGCAATGCGTAAGGCACTAGACACACCTACCGAATAGCCCAATAAATCCACAACTCCCCCAACGACCCGCCCGAAAGGGCGGGTTTTTTGCTATCTACCCGCGCTTACTCATACGCCACCGTCGCTTATTAGTGGCACTTGGGAGTCCCGCATTAATCTTCGAACGAGCTTTTTCCAGGCGCCCAGCCCACACGTCGTCGAGTTGGGGCAGCGCAGACGGCGCACTTGTTCAGGTGTGACCGCGGTCTATGCTTGACAGCCATTTAGGAAGTGGCTATCATTATTCGACCTACTGCAAGAAGGGAGGCAGCATGTCGTATGCCATAATTTGTACAATAGTTTTCATGGCAGTGCTTTTGTCGTAGACGCAAACATCACAACATAAAGGAAGGGAAAGCCCGCTTGCAACCCCTCGCAGGCGGGCTTTTCCTTTGCCCGCACTCGGCTCTTTGCGGTTTCGATGCCGCCGCACGCGCGCCGCACGCGCGCCGCACGCGCGCGGCTCTTGACCTGTTTTGGTTTTGTTTTTGCATTCGGGGCTTTCGAGTTGTATGATGATGTTCATGTCAGAAACTCTGGCGTTATCAAATGACCATTTGGTGCTCGACTTCCCATATAATGCTGCGCAAGTTGCAGAAATCAAGAAAATAGACGGCGCAAAATGGGACAAAGTATCTCGTGTGTGGCGAGTTCCGATGTCAAGTCTGCACGAAGCACGCGATTTCGCCAGTAGATACAACTTCCATATTGATAACGATGTTCTTACTTTTATGATTCCCTCAAAAACAGTAAAGCGAATTGGCGTATTTCAAGACAAGGATTGGCTGTATATGAGCTTTTCCTACGACCCAGTGCGCATCCGTGCCGTAAAGGGAATTTCGGGTGTTACCTGGGATTCCAACTCAAAGGCGTGGAGAGCGCCGCTCACCGCAATTCAACAGGTTATTAGCTGGGCAAAAGCTTTTGGGTATGACATACCGAACGAAATAGTTGTAATGGCTGATGAAATCGAGAATGCCAGAACCGAATCGATTGCAGCGGCAAAAGCAGTTACCGCAGAGCTGGAAATACCGTCGCTCAAGGGAGAACTTCTGCCGTATCAGAAAGCTGGAGTTCTCTACGCAACCAAAGCAAAACGGTCGTTCATTGCTGACGACATGGGACTGGGTAAAACAATTCAAGCCATGGCAGCATTGGAATACACGGATGCCTACCCTGCGGTGGTCGTATGTCCACCGGGTCTTGTTCTTAACTGGCGTGATGAATTTAACAAATGGTTACCGAACCGCAAAATTGGTACCGTAGCCAACCGTTCAGAATTTCCTGACCGTAATGAATTCGACGTCATTGTGGTTGGCTATTCGAACATCGACCATTGGATTAAATCGCTTACTGGTTTCAAGAGTTACGTATTTGATGAGTCTCACTACGCAAAAACCCCAACCGCGAAGCGGACCAAGTCAGCCATCAAGATGGCCCGTTCGGCACAAGAAGACGGATTGGTGTTGTGCCTTACCGGAACACCAATAACAAATCGACCCGCAGAGTTCGGACCGCAGCTAGACATTCTCGGTCAACTCAACAAATTTGGAGGACTATGGGGTTTTTACCGACGTTATTGCGGTGCGTTCCGCGACCGATTCGGGCAATGGCATATTGATGGAGCGACAAACCTTGATGAACTAAATGACACGCTTCGCGCCACTTGTTATATCCGGCGCACCAAAGACCAGGTTCTTACCGACCTACCGGCGGTGCGTCACTCCAAGATTGTTGTTTCAGGGTCCAGTGCAGGCATGAAAGAGTACGACCAGGCACGCCGTGACATTATCGAATACATCACCCGACGCGCCAAAGAGGTGGCGCTTGAGATGGGGACATCAATCTGGAACGCAGCCGTACACGCAAAGATTCGTGCCGAGGCAAACGAGCACCTCGTTCGCATATCTGTTTTGCGACGTTTAGCTGCAAAAGCAAAGATGGAATCCGTATTCGAATGGATTGACGGCAAGATTGCTTCCGGGGAAAAAGTCGTGGTGGCTGCTCATCACCGTGATATTGTCGACGCAATTGCCGACCACTACTGCGGGCTAAAAATTCAGGGCGGCATGCCAGTCGAACAAGTACAGCAGCACAAACATCAATTCCAAACCGGCAGCATTGACGAAGCTCCCGTCATTGTGTTGTCAATACAAGCCGCCAAAACCGGACATACGTTGACCGCAGCCCAAGACGTGCTATTTGTGGAGCTACCGTGGACCCCAGCAGATGTCGACCAGACATACAGCCGGTGTCATCGCATTGGCCAGAAGGGTTCGGTAATGGCCACTTACATTATTGCTGACAAAACAATAGACCAAGAGATATTTGACTTAATCGAGTCAAAACGCTCGGTGGTAGATGCCGCAACCGAGGGCACGGAAATTGAAGAAACCGCAACCGCACAGCAGATAGTATTGGACTTCTTAAAGGAAGGAATTGCCAATGACAAGCCTTGATGTCTTCTTGGGGATGTTTCTACTGGTTGGATTCGGGCTGTTTATCGGAATAGCAATAAAATCTTTCATAGGGGATGAGTAATGGGATACATAAGTGCCTACGGCGCAGCGCAACATGCCGAACTAGACCAAGCTCTGAGTTGGCATTTAACGAGCAACCATTACCCGCCAGTATCCACGGAGTTGATACCCGTATGTAAACAGGCAATACAAACATTTGTGGTTGCTGCAGGCTCTACGGAGTTGCTTACCGAAGACCGCGTGTTTGAACAGCTGTCTCAAACGTTTCTTGAATTACCGAACGGTGCCCGAATGAGTGTTGTTGACATTGTTGAGCAATTACATTTAGATGCGTTTGTTGACCAGATTCTCAATGAGCAGTCAGTACAACCGTAAGAGCGCACCGCAGCGTGCCGTTGTTGAAATAATCAAGACCGGTGAGTGGAGCAAGGTTCAATACATTCACAAACTTGAATGTGGCCATACAGAGATACGCAAGCGCGCCGCATCGACCGAAAAGATTGCTTGTCTTGGGTGTGTCAAAGCTGGCATAGCCGAGTCCATTCTCACTAATCTTTCTCGTCCAGCAATAGTCGACCCGCCGATAGAGGAAGCTTGGATTGACGACATCGCAGAAGGTGTTGCTCAGACCGAACAAGACATTGGCATGATTCGCGCGGGCATAGCCAGTGTGTTGTCCATTTCCCCAGAAACAATTGACGTTGTCATAGAGGACGACGAGGGTGGAGTCAGACTCTCATATGTGATGGTATATCTAGACTCGGATACAGCTCGACGAATTGCGTTTCCCAACCAAGAGATATTTGATATATAATTCATTTGGCATGCCCAAACAAACAAAATCTGACACTTCAATTGCCAAAATCGAGAAACAAATCGCAAAGCTTGAAGCAGAAATAAAAGAGCTCGACCGCCAAATTGCCGAGTGCGACAAAATCATTGCCGAAAGTAATTTATTAGAGGAGTGAGTCCTCGTACATTTCGCGTGCTGTATTTGTAATTCGTTCAAAGTATTTATCCGATGTCCATACTTCGTCGGTGAAGGGAATAAAGCCGTGCTCTATTAGATGCTCCGTGGCTAGTTCTAGCCAGTAATCAAGTTCATCGTCTTCAAGCTCGTCAAACTCTTTCATTTGTTGTGTTTTTCCTGTGCTTCTAGCCATTGGTTATACCAAGGACATTCATCATCATGTCTGACAATCGCGTGGAAATTGCCGTACTTATCTTTCTTCATTTCAAGACCAGCATTGCAATCTGGACACGCACCGGTTCCGGATTCAGCAGTGTTAAAAGTGGCTGGCCCGAGCGTGACGGACTGTTGAGTGACAGCACCGACAGTCTTATCGAATAATGCTCGGCGTAAGTTCTGCTTACGCCGCAGGGCTTCTCGCTCCTGTCGACGTTTTTCTGCTCGGTTCATTTGTCGCCCCCCGTTTGTACGGTATATGAGTTCTTATTCAGATTCAATTTCTTTTTGAATTGTGTAAGCCCGCGTACCAGGACCGATTGGTGTAACCGCCCTACTTGCAAATTCGCTTATAAGTAGATTTCGAATTAGCCAGTGCAGGGGATATGAGCGAGGGTCTTTCGTATGCTTCCGGCGGAACTCGGCGCAATAGGCTTTTGCTCTTGTGTTCAGACCGGGTGTAACAATGTTTTCCTCAAGACAACGACGCACGCCATCCCACCCGTCGTCAGCATATTGCATGATGTGTTTTTCAAGATTAAAATCTGCCCATATGCGCCGCTGTGCGTCGATATGCGGCCAGCATCGGTAAAGCTGGTCATAAAACTCTGGTTCGGTGGCCACAACGTCACCCAGACGTCGGATTGCTACAGAATGCAGCGGTATCCCGACCCGTATGTGAGAACCGGTAAGAGCGGCAACGTCATAGTACTCACAGTATTCGGCTCCGTGCTCTTCGGATATAAACTTCAAAACGTCATCAGTTGTCCAGTCGTAGATAACTTTGGCGAAACGCAACGGTATTGAGCGCTTCAGGCGATACGGCGTAACAATATAGTTTTCGTGTAACTTCTGGACAAGAGACCGATAACGCATCATTGATTCATTGGCACGAACACCCGTAATGAACGCCGTGCGACCGACCTTGCCCTGCATCATGTAGTAGTCGTAGTGCTCTGGAATGGGCTCAGAAGGGCTTAAACCGAAGTTCTCGGCTCGGATGGCCCACGAGGGCATATCACGCGTTAAACGGCCCTCAGACGCTCTGTAATGGCTCCAGAGAAGGCAATACTCCCGTCGGCCTAGTACCCACACCTCAGCGCTTGACGGCAGGCAATACCACTCCATATCCACCCAGTCATAGTTTCTAACCTTTTCTACATGAGTCAACACCATTGGGCTGACCATTTCCTCATCTCGGAATATCACCTTGACAGGTCCCAATCCTCGTTCCTCATGTATCTCTTTGGCGAGATAAAGAACAGCCGTAGAGTCTTTGCCGCCAGAAAACTGGACGCAGACCGTATCGAAGGTGTCGTAGACGTGCCGTATGCGCTGTCTGGCTGCCTCAAGACAGTCAATATCGAGAAATAGCCGTTGTCTAGTCAAATGCGTCTACCCATTGTCCGTCTTGAACTATTTGATAGTGAGGACCCGGCGCAGGAATTAAAACGCCATCTGAATCGTTTGTATATTTGCCAAAGTTTTCTGTTGGTCGCCAAGCCCATTCACAGCACGGCTTTTCATCGTTGCATGGATGCGCACCGCTAGCAAATGTCTTGCCAAGTAAGGGAAACGTCGTAAGTAGTTTGACAACACAGTCATGGCACATTAACCAAGTCTTTGAATGATTCTCACTACCAAAACGCTCAAACTCGATATCTGTAAATCCGCCATAGTACCCAAACTCCTCGTATGGCAATACAAGACCCGCATCTGGGAATTGGTCATTCACCGATTCTGCAGGAACCGATTTTCCACACGCAGTACAGATAACAAACTTCATTTGCTAATCTTCTTGTAGCCGCAATTCGAGTCGACCCAGTTCTGTTATCTGATAGCGCTCAACGCCATCATGGCCGTAACTCACGGCAATGAATCCCATTTTGACCATCTCATCGACAATTGCTTGAACCTCTTCAAGTGAAATGTGTTCAGCCATTATTTCCTCCATTGTAGTGATTTCTCCATTGAGAAGGGGCGTGGTCCTTCTCGACTGCTGTCTTGTGCTCCGCATCGTGATATAGGCGCACGATATGAATGCACGGGTCACCCTCTTGAAATTCTTCGTCTTCTTGGTCTGACAACGGTAGTCCGTCGTGTGTGTAGCACACCGGAGGGCCAGCCCATCCCATTTTGATTCCGTGAGCCATCCAGTCTTCGAAGTTATCCATTTGTCTCTCTCGTTAAAAGCGTAGCGATTTTTATCACCTTGGCTAGATTTTTGTGGTTGGGATTATTGATTGACGCATTGCGAAGAAGCCACGCCGCATCGGTTCGACGGTAAAACGGTATGTCCATATTGGTAGTTAAATTCTCTAGTTCTGCAGTAAGCGCTTTGATTTCCATCCGTGTGAACTTATGCATTTTGGGTTGTTCTCGTTGTCATAGCTCCCATTATATCTGTGTAGTTTCCTTAATCATCTTTTGACTGTAGGTACTTTACATAAAACCCGACAATTATGCAAGAAGCCGCAGCTACCGCAGTGAGGACATTCCATTCGGAAAAGTCATGAATATTGTGATGGTCTGAAAATATCATTTTGTGGGCCCGGTGGGGATTGAACCCACGACCAAGGGATTATGAGTCCCCTGCTCTGACCACTGAGCTACAGGCCCCATAATTCAGAACAATCTATCGTGAGTTTTTTCAATAATTTCTGAGTGTCTTGCGGCATGTCTCATTCTGTGGAATTCAAATTCAGAAACACTGTCAAAACTCCACCATTCCTCGATTTGATTTTTGTCAATTTCATTCTTTTTTGAGTGTAGACACTCTTTGAGAATTAACCGTCCGACAGGGAATTTGTTGGGAACACGGTCATCATTTTCGTACAAATTAAAATGTTCTCCAGCCTTTGGTTTACGTGTGCGGTAGCGAACGTATATTGCTGGCTGACCATTGAATACGGAGACCTTCATGCTCATTGGATAATTTCGTACTTCGCATAGTAAAGCGTATTGGCCGCGTACTCAGGATTCAATGTTTTTCGCCAACCGCCAGGCGAAACCATCAATACCCCAGGCTTGCCAGTTGCTTCACAGACTGTTTGTGAAATTTGTTCGTATTGATTGACTATTGCGTGCATGGCGTCGCGCTGTTCCGGGGTGGTGTCGTTGCTCGGAGTCATGTAGTAGCGCAACCCACCGAACTTCTCCTTGATTTTAAGAATGCCGTACAAAGGGTCAATCGCGGTCAGTTCTTTATCGCAGTCCACAACAAGCTGATACCAACCCTCATCAATTTCAATCCATTTGGTGCCAATCATCTTGTCTTTGAGTGCTTCAACTCGAAGCTGTAGCTCATTCATGTGTTGTCCAACGAATATGCAGGCAAACGAACTTCACTCGCTACCCCAATTAGGTTCACCACGACGTGTGCTATGAGAGCTCAGTGTGCCCGCAAATTTATGGTCTGCGAAGTGTCGGTCATCCTTGTCCATCTTGACAATCATGTCTAGCGACTTGTCCTCCGCCCAGTAGTGGAGCTGATGTAGTTTGTTGTAGAGCCACCAGCGGAGATGTAGGCGAATAAACTTTACTGGAAATTTAGTCATCCGAATCTCGAAATCGTTCCTCTGCCCAGCACGAAATCTCGAATAGGTCTTGTGCGTGTTCGTCGACAACGTCATCACTTAAGCTGTCTGGCGACAATGTGTCGGCTAGGCTGCGGCGTGCTTTGTCGCGCCACCAGTCAATTACATAGTCTTGTTGTGTAAACAGGTTATAGTCGGGGATATCCAACGTCGCTTTTCCTTTAGTGAATTAGCCGCGTATTCGTCTAAAAAAACTTTGAATTGATGAAATAGTTAACGCGATGTACAGACCAACTGCTGCCACAGCAAAGCCAATTAAAACTTTGGCTATGCAAATAGCTGTGTTTCGGTCTTTTTCCATCAAGAGTGATTATAATCCCATGGGGAGCAGATGCAACCCTTGTGCCTGGCGTCACACTCACTTGTACCGTGCATCACCCCCTATGTAGTGTGTATAAAAGCACCAGATATGAGAGGTATCGCAAATGTCCAATGAAAACCAGTACGACCCCGAAAAACACAACGAGTGGTATTGGAAGCAAAACCACAAAGAACAGTACGGTAACGACAATTCACCCGAGGGCAGCGAGAACGGCAAGCAACACTTTGACTATGCCGAAGTCCAAGAAGTCATGGGAATTGCCCATCGCATCGTTATGAAAAAACAATTTGAAATAGGCGAATATCGAACCATGGACAGCGTGAACGAGTATCAACGCAAGATAGAGCAGTTTGCCATATACCCAGAAAATCAGGCGATTGTCTATCTTGCCCTTGGGCTTGCTTCCGAGGCGGGTGAGGTCGCAGGCAAAATCAAAAAAGTTTTACGGGATGACTCTGGCAGTTTTAGCGATGACGCAAAACTTGCAATACTTGATGAGTTGGGCGATGTAATGTGGTACCTGTCGATGTTGGTCACGGAAATGGGAATTGATATGAGTGATGTGCTGGCAGAGAATTATTACAAGCTTGAATTCCGTCAAAAGCGTGGTTTCTTGCGAGGGAGTGGAGACAATCGATGAAGTCTTTTGATACCCATTGTGTCGTTGTTGACACCAAAGACGACGGCACAGATGTGTGGCAAGCAACATGGGCGCGTGACGGGTTCATTCGCATCTATCGAGGCGACACTGTGAACAATAGAGTCGTTATGCACCACTTGATGAATATCGAATGGGACATTGACAGCAGCGTGGCCATTGCTGAACAGCTACAGATATTCAACGACAGTGCATACGCGCTACTTGAGGCTCTGATTTTTCCACGCGACCCGCAGGTTCAAATTTAATTGTTTTGGGGGCGGTGCCAATAGGGATTGACACCGCCCCAAGTCACGGAGTTCGCCCGAAGTCCGGCGAGAGTCGGAACGCTTCTTGCGTGACAGTTACATCCTAGTAGGTGATGCCCTGATGATAAGGTAGGGGTAGGATATATGTATGGCACACGAGCTTGAAATAGTGGGTGGCAAAGCCAAAATGGCTTATGCAACCGGAGGCGACCGCAAGGCACCTTGGCATCGACTTGGTACGGCAATGGCTGGTTTGCAGACGATGGAGGCAATGCTGCAGGCGGCAAATGCCGACTTCGATGTTGTGCTTACCCGTGTTGCAGCCGTTGACGATGACGGAAATTTGATTCGAAATGCAGACGGAACAGTTCTGATGATTGAAGACAGCAGGGCGACTATTCGCCAGAATCTTGACGGCTCTTTCACGCCACTGGCAACAGTTGGAACGCGGTATGAGGTGCGTCAAAATCGCGAGGTACTTGAGCGAGCGCTTGCAATCGTTGGTGCCTCAAAGGGCGATGCGGTTATGGACACTGTTGGTGTTCTCAAAAACGGAGCCAGATTCTTTGCAACAGTTGAATTGGGTGGCATTGTCGTGGACCCAGCAGGAGTCAATGACAGAATCG